>VAPL010032853.1_pt1 | contig 34284 bp, 34 predicted proteins | sample 3395061 | NCBI WGS metagenome assembly VAPL01 (sample SAMN08290444, study PRJNA428436) | hydrothermal vent metagenome | isolation source: Deep-sea hydrothermal vent chimney 2 | place: Pacific Ocean: Juan De Fuca Ridge | depth 2182 m m | reverse complement strand
GGACGCAGACGTGCCAACTTTTTGTGGCATCATTCAAGGCGACTGGGGCCAGTCTACGGTTTTCAAGGATGACGTATCCACTATCATCGGCAAACGGCTGGGGTTAACCGGCAAACTGATGTTCTGGGTCATGTTACTGATGGTGCCATCGGCGCTGCTGCTGGGTGTACTTGCCGGGATGCGCGAGGGGTCAAAATTGGACCGATCCCTGTCAACGGTATCAATCGCCACCACCGCCACGCCTGAATATGTGTCGGGTGTTATTTTTATCGCGGTGTTTTCCTCATCTGCTTTTGGTCTGAAATGGTTCAAAGGCACCGCGACCTCGGCGATGGATGACGCCAATTTCAACAACTTCTTCCTGCCGGTTCTGACAATCGCGCTTTATGGCATCGGCTATATCGCCCGGATGACACGGGCCAGCATGACCGAAGTGATGACGGCGCAGTACATCCGCACCGCCCGCCTGAAAGGCGTCAGCTTCCCCAAGATCGTCATGCGACACGCCCTGCGCAACGCACTGATCGCCCCGTTCACGGTAATCATGTTGCAATTCCCGTGGTTGCTGAACGGTGTGGTGATTGTCGAAACCCTGTTTAACTACAAGGGCTTTGGCTGGACGCTGGTGCAGGCCGCCAGCAACAATGACATTGACCTTTTACTCGCCGCCTCGGTGGTGGCCGTGTTCGTGGTTCTGGTGACGCAGCTGATATCAGATATCGGCTACGTGTTCCTGAACCCACGTATCAGAATAGCTTGAGGAGGGCGTAAACATGGAAGAATTATCCTGGGGCGCAATCTTTATCCGCCTGTTCATACAATTCACTCCGGTCTGGATATCGCTGATCGCGGTATTTGGTCTGTCGATCGCTTTCAAACGAAAACTCGGACTTTACGGCAAGCTGTTTGACAGCACCGTTGGCATGATCGGCTTTGCGCTGGTGATGTTCTGGGTCTTCACCGGGGTTTATTCCGGCTTTGATATGGTCCTGATGAATGACCCGCTGGCGCAGGTTTCCGGCATGAAAAACAAACTGCCCGGAACCCCGCTGCCTGACGAAAGCGGCTATTACCTGCTGGGTGGTGACAATCTGGCACGCGATGTTTTCAGCCGCATGGTGGCGGGCAGTCTGATTGTGATGAAGATCGCGCCACTGGCGACGGTGTTTGCCTTCATGGTCGGGATCACCCTTGGCCTGCCGGCCGGGTATTACGGCGGCCGGCTTGATACGATCCTGTCATTTGTCGCCAATCTGGTTCTGGCGTTCCCGGTGATCCTGCTGTTCTACCTGCTGGTCACACCCGAGATCGTTCAGACCGGTATCCCCAGTTACATGGCGGCAGTACTGTTTTTGTTCCCGATCATCTTTCTGGGGGTGTTGCTGAATTCACGTTTTTACACTCAGCCCGGCAAACGAAACCTTTATGTTGGGGCAATGCTGGTCGTGACGGTGGTGCTATACCTCTCGGCCATCAGTTCACCCGGCACAGTGATTTCCTTCGTGCCAAAGGGGCTCGATTTCTTCGACATTGATCCGGGTATTCTGGTGGTGTTCGTCTCGGTGGTGTTTGTAAACTCACCGACCGTTTATCGTATCGTACGCGGTTTGGTGCTGGACATTCGGACCCGCGACTATGTAGCGGCTGGTCAGACCCGTGGCGAAGGGGCGTGGTACATCATGCTATGGGAAATCCTGCCCAATGCCCGTGGCCCGCTGATCGTCGATTTCTGTTTGCGGATTGGTTACGTCACTATTCTGCTCGGGACGTTAGGGTTCTTTGGTCTTGGTCTTTCGTCTGAAAGCCCGGACTGGGGTTCAACGATCAATGACGGGCGCAAATTGTTGTCAATCTTCCCACACCCGGCCCTGCCGCCTGCCCTGGCGCTGATGAGCCTCGTGTTGGGTCTGAACCTGCTGGCCGATGGTCTGCGCGAAGAAAGCCTGAGGGATTAAGGAGAACACCATGACAGAATGGGATAAAAACAGCCCGATCCTCGAGATCACAGATCTCTCAATTTCTTTCTTCACCCGCCTGCGCGAAATCCCTGCTGTGATGGATTTTTCCGCCACGGTGATGCCGGGCGAAGCGCTTGGTTTGGTGGGCGAAAGCGGTTGTGGCAAATCCACTGTTGCGCTTGGAGTGATGCAGGATCTGGGCGTAAACGGACGCATCGTCGGTGGCTCGATCAAATTCAAAGGCCGCAACCTGAATGAGATGAGCGACGAAGAACTACGAGATATTCGCGGTTCAGAAATTGCGATGATATATCAGGAACCGATGGCGTCGCTTAACCCGGCAATGAAGATCGGCAAGCAGCTAATGGAAGTGCCGATGATCCATGAGAAGGTTAACGAAAAAGAAGCCTATCAGCGCGCATTAGAGGTCGTGACAGACGTTAAGCTGCCAGACCCGGAACGTATATTGGGCAGCTATCCACACCAGTTGTCAGGTGGTCAGCAACAGCGCATCGTCATTGCGATGGCCCTGATGTCAAAGCCCTCACTGCTGATCCTCGACGAGCCCACAACGGCGCTGGACGTAACCGTAGAAGCCGCCGTTGTAGAACTGGTCAAAGACCTTGGCAAAAAATACGGCACAAGCATGCTGTTCATCAGCCATAACCTTGGCCTGATTCTGGAAACCTGTGACCGTATCTGCGTGATGTATTCCGGCGAAGCGGTTGAAACCGGTTCGATCAAAGACGTGTTCGACAAGATGCAACACCCTTATACGCAAGCCTTATTTCGCTCAATCCCGCTGCCGGGTGCCGACAAAAATACCCACCCGCTGGTGGCAATCCCCGGCAACTTCCCCCTGCCCCACGAACGCCCCGATGGCTGCAACTTCGGCCCGCGTTGCGATTATTTTGAGGCCGGGCGTTGCGATGCAGCTGACATTCACATGGGATCGGTAAAAGGCGATGACCGCCACGATTCCCGCTGTGTAAAGTTCAATGAAATCGATTGGAACGCACCAATAGCTGTTGGGGAACAGAAAGAAAAAGCGCCCATTGGTGAGGTTGTCCTGAAGATGGATAACCTTAAGAAGCACTACGAAGTTGCGGCCAATGCGCTATTTGGCGGCGGCGATAAGAAGGTCGTTAAAGCCAACGAATCCCTGTCGTTTGAAGCCCGTGAAAGCGAAACGCTGGCGATTGTCGGTGAATCCGGTTGCGGTAAATCTACATTTGCCAAGGTGCTGATGGGACTGGAAACCGCGACTTCAGGTGAAATCACCTTGGACGGGCGCAATATCGAAAGCATCCCGATCGAAGAACGCGACACCGAAACGGTTTCGTCCGTTCAGATGGTCTTCCAGAACCCATTTGACACGCTGAACCCATCAATGACGGTTGGCCGCCAGATCGTGCGTGCGCTGGAAATATTTGGCATCGGTAACTCTGACGCTGACCGCAAACAACGCACGCTTGAACTGCTTGATCTGGTCAAGCTGCCCCGCGAATTTGCCGAGCGCATGCCGCGCCAATTGTCGGGTGGTCAGAAGCAACGGGTTGGTATTGCTCGGGCTTTCGCCGGTGGTGCGCGGATTGTGGTGGCGGACGAACCTGTGTCAGCGCTTGATGTTTCAGTGCAGGCAGCGGTGACGGACCTGCTGATGGAAATTCAGCGCAACGAAAAAACCACGTTGCTTTTCATCAGCCATGACCTGTCAATTGTGCGCTATCTCAGCGACCGGGTGATGGTGATGTATCTGGGGCATGTGGTGGAACTTGGCGACACCGATCAGGTCTTCGCCCCGCCCTATCACCCCTATACAGAAGCGCTGCTGTCCGCTGTGCCAATTGCGGACACCAGCATCGTTAAAAAGCACATTGTGCTTGAGGGTGACATCCCATCTGCGATGAACCCGCCGAGCGGTTGTCCGTTCCAGACCCGCTGTGGGTGGAAATCACAGGTGCCCGATGGGTTATGTGATCGGGAATTGCCGGACATGCGCCAGATGGCGGACGGGCATGAGATCAAGTGCCATTTGTCGGATGAGCAGTTGGCCAGCATGGAACCAGTGATTAAGGTGGCAGCGGAGTAAACATATCCAGGAACGTCGCAATGCCTGATTTCGCCCCCCTGCCCAAACCACCCTATTATGCGGTGATATTCACCGCACAGTTGAGCGACCAAACCACTGGCTACGGGAAAATGGCTGACCGGATGAGCGAATTGGCGGCTCAGCAAACGGGGTATTTGGGTGTCGAATCCACTCGCAGTGAAACCGGCCTTGGTATTACTGTCAGCTATTGGGCGGATGAGGCGGCGTTAAAGAACTGGAAACAGATCGCCGAACATGCCGCCGCCCAGAAAATGGGGCGCGAACGGTGGTATGAGCATTACACGCTGCGGGTCGCCAAGGTTGAGCGACACTATGACGGGCCAGAGGGGCGTTAATCAAAAAAAGGACGCCCCGAAAGGCGCCCCGATTGGGTAAGAGACCCGAGCTTTTACATCTTTTTGACGAAGATAATCGAAGCAGCTGCCGCATTAGGGTGCGGTGTCATCGCCATCGTATCATCCGAAGCCATTGTATCCGAGGCCATTGTATCATCCGAGGCCATCGTATCCGAAGCCATCGTATCATCCGATGTAGCCATTGTGTCGTCCGATGCGGTGGTCATGGAATCGCTGGACGCATCTGTCATCGCATCACCAGTGTCCATCATCGCATTGAACTTGGAGATCATCATCGTGCCCTCATCATGGCCGATGTCAAAGCGCAACAGGCTGGCTTCAATGGTGTCACTACCGGTCAGGTCAACCACGTTGGTTACATAAGTGTCCGGCAACATAGTTGGTGCGACCATCGAAATTACCCGTACCGCAGTGGCGTCGGTTTCAATGTCAAATGTCACCGACATACCAGGGGCCAACAGCACACCGGGAGGGCCATCAGTGCCGTGGCCAACCATTGCATCCGGACCAATACGCGCGGCCAGTTTGGCAGGATCACCGGTCAGGATTTGCTCTTCGGCTTCGGGGGTTACATAAGATCCCATAAAGATATTGCCGTCATTTGCAACATTGGTGATCAGGATCGGCGCGAGCAGTTCTTTTTCCAGATTGTTGGTTACGGTGACGGTGTATTCACCCGCCGACGCCATTCCTGCGATCAGTGAAAGGGCCGCGGCACCCAGTGTAAGTTTAAACATCTTGTCCTCCTTTTTCATGACAATAGAGACAGTCATAGGGGGGCAGATGCGCAGAGACAAAACACATCAATTAACATGTATGTGGGAATAATTACTGACTAATCCGTGACTTAGACGTTACTGAAGTGCCAGTATCCTTGTCACATAATTCTGGGTCTCTTTATAGGGCGGAATACCGCGGTATTTTTCAACCGCCTTTGGACCCGCGTTATATGCCGCCAGTGCCAGGCTCCAGGAACCAAAATTGTCGTACATCATCCGCAGGTAACGCGCGCCGCCGTCCAGGTTTTCTGTCGGCACATTTGGGTTTACTTTCAGCAATCTCGCGGTGCCCGGCATCAGTTGCGCCAGACCAATTGCCCCTTTTGGGGAAATTGCTTTAGGGTTCCAGCCACTTTCCTGTTCCACAAGGCGCAGGAACAGGTCTTCGGGGATGTTGTAAGATTTTGCAGCGGTTCTGGCGGGGGCGAGATATGGGCTGGATTGCGGATCAATATAGGCCCAGGATTGCGGTGTGCCGGGGATAATGGCCCTCGGCGGTTGCAGGCGGATTGAGCTGGAATATTGCGAGGCCGCACGGTTATCGAGCACCTCAAGCTGCGAGCGCAGCAGGTCGGTGCGTGATTTGGTGGAAAGTGTCAGCGGTTCCGCCTGTCCGGTAACTGGTGCCGCGAGCAGTGCAAAACTCAATATGATACGCGTGTAAAACATGTGAAACCCCAAACCCTTGCCACAGTATATAGGAAGAAAGCGAAAGACCGCCAGTGTTCCGGGATATTAAGCAGTGTTTAACCAAGATAAGCTGATGTAGGTTGCAGCGAATTTTATGAGAATCGACAGGAGAAGAAAATGGCGGGTTCGGTAAATAAAGTAATCCTGATCGGCAATCTGGGCGCGGACCCGGAAGTGCGGACATTTCAAAACGGTGGCAAGGTTTGCAATTTGCGGATTGCGACCTCTGATACCTGGAAAGACAAAAACACAGGTGAACGCCGGGAAAAAACCGAATGGCATACTGTAGCTGTATTCAGTGAGGGTCTGGTTCGGGTGTGTGAACAATACCTGAAAAAAGGTTCGAAGGTTTATATTGAGGGCAAATTGCAAACCCGAAAATGGCAGGATCAGTCAGGCAATGACCGTTATTCGACCGAGGTTGTTTTGCAGGGCTTTGGCAGCACGTTGACGATGCTGGATGGCCGAAGCGGCGGATCTGGTGGTGGCGGCGGCGGTGGTGGCGATTACATGGCGGACCAGCAGGGTGATGCTTCATCCGGCGGCGGGTTTGCCGGCGGTGGTGCTGCCAGTGACATGGATGACGAAATTCCGTTCTAGGCAATAAGTGGAGCAGCCTTAAGGCTGCACGATTGTATTCTCCGGGCCAAGTGGCCCGGAGAGCCTTCGGCGAAAGTATTTATGAAAAGAAGAAGACTAAGGTAGTGCGTCCTGCAGGACTGCCTTTACGACGGTCATATCTGTGTTGGCTTCAATGAACGCCTGACCGATACCGTGCGCCAGAATGAAGTGCAGTTTACTGTCGATAACTTTTTTGTCCTGTGCCATCAGCGCCAGCAAAGCATCGGTGTTCGGCAGCTCGCCGGGGATATCGCCCAGGTCGGTTTTCATACCCATGGTTTTCAGATGCGCGCGGATCCGGCTGGGGTCTTCCTGCGAACACAGGCCTAAACGGGCCGAGGTTTCAAAGGCCAGAGCGCAGCCGATGGCAACGCCTTCGCCGTGCAGCAGGCGATCCGAATACCCGGTGGCAGCTTCCAGAGCGTGGCAGAATGTATGGCCTAAATTTAAAAGGGCACGATCCCCTGCTTCCAGTTCATCGCGTTCAACAATGTCGGCTTTCATCTGAACAGAGCGTTGCACCGCCTGTTGGCGCAGTTCCATGTCACCCGCAGCTAGGGCTGGGCCGTTGGTTTCCAACCATTCAAAGAATTCTGCGTCCCCCAGCAGGCCATATTTTACCACCTCGCCATATCCTGAAAGGAAATCACGTATGTTTAAAGTGCCAAGGATGTCGATATCTGCCAGCACCAATGTCGGCTGGTGAAACGCGCCTATCAGGTTCTTGCCGTGTTTGGAATTGATCCCGGTTTTGCCCCCGACAGAGCTGTCAACCTGCGCCAGCAGTGATGTGGGAATTTGAATAAAACGCACTCCACGCCGCAGAACAGCCGCTGCAAACCCAGCCAGATCACCAATAACGCCGCCGCCAAAGGCGATGACAATACCACCACGTTCAATCTTTTGTTCCAGCAGCCAATCCACGGCCGTGGAAAAATGTTGCCAGCTTTTCGTGGCTTCGCCAGCGGGTAAAGCCAGCGACGTCATTGTAATACCTGCCAGAGCCAACCCGTCACGCAAAGCGTCCAGATGTAACGCAGCCACGGTTTCGTCGGTGATGACTGCAACTTTTGGCTGGCTCAGGAACGGCGCAATTTCCGCCCCGGAGCGCGCCAGTAACCCGCGCCCAATACGCACGTCATAGCTTCGCTCCCCAAGCGGTACCCTAACAACGTCAATCATTTAGTGCCTTTCCAGAACATCTGGCCTAGTCAATAACGCATCCACCACGCAATTGGCCATCTCTTCGATTGAGTATCCCGGACGCGCGGTGACGCTAATTTCGGCCTTGGAATAACTGGGTTCCCGAATTGCGCAGAGTTTTTCCAGAGTGGCACGCGGGTTTTCAGTGCGCAGCAGCGGTCGGGTGTTTTTGTGACGCACCCGCGCCCAGAGCAGCTCAATATCCGCACGTAACCAGACAGAAACGCCAATATCTGCAATGATCCGGCGATTTTCTTGCGCCAGGAACGCGCCGCCACCTGTAGAAAGAATGCCAGGGGTTTCATCCAGCAGGCGGGTTATTACTTCAGTTTCGCGGTTTCGGAAGAAATCCTCACCATCTCGCTCAAAAATCTCGGCGATGCTATGATTTGCGGCAACTACCAGTTCTGCATCAGAATCGCGAAATGGCACCCCTAATTGCGCGGCCAAAGCTGTGCCAACTGCTGTCTTTCCTGCCCCCATCATTCCCACAAGGACGGCGGTTTTTTTTAGTTTAAAGGCCAACTGGCAAGGCTCCGCGCAAAATTCTCTCCCTGAATGGCGTGAACTTTGCAAAGATGCCATATATAAAGCGACAAAGCCCCCCATCAGAGGGGCCAAATTTGAGGTTTGAGGCAGAAAGGCGATGCAATGTTTGCCAGAGTTTTAAAGTTGCTCTTGTTTTTATTGGTGTCGGGGTTCGTGGGTTTGGTTGGGTTTGGCTATTTTGGTGATCTTTCCCCAAGCCAGCAGGAATTACGGGAGCCAGTGATACTGAATGTGGATTAAAGCCACCTTGTTGGCCGGATTTACGCTGGCGCTTGGGGCAACTCAGGTTGGGGCGCAGGCGCCACTGTCGGCAATTGACTGGTTGTCGGATAGTCTGGCGACCCCCCATGTCGCCGCACTTCCCGGCTCAGACGTAGCGACAGGTGCGTTACCGGAAGACGTAACCGTTTCTGAAATATCCGGGCCAACGGCGGATGCGGTCGGTCTGTTGCCGTTCAGTGTTACCGGCTTGCCGCGTGGTCTGTGGGGGAACAGCCAGTCGGGCGATCTGGCCGCGCGGTTGCGGGTTGAGCAGATGAATATGCTGCCGGCGATGCAAGACCTTTTGTATACGTTGTTGTTGGCTGAACTTGACCCGCCTTTTGATGCTGGACCAGAGGCCACGCTTTATCAGGCTCGCTTAGACGCGCTGTTGTCACTTGGCGCTTTGGAGCAGGCGCAATCCCTGTTGCAGCTTTCCGGGCAGGATCAGTCGGAATTGTTTCGCCGCGCCTTTGATGTATCCCTGTTGCTAAGGGTAGAAGACGACGCCTGCGGAACGCTTCGTTCAACACCTGCTTTGTCGCCCACTTTTCCGGCGCGGATATTCTGTCTGGCACGGGGTGGCGATTGGAATGCTGCCGCGCTGTCGCTGGAAACCGGGCGCGCGCTTGGTTTCATAACGGATGCGGATGACGCGTTGCTGGCGCGTTTTCTAGACCCTGCATTGTTTGAAGGTGAGCCAAGATTAACGCTGCCCGCCCGTCCCAGCCCGCTGGTGTTTCGATTGTTAGAGGCAATTGGTGAGCCAATACCAACAGCCGGGTTGCCGCGTGCGTTTGCCCATGCTGACCTACACTCCAACACTGGTTGGAAAGCACAGATAGAGGCAGCAGAGCGCTTAGTGCGCACCGGTGCAATTGATCCAAACCGCCTGTTGGGCTTGTATAGTGAACGACGACCGGCGGCCTCTGGCGGGGTTTGGGATCGGGTCAGGGCGGTGCAGGCACTGGACAAGGCGCTAAATAGTTCAGACCGGGAGGCAATCGAAAAAACTTTGCCTTCGGCTTGGCAGATCATGGCCGCGGCCGAGTTGGAAGTCCCGTTCGCACAGTTGTTTGCACATCGGTTGACGGGGCTGACACTTGGGACGGTAAGCCGCAATCTGGCTTTTGAAATTGGATTGTTATCGGATGAGTATGAGGCCGTCGCACTTGATTTTGAACCTACCACCGATCGCCAACGCCTGTTGATCGCCATAGCGCGTGGTGAACCGGGGGGACGGTTTTCAGCCGATCCAATCACAGCCGCCATGCAGGACGGGTTTCGCGCGCGTGGTATTCCGGTACGCCTGCAATCGCTGACTTCGGGCAATCGGCTGGGCGAAGCAATACTGCGTGCCATGTCGCTGTTTGAAAACGGCGCCCTAGGTGATTTGGACGAATTGACCGACGCACTGGCATTTTTTCGCGCTGTCGGACTAGAGGACGTGGCGCGGCGTTCGGCGTTACAGTTGATTTTGCTTGAGCGGCGCGGATGAGCGACATGGCCCGTCTGATCCAGAGCTTTCTGGAGGCTCAGGCAGCCGAACTGGATGCAGCGACAAACACGCAGCTGGCTTATGCCCGCGACCTGAACGATTTTTCAGGATGGCTGGCGCGCAAGTCGCTGGATTTTGCAACCTGTGCGCGGGTCGATATTGAAAATTATCTGATTTATTGTGACGCGCAGGGGTTGGCGGCTTCCACGCGGGCGCGGCGATTGTCGGCGATAAAACAGTTATTTCGGTTTTGTTTTGAAGAAAGTGTGCGCAGCGACAACCCTGCAATCCAGATCAAAGGGCCGGGGCGCGATAAGCGTTTGCCAAAAATTCTGGATCAGGATGAAGTTTCGCGACTGTTAAAAACGGCTGGTGAAATGGGTCGTAACGCCGACGAAAACACCCGCAACACCTGTTTGATGGAGCTGTTATACGCCACCGGTATGCGGGTCACCGAATTGGTGGGCTTGCCCGATAGTGCAGCGCGCGGTGATCCAAGAATGCTGCTGATCAGGGGGAAAGGTGGCAAGGAACGCATGGTTCCACTGTCGCCCCCTGCCCGCACGGCACTGAAAGAATGGCTGATTGCACGCGATATGATCGAAGATAAAGCCAGTGCCAAAGGCAAACCCACTTCGCGTTTTCTGTTCCCGTCGCGCGGTAAACTTGGCCACCTGACACGGCATTGGTTTTATGGGCTGATCAAGGACATGTCGCTGGCCGCCAATGTGCGCCCGGACAAAGTAACCCCGCACACCCTGCGCCACGCTTTCGCAACGCATCTGCTGGCAAACGGCGCTGATCTTCGCACCATTCAGACCTTGCTGGGCCATGCAGATGTTTCCAGCACCGAAATATATACCCATGTGCTGGATGAGAGACTGCGGGAACTGGTATTAACGCATCATCCACTGGCGCGGGAGAGTTAAAGTATGGGGAACAATGAAACCTGGCCGTTCAGTAATCCAAAGGTCAAGGCTGTGTTTGATGGCTTTCCACGGACTGAACGCTCTGGGCTGTTAAAGCTGCGCGCATTGATTTTTAAGGTCGCAGCCAAAAACCAAAAGATCGGGCAATTGCAAGAGACACTGAAATGGGGTCAGCCCGCCTATCTGACCCCTGAAACCAAATCAGGCTCTACTATCCGGCTTGGTTTGCCCAAAACCGGTGGTTTCGCGATTTACACCAATTGCCAAACCACGATCCTGTCGGAGTTTCAGCACATGTTCCCCGACGGGTTAACCTATGAAGGTAATCGGGCGATACATTTTTCTACCAAGGATAAGATACCGTTGGATAAAATTGAATTGCTGATCATGCGGGCGTTAACGTATCATCTTTAGCCAACACCGCCGAAAGGCAACACTTTTCCGGCCAATGCACCAATGTCTTTGACCCCAACACCCACGACTGGCATATTGCCAGCTTGCTTGAACGAACACCTGTTCCCGCCCATAAGACGGGATACCCTTTGAAAGACAAATGTTAATGGACGCCGCCACACCGCTATTCGATACCGCATTCTGGATTACCTCCGGGGCAATATTACTGTTGTTGGTCCTGTCGGCATTCTTTTCCGGCTCCGAAACGGCGCTGACGGTTGTATCACGGGGGAAGTTACGTACAAAATCTGACAAGGGTTCAAAGGCCGCCGAACAGGCGCTGAAAATTACCGATGATAAGGAACGTCTTATCGGTTCAATCCTGCTTGGGAACAATCTGGCAAATATTCTGGCGGCGTCATTGGCGACGGCACTGTTCACCCGGATGTTTGGCGATAACGGGGTTGCGATGGCGACGCTGGTGATGACATTTCTGGTGCTGATCTTCGCCGAGGTGCTGCCAAAATCATACGCAATTACCAACCCGGAACGAGCGGCGATATTAACGTCACCACTGATCCGCCCGTTCATCTGGATATTTTCGCCCTTCGTAACAGCGGTACGTGCCCTGGTGCGTGGTATTCTGAGGCTGTTCGGTGTGCGCACCGATCCTGACAGCCAGATACTGGCCGTTCGCGAAGAAATTGCCGGGGCAATATCGCTCGGCCACCATGAAGGAGCGGTGGAACGCGAAGATCGCGATCGTTTGCTTGGCGCCTTGGATCTTGGGGATCGCTCAATCGAAGAAATTATGCGCCACCGCTCGGAAATTGAGATGATCGACGTTTCCTTGCCACCCCAGCAGGTGCTGGAAAAGGTGCTGCAATCCGCCCATACCCGCTTGCCATTGTTCAAAGAGCATCAGGAAAATATCGTCGGTGTTGTGCATGCAAAAGATATGCTGCGTGCCATCTACGCCTGGACGGAAGACCGCCCCGGAACACAAAATCCGTTCGACGGGTTTGATGTGATGGGCGTGGCTAAAAAACCCTATTTCGCACCGGAAACCACGCCACTGGACGACCAGATGCGCGAGTTCCTGCGCCGCAATACCCATTTTGCACTGGTCGTTGATGAATACGGTGTGTTGCAGGGATTGATCACACTGGAAGATATCCTGGAAGAGATCGTGGGCGAGATTACGGATGAATTCGACACCGAAACGGAACTGGGGATCAGCCGCACGGACGCTGGTGACTGGCTGGTGGATGGCACCACAACCATCCGCGACCTGAACCGTGAAAACGACTGGAACCTGCCGGATGACGAAGCGAATACTATTGCCGGTCTGGTTATGCACGAGTCCCAGATGATCCCATCTGTCGGGCAGGTATTTTCGTTTCACGACTTTCGATTTGAAGTAATGAAACGCAGCGGCAACCGGGTGACTTGTCTGAAGATACGCCCGTTATAGCGGGTTAGCGGGTATCAATAGTTTTGGCACCTAACAATACGGCGGCAACAATCATGAATGTGCCGCCGAGACGTTCTATCCAGATTTTTGCACTGCCTTGGAACTTCGAAGCAATCCAGCTTGAGCCCAGCCCGTAGGCGGAGAGAAAAGTTGCGTCAATTACGATGTAGGTTGCCGACAGTATCAAAAACTGCGGGGCAAATGCCAGATTTGCGTCTATAAACTGCGGGAAAAGGGCTGCAAAAAATACAACAGCCTTTGGGTTTGCCGCCGACGTTAAGAACCCTTGCAGCCAAAGTGCCTTAAGCGAAGTTTCCGACTTGACAACACCTTCCTCGACGGTTTCTGCCTTGGCATTACGGATCATGCGAACACCCAGCCAGATCAGATAGATCACCCCAAACCATTTGATGAAAAACAGCACGTTTTCGGAGGCCGCGATCAAGGCGGCAAGCCCAAACCCGGCGGCAATCATCTGCAATGCATTTGCCGTCAGATCGCCAAAAATCGTAGCGATGGACCGGCGGTAGCCATATTTTCCGGCATTGGACAATATCAACAGCTGGCTCGGACCAGGTGTGCTCATCAATAGCAAAACCGTCGCGACATATACTGTCCAAAATTCGAATGTCATTGATCACGCTCTTGGTTGTGCATTTTGTTGGCATTATCCCAGTTCTTAATCGGCCCCACCTAGCGCCCCTTAAAAATGCTCCCGAATATGCCCCGCACAATGCGCCGACCCGTGGTGCCTTTTAGTTCCTTGATCACCAGCTTTGCTACCGTACCACCAAACCCTTCATCGGATTTGCTTGAGCGGCGTCGTGATTTCTTGGGTTTAGCGGGTTCGTAACGACGCGCCTGTTGGAATTTGCGCTCATCAAATTCCAGCTTTTCCTCGGCGGCTTCAGCCACTTCAGCGGCCTTAGCTGCGGCAGAGGCCCTTGCCGTCAGACGCTCAAACGCTGAGTCGCGGTCAATTTTTGCTTCGTATTTCCCGGCAATTGGCGATTTTGCAATCACGTCCGCACGCTCAACCGCGGTGATTGGACCTAGCTGCGAAGATGGCGGACGGATCAGCGTGCGTTCCACAACGCCGGGGATGCCTTTTCGTTCCAGCATGGATGTCACGGCCTCGCCTACGCCGACTTCACGTATTGCCTCTTCTGTCGAAAATCGCGGGTTCTCACGGTAAGTTTCCGCCGCCAGACGCAATGCCTTTTTGTCCCGCGCCGTAAACGCCCGCAATGCATGTTGTACGCGGTTACCAAGCTGTCCAAGGATGTCTTCCGGGATGTCGTCGGGGTTTTGAGTGACAAAGTATATCCCCACGCCTTTGGACCGGATCAACCGGGCAACTTGCTCTACTTTGTTGACCAGCGCCTTGGGGGCGTCGTCAAACAACAAATGTGCCTCATCAAAAAAGAACACAATTTTGGGCTTATCCGGGTCGCCAACTTCGGGCAGCTCTTCGAACAATTCCGACAAAAGCCAGAGCAGGAAGGTCGCATATAGTCGTGGAGAAGCCATTAGTTTGTCAGCAGCCAGTATCGAAATGATGCCACGGCCATCAATATCGGTACGCATCATGTCCGAGAGTTCCAGTGCCGGTTCGCCGAACAGTTCTGTACCGCCCTGATTGTCCAGCACCAGCAGCGCCCGCTGGATCGCACCAACCGAAGACGTGCTGACATTACCGTACCGCAGCGACAGATCCTTGGCGTTTTGCCCGACCCAGACCAGAAGCGACTGCAAGTCTTTCAGGTCCAGCAGTGGCAGGCCCTGTTCATCCGACACCCGAAACGCGATGTTCAACACACCTTCCTGCGCATCTGTAAGTTCCAACAAACGCGACAAAAGCAGTGGGCCCATTTCAACAACGGTAGTGCGCACGGGATGGCCTGCTTTGCCAAACAGATCCCAGAACATCACCGGAAAATTTTCATAGGCGTAATCAGCAAAACCAATCGTGCCAGCGCGTTTGGTAAAAGCATCGTGCAGCTTGAATTCGGTCGAACCAGAAACCGCTAACCCGGATAAATCGCCTTTAACGTCCGACAGGAACACCGGAACTCCTGCCTTGGAAAAGTTTTCGGCCAAGATTTGCAGGGTAACGGTTTTACCTGTACCCGTCGCACCGGCGATCAGCCCGTGGCGGTTGGCGTATTTCAATAACATATCCTGCGCGTCGGCGTAGCCTTCGCCACCACCACCAATAAAAATACGGTCACTCACTTGGTCGTTCTCCTCTTACATACGCAGTGCATGTTGCCATCATTCACCGGCACAATACAAAATTAACTATTATCTGCCAGTGTTTGTGACATCACAGCGCGTGTTCTTTTGCGTTTTGAGGTACTTCCTCCCTGTTAAACTGGCCGCGCTTTTAATGGCGCGGCTTTTTTTTGTTTAAAAGTGATCGGCGACCTGTTGACGCATGTGACCAAAGGACTTAAAGTTTCACCCAATAAGTCGGCCAGTCCGACAGGGAGCACTAATAATAAAGAAAAGGGTCACTTGTGGCCCTTTTCCCAATTATAGGGCTACGCTACCAGAGCGCTGCATTTATGTAACATCGGCGGAAACTCTCTTTGCAGGTTCCAAGCTACAAAAACCTGTCTGACAGCAGCAAATACTTGTGCTAACTGCGTGCCTGAAAATACATCCAAGATGGATCAAACATGACAAACAAACTAAAATTGGCGGCGGCCTTCTCAGTTTCCCTGATGGCATTCGCTACATTGGCGTTCTCACAGGACACAGCCACCGACGGCGCAAGTGACCTGGACTTAGGCGAAGTTCTGGTCGAAGGCCTGACCGTTGGTACCACCTACACCCGCGAAACCCATGGTGACTGGGAAATGCGTTGTGTGCGTACCGAGGATCTAAAAGACCCCTGCCAGCTTTATCAGCTGATGAAAGATCAAAACGATAATTCAGTTGCAGAGATCAGCCTGTTTTTGCTCCCCCCCGGTCAGACGGCAGCTGCCGGAGCAACAGTGGCGGTGCCGCTTGGCACATTGCTGACTGAACAGCTTACCCTAAGTGTTGATGGCGGCACCTCCAAACGCTACCCCTATAGCTGGTGTTCCGCACAGGGCTGTTATGCCCGGGTTGGTCTGACAGCCGAAGATGTAGCCGGATTTCAACGCGGCTCCAGTGCCAGCCTGTCGATCGTGCCATTTGCGGCACCTGATCAAATAGTGGCGCTGACTTTATCCCTTAGCGGTTTCACTGCCGGGCTGGATTCAATTCGCGAATCAAACGCTGCAATTGCCAGCGAGTAAGTCCTTGGAAATTGAGTTTCTTGGCGCCCCAATGGGGCGCCTTTTTATATGCGTTTTAGGGCCAGAACCGCATTTAGCCCGCCAAAGGCAAAAGCGTTGCTTAAAACCGCATCGACCTTGGCCTCTCGGGCAACATTTGGCACCACGTCGAGCGCACATTCCGGGTCCGGTTCTTCGAAGCCAATGGTTGGCGCAATTATTCCGTCGCGCAGCGCCATAATGCAGGCCAGCAGTTCCACCGCACCAGTCCCACCAATCAAATGTCCGTGCATCGCTTTGGTAGACGAGATCATCAGCCTGTCCGCATGATGTCCAAAAACATCTGAAACGGCTGCGCATTCAGTTTTGTCGTTCGCCGCGGTACCGGTACCGTGGGCGTTGATATAGCCGACGTCTTCGGCGTTTATCCGGGCATCCTGCATTGCCCCGGCGATAGCACGCGCCGCACCTTGTTTAGACGGCATTACAATATCGGCCGCATCTGATGTCATTGCAAACCCGGCTATTTCCGCCAGTATTTCCGCACCGCGCGCGCGGGCATGTTCGTATTCTTCCAGCACAAAGATGGCCGCCCCTTCGCCCTGAACCATGCCGTTGCGATTGGCCGAAAACGGGCGACACGCATCCTTGGACATCACACGCAGGCCTTCCCAGGCCTTTACACCGCCAAAACACAACATCGATTCTGAACCACCGGTCACCATCACCTTGCCCATACCGGAACGAACCATATGAAACGCCTGCCCCATGGCGTGGTTGGACGAAGCACACGCGGTGGCCACAGTGAATGATGGCCCTTTAAGGTTATATTCCATCGACACATGGCTGGCGGCAGCGTTGTTCATCAGTTTCGGCACAACAAACGGATGCACCCGATTTTTGCCGTCTTCATATACCGTGCGATAATTTTCATCCCAGGTGTTCACCCCGCCCCCGGCAGTACCCAGAATAACACCAGAACTTGCTGCCAGTTCCCCGGTGAAAATCAGCCCCGACTGGAATATCGCTTGTTTTGCGGCCAGCAGCGTGAATTGGGTAAAGCGGTCATACAGTGAGATTTGCTGACGGTTGTAATGGCTTTCAGCACTATAGTTCTTTACCTGCCCGCCAATGCGTACCGAAAGGCGCTCGACATCACGGATATCCAGCTTACCAATGCCGCATTTACCCGCTGCCATCGCCTGCATAGTCTCGGGAACGCTATTGCCAAGGGCATTGATTGTCCCTGCCCCGGTGATCACAACCCGTTTCATGGCGCTTTATCAGCCACCAGTTTCGTGACGGCCTTGATGATTGCTGCAACCGATGAAATATCAAACTCCCCGGCATCGGGTTCATTCGCGTTGAATGGTACATCGACGTCAAAGGCTTCTTCAATTTCGAAAATACATTCCACCAGCGCCATACTGTCTATCCCGAGATCTTCCAATGTGTGGGTCATCGACACGTCGGATACCTTAACCAACGCCTGTTCAGCGATGATTTTCAGAACCTTTTGCTGGATTTCCTGTGCCATGACTGTTCCCGCGCAACTTAAGCGTCACTTAGTCGCTACGCGGCGTCTTTGAAACCGATTTCTTGGGTTTACTAAGTTGCTGCATCAGGCGCGGCAAACGGCGCAAGGCTTTGTAGCTTTCAACATGGGTTTCAATTTTGACGGCGGGATAGCCCAATATCGCGCGCCCCGATGGTACATTGGACAGGATTTTACTGGCCCCGCCCGCAATTACACCGTCGCCAATGCTGATATTATCTGCGACCCCGGCCTGCCCGCCCAGAACGACGCCATTGCCAAGGTTCGCCGAGCCGCCAACCGCAACATGGGCACATAGCAGACAATTCTGCCCGACCCTCACATTATGACCAACCTGCACCAGAGCGTCGATTTTGGTGCCGTCACCAATAGATGTGGGACGGATGGTACCTGCATCAATGCTGGAATTCGCGCCAACCTCTACATCATTGCCGATCAGCACGCCGCCGATTGACGCAATCTTTAACCAACTTTGGTCATGTTGTTCCTCGCCCGCATCGCCAAGGGTTTCTCGGACCTTTTCAACGGAAGACTTTTCAGCGGTGACAAAAGAAAACCCGTCAGCCCCGATCACAACGCCGGAATGGGCAACGAAACAATCCCCAATTGTGACACGCCGGCCGATATTTACACCGGGTTGCAGATTGCAGTCGTCGCCAATTCTTGTCGCGGTGCCAATGGTACAATGCGAACCAATTCTGGCATTTTTTCCGATGGTGACATTTGCAGAGATCACGACAAATGCTCCGATAAGAGCCCCTTGGCCAACACTTACGGACGGTTCAATAATGGCGCTCGGATGTATAGCCGCGGGCGGCGAAACTTCATCATCCAGATATCCGGTCAGGGCAGACATAGCGACCCTTGGCCGGTCTACCAGAATAGCCGCCTTTAGTCCCAGACCTTGCCAATCGGCATCCTGCCAGAGAATTGCCGCACGGGCTTTGCCCTTATCCAGATCACCGGCAAATTTCGGGTCCATCGCCACGGCAAGTTGGTCAATCCCTGCATCTGCCGGCTCACTTACACCAAGGACAACCAAATCCGTCGCACCTACAGCGCGCGCGGACAAAGCGTCGGCGATGTCACTGATCTTGTAGCCTGGCATCGTGCTCTCCGTCATTTCAGGCACATCGCGCCTGATACAGAAAGATGCTTAGCTTTGTACGGACCGCAGCACCACCCCGGCGTTTTGCAGGGCGGCGAATATCCGACCGTCGCGACCATAGACGTCACGGCGGAATTCAATTTTACCCTTTGCGGTTGTAATGGCGGTTCGATAAACCAGATGCACCGGAATCTGCGTTTTCAGCGGTATTACCTTTTCACGCCCGGTGGCCAAATGGGCCTGGAAAAACCCTTCTGGATCACTTTCCTGACGTTTCAACAGGGTGTAGGCAAAATCAAACGGATCACGCAGGCGAATACAGCCATGGCTGAACGCGCGTGATTCGGCCGAAAACAGGTTTTTCTCGGGCGTGTCATGCAGGTAAATATTATACCGGTTCGGGAACATGAATTTGACCAGCCCAAGCGCATTGCGACGCGATGGAGGTTGTTTCAGATCAAACGGAAAATTCGATCTGGTATATTGCGTAAAGTCCAGACCTTCGCGACTAACGCGGCGCCCACGGCCATCATAAAGGACCAGGTGCCCGGCGGCGTTTGGATTGTTCTGCATCATTGGCAGGTATTCTTTAACGGCGATTGAACGGGGAACATTCCAGGTTGGGTTGATAACCATGTGTTCCATGATGTCCGAGAATTCCGGGCTGCGACGATCCGATTTATTCGCGCCGACGACTGAACGGGTTTTGAAGGTGACCTTACCATTATCAATGATTGAGGAGCTGAAATCCGCGAGGTTAACCCAGACATGGCGCTGGCCGCGTTCCATGTTCATCCAGCGCTCGCGCTCCATTGCCACCAGAATTGAACCAAGGCGTGCCGGCGGCTCGACGTTGATTTCCTTCAGCGTCCCGGGGCCAGCAACACCATCCGGGCTAAGCCCATGTGCAAGTTGAAATTTCTGTACGGATTTTTGCATGTTTGCATCAAACGACTGGCTGGCCGAGCGGCGCATATAACCCATTGCAATCAGTCGGTTACGAAGTGCAACAACACTGCCACCGCTTTGACCTGGTTCTAGTTTTTTACCGGGAACCTGCGCACCCCACCCCCCTTTGGCCAGCAGTTTTTCCATGGTAAGCTTTGCCTTCATCAGACGGGTGTATTCCGGTGATTTCGGCGGTAACTGGCGGATAAATGCAGCGGGCGACGATTTGGCAAATGATACCAATGTCTGCGTACGGTCCCGTAGCGGAACACTGCGGACGATGTCACTATCGACCCGAGACGGTGTAAGTATGCCGGTTTGCATATCCGTTGCATATTTCAAAAACAGCCTGCTCAGCTCTACTTCAATGCGACCGAGATCACGCTCGGATTTCACCGACCGCAGGTTGGCGCGCAGAAAATCTGTGTCATATGTTGGCAGGCCGTGGTTGCCAGATGCGTCCATCGCCTTAAGCAATGCCTGTCGGCGGGATTTGTCTTTGCTGCCCTTACCAGTCCAGATCGGGCTATAGCCGTTGGCCTGATAAAACGCAGAGATTGCGCGGTCCTTTGCGGACGCTTCAGCAACCGCCTGCATGAACGCAGTCACCTGAACCTTGGCTTGTGCCAGCACGGGCGTTGCCGCAAGGGAAACCAGTAATGAACCGGAAGCCAGCAAAAATGACCGGCGTGTAGAAGAATTAAAATCAGACATGTTTATACCTCAGACCCAACATTTAGTGCATTAGTACAGCAAATAATGGCCATATTGTAGTCCCTCTATGTTCACACTGTCGCAAGGTCAATCAAGTGTTGCAGACGCATCTCAGACACGGCGAAATCAGACATCGAGCGGCACATGTTCAAAAAACGGCGAAAACTTGCCGATTACAAGGACATATAAGATTTGTTCCATTCTGACACTTGGATGCACGCTGCAATTGTGGCAATAAGAAATTGCCTGGGGATGAGGCAACACGATGCTCCGCGACAAGCGAAGTAGCGAAAAAATGACAGGGCAATATTAGTTACATGACCGATCAACGATCTATAGTCGTAAGCCGACGCTCTATCCTCGGCGCATTTGCAGCAACTGCAATCACCGCAGCCCCAACATTTGCCAATGCCGCAGGTTTTTTACGGGGCGCTGGCGATATTCGCCGCATTCGTATGTATTCAGGCCGTACCGGCGAAAGCATGGATACGATTTACTGGATCGAAGGCGAATATATCAAAGAAGCCTTGAAAGAAGTTAATTACTTCATGCGCGACTGGCGCACGGATCAGACTATTTCCATCGACGTGCGCTCGCTTGATATTATGGCTGCTTCGCACAGCCTGCTGGATAGCAACGAACCCTATATGATGCTGTCTGGCTACCGCTCGCCCAAGACCAACGCGATGCTGCGTTCACGTTCGCGCAACGTGGCTAAAAACTCTTTGCACATGACAGGAAAAGCCGGCGACCTTCGGCTCAAGTCACGCTCTGTCGCGCAGATGGCGCAGGCAGCTATTTCTTGCTCTGCGGGTGGTGTGGGTAAATATTCCAGATCGAACTTTGTTCACATGGACAGTGGTCCGATTCGCGTCTGGCGCGGCTAGTCACCTCCTACCCATTTTCTGAATTTTTGAATCCGTTCAAGCCTGCAAGATTGCAGTTGCCGGATTAATGGCGCTGTTTCAAGATGGCTCCAAAGCTATGGGGGTCAAAATGTTTACTCGGATACTGGCTGTTTTACTTGCCGGCAGCCTGGCACCCGGCGCTAGTGTTGCTCAGGAAACGGCCTTTGCCACATTCGATATTGCCAGCGAAGCCGTCCTTGATGATCCCCATGACCTGACAATTGGCCCCAATGGGTTGCTTTATGTGGCCGACAAATTTGCGAATGACATCAAAGTGCTTGATCCGGATACGTTGGAGATACTGGGAGCATTTGGCGAAGGGCAGTTATTCGGCGTACGTGACATTTCTTTTGGCGCGGATGGGCGGGCTTATATTGCCGTCACCGGGCTAGGTCGGGTCGATGTGTACGATATCGACGGGATAAAAGGGAGTTTTGTGGAAAGCATAGGTGGCGCACCCCGCAATGAAGGCGTGTTTGCTCATCAAAACGGGCGGCTCTACATCATGGCAAGCGGAGTAGGAACATTGGTGGCGGTGAAAGACGGCCGCGCCAGTTCTGCTGCGCGCGGGCTGTTTGGCGCCCATGATGTAGCGGGCGCACCGGACGGAACAATTTGGGTGGCAGATAACGCTTCAAGGCGCTTGGTTCAGTTCGATACAGAACTAAATCTGCTACAAATACTGGACGGACCGGAGTTTGGATTTGTTGGACCACGGTATTTGGATTTTGACGACTTCGGGCGATTGGTGGTGGCCGATCAGGACGCACACCGCGTGTTATTGATCGACCCTGAGGCCCAGGAAGGCAGCCGGCTTATTGGCGTTATCGGAGATGGATCGCCGGGGTTGGGGCCCGGAAAATTTGACGACCCGGAAGGGGTCGCGGTGTTGGGAAATTCCTATTATTTTTCGGATTCAGACAACAATAGGATCGTTAAATATACGGTGGTGCTGAACTAGAAAGCTGGTGCACCCGGCGCGATTCGAACGCGCGACCTCTGCCTTCGGAGGGCAGCGCTCTATCCAGCTGAGCTACGGGTGCATTGTCGTTTGATATAGGCCAAGCGATAAAAACCAGCAATCGCAAAATTCCTGGCTTGGCTAATCAGGCAAACAGTTCATGACACAGCTCCAGCGCGTCTACCAGCACATCAATTTCGGATTTGGTATTGTACAAGCCGAATGACGCGCGACAAGTTGCGGTTACGCCCAAATGTTCCATCAATGGTTGGGCGCAGTGGTGTCCTGCCCGCACCGCAACCCCCCTTTTGTCCAAAACAGTGGATATATCGTGGGGATGCGCCGCCCCGTCCAAAGTAAACGAAAAAATCGCCGCCTTACCGGGCGCATTGCCCTGCACATTCAGCCAGTTCAGCCCCCCAAGACGCGACTGAGCATATTCTCGCAACTCTTTTTCATGGGTGGCGATGTTATCCATCCCCAGCCCCATCAGATATTCCAGCGCCACACCAAAACCAATCGTCTGCACGATAGCGGGTGTTCCGGCTTCGAACTTCATTGGCGGGTCGTTGTAGCTGACCGCATCGCGCGTGACATCTTTGATCATGTCACCGCCACCCAGAAACGGGCGCATCTCTGCCATGCGTTCCTGTTTGACATAAATCGCGCCAGACCCTGTCGGCCCATATAGCTTGTGACCCGTGATCGCATAAAAATCGCAATCAATATCAGTAACATCCACGGGCATGTGAACAGAACCTTGTGAGCCATCAACCAGCACCGGAACGCCCAGATCATGGGCCGCGCGGCAGATCGATTTCACATCAACAACTGTCCCCAACACATTGGAAACCTGCGTAATTGCCACAAGTTTGGTCTTTGGTCCAATCGCATCAATCACCCGTTGTGGATCAAGTGATCCATCCGGTTCAACATCGACCCATTTCAACACTACGCCCTGACGTTCACGCAAAAAATGCCACGGCACAATATTGGCGTGGTGTTCCATCACCGACAATACAATTTCGTCACCGGCCTGCATCCGCGGCATCGCCCAGGAATAGGCGACCATGTTAATTGCTTCGGTGGTGCCGGAATTCAGAATAATCTCATCCTGCGAGGCTGCACCAAGAAATTTGGCAATAATACCGCGTACCGCTTCGTAGTTTTCAGTGGCTAGATTAGAAAGGTAATGTAAGCCTCTGTGAACATTGGAATATTCCATTGAATACGCATTGCTTATCGCGTCAATAACCACTTGCGGTTTTTGTGCCGAGGCACCGTTATCCAGATAGATCAGTGGCTTGTTGTTGACTTCTCTTGACAAGATCGGAAAGTCACGCCGGGTTTTTTCGACATCATACATTCAAAGAACCCCCATCATATCGATGCCAAACACACCAAAGACAAAGCTCAGGACCGCAGCCAAAACGATCATCACAATCAAAACGCCAATAAACACCGACACTGTTGAGCGAAAACCATGTAGTTCCGCTATAAATACTGTCAGCAGTCGAAACACAATAAATAGCCCAACAAGCCCAATCAAAACGGCAATAAACGGAATAAATAACGCCGCGATGATTTGCAAAATCTGCAAACAAATCAGGACGAATTGCAACCAGGCCACCAGTAGTATCGCATTATCAAGCGACCCTTCGCCCCCGGCCATACGACCAATCAGATGGATGGCAAATACCATCACCACCAGCACAAATATCTGCGACAGCCCCAGCACAAACGGGTTTGTCCGGGCGACATCGTTTAACTGCGGCTCAGTGACACTGGTGCTGAGCCAGATTGAAATATAGGCGAACACCGCGCTTAGCACTGCGATCAAAAGCAGGGTTTCCCACCTTTGGCGACGCTCCATATCATAGGCCATAATTTTGCGCGCCCCTTCACGGGGGTCACCGACAGTATCAACGGCGTCCTTGATCAGGCTGGCTATGTTCAGGCTCATTGCTTAACCCCACTGGTTTCTGCTTCGACCATTGACGATAGCCAGATCAACAGGAAGGCTGCAAGGGCAATGAGCCCGGTAATGTCGCGCACGAGCCCCTGCCCGTTCACGCTGGTGACCAATCCGTTCAACAACCAAAGTGGTGTGGCAGCCAGCAGCGACCAGAACAGCGCCATACGGGCTGATAACCAACTGCCCTGCCCGCCCAACAGCCCCGCCACGATCCGCGATAGCGCGGCCACGGCGTACAGCACCAGTGGTGCTACGAACAACCAGCCCATCAATGCACCACCAAGGCGTGCTTCCAGTGGGATGTCCGGGTCGATCAGCGCCTCTAGCTGCAATCGAGGCCATTGTGCCACGAACATCAAGAGACAGGCGATAATCAGGAAGACCAAGGCATGGTCTTCCCGCAGCCCCTGGGCCAGACGCGTTGCCATCACGCGCCTAGGATGACGCCAGGCGCGGATAATGTCACCAGATACACCCATCAGCTTGCGTGGCGGTACAACCAGCCTTGCAGGCGGTCTAACAGCTCGGCTGCAATGGTTTCGTCTTCGATTTCGTCAATTGCATCCGCCAGAAAGGCCAGCACCAGCAGATCCTGCGCATCGGAATGGGCTATTCCACGGGCCCGCAAATAAAACAGCGCATCTTCATCTATCGCTCCGGTGGTGGAGCCGTGTGAACAGATCACATCATCGGCGTAAATCTCCAGCTCTGGCTTGGCCAGAAACTGGCTGTCCTCGTCCAGTAGCAGCGCCTGAGAAATCTGATACCCGTCGGTTTTCTGAGCCCCGGCTTTCACCAGAATTTTTCCCTGGAACACACCGGTTGCACCGTTACGAAGAACTTTCTTGAACACCTGACGGCTTTCGCAGTTCAGAGCATCATGGGTCACAAATACGGTATCATCGTGATGAAAATCGCCGTCGCCAACAGCCGCCCCTGCTACATGGGCAATGGCATTGTCTCCGGTGAATTCAATCACCACCTCATTGCGGGTCAGCACGCCGTTTACACTTAGCGTGAAGCTCTTAAAGCTGCTTTCTTCACCAAGCCGCGCAAACATATGGGTAACAGCACGTCGCCCATGAGCACGGCCCTGAGTGCGCACATGGTTAAACGAAGCACCATCCGCAACATCCACTTCCATCACTTTGTTCAGACGGGCAGCGGCGGGGCCGTTTTCAAGCAACGTCAGTTTAGCGCCGGTTTCGACCTTGATCACATGGTGCAACACTACGTCCGACGTGTCGTCGTTCTGCCTGTAGATCAGCGAAACCGGCTTAGCCGCCTCGCCGGTCACCCGAATAACCACGCCATCCGTTGCTGTTGCGGTGTTCAGGGTGGCAAATGGGCGCGCTACCGGGGTTTGCCCGCGGGTTTCCAGCACACCGTACAGGTCTTTTGCCCAGTGAATATCGCGCTGGCTTACGTCCTCTAGGCGCTCAATCTCTATCCCGGCCATTGTCAGATCGTCCGAGGCATCCGCATCAAACACTCCGTCAACAAATACCACCTTCAAGCGGTCAATTTCACCAAAAACCGGCGTGTCCTTAGGGTTGAACACCGTCGAATCGGGCGCATCGCTTTGGTTCAGCGTCGCCGGATTGGTGTATTTCCAATACTCATCACGTCGCCCCGGCAGACCCAAGGCTGTAACCCGCGCCAACGCATCTTTGCGTGCTGCACCAGCCCAACCGGCCGATTTCGGTAATATCAAACCGCTCAGGCGGTCCGCCGTATCCGAAGTTGATTTAACCGCGCCCATCAGGCCACCTCTGCCAGAATATCTGCGTAACCGTTATGTTCCACTTCCAGAGCTAATTCCGGGCCGCCGGATTTCACAATACGCCCGTCTGCCATGATATGCACCACGTCCGGTTTGATGTGGTCCAGCAGGCGTTGGTAATGGGTAATCACCAAAAATGAGCGCTTACCATCGCGCAGCGCGTTTACGCCTTCGGCCACCAGCTTCATTGCATCAACATCCAACCCGGAATCGGTTTCATCCAACACACACATTTTTGGCTGTAACATTGCCATTTGCAGGATTTCATTGCGCTTCTTTTCGCCACCCGAAAAACCGACATTAACCGGACGCTTCAGCATTTCGGCATCAATTTTCAGATCTTTAGCCCGTGCGCGTATTTCCTTCAGAAACTCACCGGCTGACATTTCTTCCTGCCCGCGCGCCTTACGCTGAGAATTTACCGCCGTGCGCAGGAACGTCATGTTGCCCACACCCGGTATTTCAATCGGGTATTGAAACGCCAGAAACAACCCAGCCGCCGCGCGTTCTTCGGGGTCAAGTTCCAACAGGTCCTGACCGTCCAGCGTCGCACTGCCACCGGTCACTTCATAACCTGATTTGCCGGACAACACATAGGACAGCGTCGATTTCCCCGACCCGTTCGGCCCCATAATCGCATGAACCGAGCCCGGCTGCAGTGACAGGTTAACCCCTTTCAATATTTGCTTGTCTTCTTCTTCAAGTTTTACCCGCAAGTCTTTGATTTCTAGCATTTTCTAGCCTTTATTAATTACGTGGCCACAGACAACCCGCCCGTTTACGGGGGTCTTAACCATGGGATTCGGATGATATTGAAGGGGGGGAACAGCCTTGGGCGAACCATAAAGAACAGCCATTGGGCCCGCAAATTTCATGCGGGATGGCGTTGAGCCAAATCTGTTCAGATCTAGGTTATGGTCTGGGAATTGCTGTCGCGCTGCTATTGCGCCAGTGCAATTACCTCGTTGGCGGAAAAATCTTTGATGGCGATCGACACACCCGCAACCAGAACCGAATTCGGCTTGGTTGTTGAAACCACGTTGTCCACCCAAGTGACGGAAAACCCGCGCTCGAACAGACCCGGCGCGATGTGAACCGCGTTGTGCATCAACAGGACCGTTGCGACGACACCAATTAGCTTGCCCGCGCCATGCGCCCTGGATTGAAAGCGAAAAATCGCACGCAGAAAGATTGCGAATGTGACGGCAACGATAATATCCACGCCCATCAGAATATCCGCGTCCGGCCCGCTTAGCGCGCCGCCGTTCAACTGAAACCGGGCGTAACGTGCCAGTAGCACCGACACAGTCCCGATCAACAACCCGCTGATCAGTGAAACCGGCAGGCTTGCGCCACGTTGCTGGCGTTTCTCGGCGACCTTGTCGGCCTTGGTACCCTTGCGAGTGATTGGGATAACGGCCGGGCCAGCATGGTACTGGGCAGTCGTATTTGGCCCGCCGGCCGCGATCCGGCCCAAACGGTCCTGAAACTGTGATTTTCTCTGATCGGCGATGCTCATGCTGTCCGTTCCGTATTCTTCCCAAGGCTGAATATCGCATCGGTTTTGGGCAGGAATTAGACGGAACTCGTGCATTTTCTCGGTGTATTGTTAACAAATTTGCATCTAAAACTGACAAAAAGACCGGCACCGTATCCATTTTGGAAACAGAGTTGGCGGAAATTACTGCAATCATAGCGCCACCCCCCGCAACCGCGGGCTCAAGCATAAATTGGTCAATCTGCTCAGGATTTCCAAAACCCGTCATTAACCAACAGACCCTTCCAGAGAAATTGCTACCAACTGCTGTGCTTCCATGGCAAATTCCATCGGTAAAGCCTGTAACACTTCCTTGGCAAACCCGTTCACAATCAGCGCCAGTGCGGCCTCTTCACCCATGCCACGCTGGCGGCAATAGAACAGCTGGTCATCATCGACTTTGGATGTCGTCGCCTCATGCTCGACCCGCGAAGAATTGTTCTTCACCTCGATATAGGGCACTGTATGCGCGCCGCATTTGTCGCCGATCAACAGGCTGTCACACTGGGTATAATTTCGACTGTTCTTGGCCTTGGGGTGCATCGATACCAGCCCGCGGTAGGTGTTCTGCGCGCGCCCGGCACTGATCCCCTTGGACACAATACGCGACTTGGTATTCTTCCCTAAATGCACCATCTTGGTGCCGGTGTCAGCCTGTTGCATATTGTTGGCGATGGCGATTGAATAGAATTCGCCCTGGCTGTCATCACCGCGCAAAATGCAGGACGGGTATTTCCAGGTCACGGCAGAACCGGTTTCCACCTGCGTCCACATCACCTTGGAACGATCGCCACGGCAATCGGCGCGTTTGGTCACAAAATTGTAGATACCGCCCACGCCGTTTTCATCACCGGGATACCAGTTCTGCACAGTGGAATATTTTACCTCTGCATCTTCCATCAGCACGATTTCCACCACCGCTGCGTGCAGTTGATTGGTATCGCGCTGTGGTGCGGTGCAGCCTTCCAGATAGGACACGTAGCTGCCTTTGTCGGCAATGATCAGTGTGCGTTCAAACTGGCCGGTATTTTCGGCGTTGATGCGGAAATAGGTCGATAGCTCCATCGGACACCGCACGCCGGGGGGCACGTAAACAAACGAGCCAGCCGAAAACACCGCTGAATTCAGCGTCGCAAAGAAATTATCCGACGCCGGAACCACCGACCCCAGATATTTTTTCACCAGTTCTGGATGGTTCTCAATCGCTTCACCAATGGAACAGAATATCACCCCGGCCTTGGCCAGTTCTTCCTTAAACGTGGTCCCAAGTGAAACACTGTCAAACACTGCGTCCACCGCGACTTTACGCCCCTCGGCGGGTGCATCTTCAGCCCCTTCAACCCCGGCCAGGATCATCTGTTCTTTCAGCGGAATGCCCAGCTTTTCATAAGTCGCCAGCAATTTCGGATCAACCTCATCCAGCGATTTAGGCTTATCCACCATGCTTTTGGGTTGGGCGTAATAATACAGGTCCTGATAATCAATCTTGGGATAATCCACCATCGCCCAGGTCGGTTCTTCCAGCTTTCTCCAACGCTCAAACGCTGACAGACGCCATTCAGTCATCCATTCGGGCTCACCATTTTTCTCAGAAATCAAACGCACGATTTCCTCGGACACGCCCTTGGGGACATATTCCATCTCAATGTCAGTTTCCCAGCCATATTTATAGACGCCGGAAATTGACTGAACCGCTTCAACCGTTTCCTGATCGACGCCTTCTTTGGCTACTAATTTTTCGGTCTTGCTCATGATCCTGTTCGCCTTTGTATTAAGCAGCTTTTGCACGATAGCGTTTGTGGGCCGCGGCCCATGTGTCGACAAATCGCAAAATTTCTTCCCGCGTTGTTGTTGGCCCAAGGGATACGCGAATTGCGCTGGCCCCTGTTGCCTCATCAAATCCCATGGCCTGCAATACCCGGCTGGCGCGCACCTTGCCGCTGGAACAGGCAGAGCCCGCCGACACTGCAAATTTAGCCATATCCATTGCCATCACCTGGGTTTCGCTTTTCCAGCCGGGGCTGGCAAAATAGCTGGTGTTTGGCAGCCGCTTCGCGCCCTGCCCGACAATCACCAAATCGCTGAATTCCGCTTGCAGGCCTTCTTCCAGCATATCCCGCAGCTCAGCCACCTGTTCCCAGACTCCATCCGCCAAGTCACGGGCCGCCGCTTGCGCCGCCGCACCAAACCCGGCAATCCCGGCGATATTTTCAGTCCCCGAACGCCGGCCCATTTCCTGACCGCCGCCAAGGCTGCGCGCGGCTACTTCCACGCCTTGCTTAACGATCAGCGCGCCGACGCCGGTTGGGCCACCCAGCTTATGGGCTGATACCAATCCCATATCACAACCCAACCAGTCAAACGCCACCGGCACTTTGCCAAACGCCTGTGTCATATCGCTTACGGCCAACCCAGTGGGCAAATCCTGTAGGACACCGCTTTCCGCATTGGCCAGTTGTACACAGGATTGCGAAGGCTGCGTAACATCAACACACCCTTCCGCGTCGACTGTCAGATCACCCTTGGTCCAGGCTTGCACCGCATCATGCTCAATATCCGCACTCGACAGGTCGCGCCCCGCCAGTGCCATCGCGCCGGCCTCAGTCGCGCCTGACGTAAAAACAATATCCGCCCCGGCAGCACCTATAGCGTCAGAAACCTGCAAACGGGCTTTTTCAACAATCCCTCGCGCGCGACGCCCCTCGGCGTGAACCGAAGATGGATTGCCATGCGCATCCAGCGCCGCAATGATCGCTGCCCGCGCTTCGGGACGCAGAAAAGCCGACGCGTTCCAGTCAAGATAGGTCCGCTCAGCCACGCGCCCGCCCCCAACTTCTTTTCAGCACAAATATCCTTGCCGAAGGCTCCCCGACGCCAAAGGCGGCGGAAACAAATGCCTTGCGCCGCAGGCGCTCAATTTGATCCGGAAAGCTCATTTATAATCTGCAGCTTCAAACAGCGTCGGCACAGCCGGGCACGGCACCAGTTCATTCTTGATCACGTCCGACAACTTGGTCTGCTGCAAGAACACGTACACATTGGCCGACAGGCACTCCCACAGCCGGTTAGTCATCGATTGCGCCCGGGTGCCAGATGCCCCGCCAGAAGCACCACCGCCCGTGTGCAGGGCCGATACGGTTTCTTCTACCGCTTCCAGTATCTCGGACACACAAATCTCTTTCGGGTCTTTTGCCAACGCATATCCCCCGCCTGGCCCGCGCACCGAGCGCACCAGCCCGGCGCGCCGCAATCGCACAAATAACTGCTCCAGATACGGCAGTGATATGTCCTGGCGCTTGGAAATTTCCCCCAAAGATGACAGCGTATCACTGGGCTGCGTCGCCAAATCGGCCAGCGCAACCATCGCATAACGTCCCTTTGTGCTCAGTTTCATCGCCCCAAACCCTTAATTTTGTTGACGTCCGTGCGCCTTATCATTACCCCACGGACAACCGCAATCCGCCCTTGGGCGGTCAATTTAGAATTGTTCTAAGATAACTGACGGAATTCGTCAAGAATTCCAGACGATAACTTGACGTAAAAACAGAGGCCCCATGCCCGAAGTAATATTTCCCGGCCCAGAGGGTCGTCTAGAAGGTCGCTACCACCCGCAAAAAGCCAAAGACGCACCGATCGCGATCATCCTGCATCCGCACCCACAATTCGGCGGCACGATGAACAATCGGGTGGTCTATAATATGCATTATGCGTTCCACAATATGGGATTTACAGTGCTACGTTTTAACTTTCGCGGTGTGGGTCGCAGCCAGGGTGAATACGATCAGGGTATTGGTGAGCTGTCTGATGCCGCGTCCGCTCTGGATTATCTGCAATCTATGAACCAAAATTCCAAGCACTGCTGGGTTGCCGGATTTTCATTTGGGGCATGGATTGGAATGCAGCTGCTGATGCGCCGCCCGGAAATCACTGGTTTCATATCTGCGTCACCACCGGCAAACATGTACGACTTTTCGTTCCTCGCGCCCTGCCCGGCGTCTGGTCTGATCATCAACGGCACAGCCGACCGTGTAGCGCCACCCCGTGACACCCATACATTGGTCGAAAAGCTGCATGAGCAAAAAGGCATTACCATTACCCATCAGGAAATTGAGGGGGCCGGACACTTCTTTGAAGATCCGCATATGGAAACCATGATCGGCAATGTTGATGAATATGTACGTCGTCGCCTGACTGAGACCACACGATGACGCAGGCAGATACGCGGCTGGTCAGCCAGTTCGCGTTTCTGCTGGAGATCGACCGGCTTAAGTCAGTGCTTCGCGCGTCCGAACTGGTTGACCGGTCTCGCTTTGAAAACAGCGCTGAACATAGCTGGCATATTTGTCTGTTCGCAACGGTATTGGCCGAACACGCTGAACCCGGCGTTCAGATTAATCGTGTGATCCAGATGTTGCTATTGCATGACATTGTTGAAATCGACGTAGGAGACAACCCGATTCACGGCGATGTGGACCAAGCAAAAGTGGATGCAGAAGAAGCAATTGCCGCCAAACGCATTTTTGGCCTGCTCCCCGCGGATCAGGGTATGCTTTTTCGAGACCTGTGGAGCGAATTTGAAGCTGCCCAAACCCCTGACGCCATATTCGCCAAGGCGATTGATCGCGTAGCACCTGTCATCCAGATAATGGCGTCGGGTGGTGGCTCGTGGAAAACCTATGGGGTGACACTGGAAAAACTGGAATCCCGCATCGGCGTCAAGGTCACCCGCGGTGCGCCAAAACTGTGGGCCTACGTTAAAACACAAGCTGAAGTGTTCTTTAAGGAACATGGGTTAGGATAGCACATTGCTTTAAGTATACACTTGTATACCGCATTTGCACTCTGCCCGATTTACGCTAAAAGACAGCAACGAATCCGCCTGAACCAAAGGACGCCCCATGACCAAGATCAAAGTTGAAAACCCGGTTGTTGAACTGGACGGCGATGAAATGACCCGGATCATCTGGGATTTTATCAAGAAAAAACTGATCCTGCCCTATCTGGATATTGATCTGCTTTACTATGATCTCGGTATGCAAGTCCGCGACGACACAAATGACCAGATCACTATCGATGCCGCAGAAAAGATCAAGGAAATCGGCGTCGGTGTGAAATGCGCCACCATCACCCCGGATGAGGCGCGGGTTGAAGAATTCGGGCTTAAGGAAATGTGGCGCTCCCCGAACGGCACGATCCGCAACATCCTCGGCGGCACAATATTCCGCGCCCCGATCATCTGCAAAAACGTACCCCGCCTTGTCCCCGGCTGGACCAAACCAATTGTCATTGGCCGCCACGCCTTTGGCGATCAATACAAGGCCACCGATTTCCTTTTTCCCGGTAAAGGCAAGCTGACGATGAAATTCGTCGGCGAAGACGGCAGCGTTATTGAAAAAGACATCTTTGACGCCCCAAGTGCCGGTGTCGCAATGGGCATGTACAATCTGGATGACAGCATCATCGATTTCGCCCGCGCCTCTCTTAATTACGGTTTGAAAATGGGTTGGCCGGTTTACCTGTCCACCAAAAATACCATTCTGAAGGCCTATGACGGTCGTTTCAAAAATCTTTTTGCACAGGTGTTTGAAGAAGAATTTGAAACCAAATTCAAAGAAGCTAACATCACCTATGAGCACCGGCTGATAGACGACATGGTGGCGGCCGCGATGAAGTGGTCGGGTGGTTTTGTCTGGGCTTGTAAAAACTACGACGGAGACGTGCAGTCTGACACTGTGGCGCAGGGCTTTGGCTCACTTGGTCTGATGACCTCGCAACTTATGACGCCCGACGGCAAAATTGTTGAGGCCGAGGCGGCCCATGGCACTGTTACCCGCCATTATCGCAACCACCAAAAAGGCGAAGCGACGTCGACCAATTCAATCGCTTCGATTTATGCTTGGACCGGCGGGCTAAAGCACCGCGCCAAGCTGGACGACAATACCAAGCTGATGAACTTCGCCGAAACGCTGGAAAAGGTCATCGTTGACACCGTGGAAAGTGGCTCAATGACCAAAGACCTTGCTCTGCTTGTTGGCCCGGACCAGCAATGGCTGACCACTGAGGGCTTTTTGGAAAAGATCGACACCAACTTACAAGCTGCTTTGGCAGGTTAACAACGGTCCAGAACCATTTTGGAAGGCAGGCCCCCTTGGCCTGCCTTTTTATATGCGCCAGTGTCTGATTACCTGCGCGCGTCAGCCGCAATAAATCGGACTTTGTCATGCCCCTACATTATATTTATCTGTTCTTCGCCATCCTCACCGAAACCATCGGCACTACGGCCCTGCAGGCCAGCAACCAATTTACACGGTTCTGGCCCTCGGTCATTGTGGTGGTCGGGTACGCGTTGTCATTTTACTTGCTGGCGCTGACGCTAAAGTTCATGCCGGTTGGCATTGTTTATGCGATCTGGTCTGGCCTTGGCATCGTAATGATTGCCGCCATTGGATACGCGGTGTTTGGTCAGCGTTTGGACCTGCCTGCAATTCTGGGGCTGGGTATGATACTGGTTGGCATCCTGATCATCCATCTATTTTCGAACTCTGCGACGCATTAAGGCGTATCCAATCCAACCAGAATCACGCATCCAGCCGACCGGCCGAGACAGCGTTTGCCTTAACAAATGCGTTCAGGTAGTCGGGTGAATTCATTTGGAGGTGAAGCGCATAAAAAACCCCGCGCGATGCGCAGGGTTTAAATGTTCTC
>VAPL010258430.1_pt1 | contig 34551 bp, 23 predicted proteins | sample 3395061 | NCBI WGS metagenome assembly VAPL01 (sample SAMN08290444, study PRJNA428436) | hydrothermal vent metagenome | isolation source: Deep-sea hydrothermal vent chimney 2 | place: Pacific Ocean: Juan De Fuca Ridge | depth 2182 m m | reverse complement strand
TTAAGGCACTGATTTTCCATACCGCGAAAACGGCGGATAAATTTTTCCGTGGCGAGGTGCATGGTATCTTCGGCATTTATACTATAGAGACGGGCCAGATTGACCAGCATGAAGAGGACATCACCCATTTCTTCGATAATATGGTTCTGGTCACCATCCCTCATGGCCTCCAGCAATTCTTCGGTTTCTTCTGTGAATTTTTTTATTGCCGCCTGCCGTCCGCTCCACTCAAAGCCATTATGGGCCGCCCGTTCAGATACCCGTTGAGCCCGGCGCAGGGCCGGCAGACTTTTAGGGACTCCAGCCAGGCGGTCGGCGGCACTATTGGCGGTTCTTTTCTCGGCGGCCTTGATCTCGTTCCAGCGCTGACTCTGCTGGGCTGCTGAACCAACCTTTTCATCACCAAAAACATGGGGGTGGCGGTGTACCATCTTGTCGGCGATGCCGCCGATAACCTCGGTCAGTGAAAAGGCGTGCTGTTCTTCATAGAGCTGGCTGATAAAGACAAGCTGGAAAAAGAGATCGCCCATCTCTTCCCGGACGGCTGCTGCTTTGCCGCTGTCGATGGCATCGGCTGTTTCGTAACATTCCTCAAGGAGATAGGTCTTCATGGTCTCCGGGGTCTGCTTCTGATCCCAGGGGCAGCCGCCCCGGGGATTACGCAGGGCGGTGATAATATTATTTAAACGGTGGAGTTCCTGCTCGGTGGTAGTCATGGCTGTTGAGGGGAAACGGGATGGTACTCTCGGAGAAAATTTAGTAACTATTCAGCAGCACCCCATCTTCGCCCATTTAGGCCTTCTCGAATACCAAAGTATGCTTCGAAGTCCTAAAGAACAAACCTGGAGCACTGCTGAATAGTTACGCTCTGGGGCTATTGTTACTTTTAGGTACTACGCTGAATAGTTACAAAATTTATTCCTTAATTGTCGATGCCTGGTCGTTGTCCTTATCTGTATCTGCCGGGTCTGGAATGCTGTTGTCTATTTTTGTTTCCGCACAGGGGCTGGGCGGCGCGGATTCCGTCAGGCTGAGGGCGTTATCTATGATACGGCGGCCCACGCCAAGGCGGGCTCGTAGGTCAGATGGTTTGCAGGGCTTAACCAGGTAGTCATCGGCACCGCCGTCTAAGGCCATGAGTTTTTCTTCATGCGACTTGCGGGCACTGAACATGATAGCGTAAACATAAGGCCCGGTGCGGGTACGCAGCCGTTGACATAACTGAATTCCGCTGATGCCGGGCAGGTTCCAGTCTATAATGGCAAGACGGATGGCAGGATTTTCCTCTAATAGTTCCCAGGCCTTATCGCCGTTGTCTGCCGCAATGGCTTCATATCCCCATTTGCTGAGGAAGTTTTCTACCCCTTTACGCACTACGGGATTATCTTCAGCCAGCAACACTAAGGGTTTTGAGATTTTTGACGGTGCCATAATAGCCTTTTACTAGTCCTGAAATTTATCTTAAAGGTGAGATTACCATTTCTTATCCTGAATAACAATATCTCTCTGAATAAGTGTTCTATTTTTCTGCTTGACTGAACTATTTATAAGCACTATGTTCACCAACAAACTTTGTTATGTTATCTTAAAAAAGGTTCGTCTTTTGTGGACGATATAATTATTAATATATGGATTGGAGGATTATGTTATGTCAGTTTATGTTGTTGGGCATAAAAGCCCTGATACGGATTCGGTAACTTCTGCTATTGCTTATGCTGCTTTGCAGAAAGAGATGGGTGTTGACGCGGTTCCAGCCATGCAGGGTAAGTTGAATCCTGAGACTGAGATGGTATTGAACAAGTTTGGTTTTGCCGCCCCCGAAATCATGACGGATGGTGCCGGTAAGCAGCTGATGCTGGTGGATCACAGTGATCTGGCCCAGGCCCCTGATAATCTTGGTGACGCCGAACTGCTGGCCATTATTGATCATCACAAGGTCGGTGATATTACCACCAATAATCCCATCATCTTTAACGCTCAGCCCGTGGGCTGCACCGGTACAGTTTTAAAGCAGCTTTATGATCTTAATAATGTTGCTATCCCGGCCAATATCGCTGGTATTATGCTCTGTGCCATTTTAAGCGATACTGTAATGTTTAAATCCCCCACCTGCACTGAGGCCGATAAGGCTGCCTGTGAGGATCTGGCCAAAATCGCCGGAGTCGACGATATGGAGGCCCTGGCCATGGAGATGTTCAAGGCCAAGTCCGCTGTTGCCGGTGTCCCGGCCAAGGATCTGGTATTCAGAGACTATAAAGACTTTGACATGAACGGCAAGAAGATCGGTATCGGCCAGCTGGAGCTGGTTGATCTCTCCCTCGTTGACGGTATTCGTGATGACCTGTATAAGGCTTGTGAAGAGGTGAAGGCCGATGGCCGTCATACCGTCATTCTCATGCTCACTGACATCATGAAAGAGGGTACTGACCTTATGGTGGTTTCCGATGACCCAAGCCTGATTGAGAATGCCTTCGGCGGTAAACTCGAGGGCAACACCATGTGGGTTGACGGCATGATGAGCCGTAAAAAGCAGACTGTTCCCAATATGCAGAAAGCCTGCGGTTGTTAAGTTAAGGTCTTTGTGACAGTTTAGAATTTAAAATAGTTACGGGCTTTTCAGTAAAAAAAGGCCGTCCAGCCTCCTTGTTTGGGGAGTGCGGGGCGGCCTTTTTTTTTGTGTGGGGTGCGGTTAGAATTTTAAGCTCTTTTAAGTTGTTTGTGACCCTGTGCTATTACTGGTATTATTAAGTCTTTTGCTAAGTATTAAAAAGGAATATTACGAAGTTAAAAACCTATCTTTTCTCTCTTTGTGTAGAAATTTGGAGTGAAGGATAACAAAAAAAGAATAAAATAATTTGATTTTTATTGTTGCTTATGAACACAATAATAAAAGTCTCTGTTCTGCGACGCAGATTAATAGTCAAGTGTTCATCGACTTATTTTTTCCAAAATTTATTGAGGGGGAGAGGTGGGCAGAATTATTGTTTTCGCGAACCGTAAAGGCGGGTGTGGAAAAACCACTACGGCGGTGAATGCTGCGCATGCTTTAACCACCCATGGCCGAGTGCTTCTTATTGATATGGATGCTCAGGCCCACGTCTCCATCATATTTGGTTCCGCCCCTCACCCCCAAAACACCATCCTTGAGGTTCTTGAAAACAGACTTGCCTTAACAGAGGCTATTTCTCCCAGCCGCATTGCTGGTCTTGAGCTAATTTACTCTTCGCGTAATCTCGGTGCCTATGAATTAGGGGCCGGGCCTGATGACGAACAGGCGCTTGTGCTGGCTGAGCAGATCATCCCCGTCCTGTCTCTCTATGATTATATTATTATCGACCCGCCCCCGACTCTGGGGATCTTGATGGTCGCATCTCTTGTCGCTGCCAAGGAGGTGTTTATTCCAATGCCCATGCATTTTCTGGCCATGGAGGGCCTTGCCGAGATGATGCAGGTTATCTACCGGCTCAATGCCTCATACAATCCCGCCCTGCGCTTAAGCGGCATTGTGCCGACATTCTATAATCAGAAAACTAAAATTGCCCGTAAAATCAGCGAGGAAATAAAGGGCAGTTTCGGAGCGGAGATAATGATGCCGGGGATAAGGAATAATATCACACTGGCCGAGGCTCCGGCCTATAAACAGACGATCTTTGAGTATGCGCCAAAAAGTCATGGGGCGGTTGATTACAGGAAACTGGTTGAAGAGGGAATTTGTGGAAGGATGAAGACTGAGGGGTGACCGGGCTTAGGCTATAAATCGGGATCAAAAAGGGATAGACATGAATAAATTACCGCAAGATATTACAATTTTACTGGCTGAGGATGCCAAAACTATGCGCCGGATTGAGGTTAATATCCTTAATTCTCTGGGCTATAAAAATATTATTGAGGCCGATGACGGTGTGCATGCCAAAAAGCTGCTTCAGAGGGCCGGTGATGTCGACTTGATTATCAGTGACTGGAATATGCCCAATATGAGTGGTTTTGACCTTTTGGCCTGGATTCGGAAAAAATCCAAAAAATTTAAAAAGGTACCGTTTATTATGGCCACCGCTCAAGCTGATAAGACCCAGAAGGACAAGGTGATCGAAGCTGGCGGTACCTCGGTGGTTCCGAAACCATTTACTCCCGATGAACTTAACCGCAAGATTAACCAGGCTCTGGGCTTTAAAGAGAAGGCCGTCGGAATCAGCGGTGAGCAGGAAGAAATGATTGACGGCAAGATCAAGCTGCGGGTGGCTCATTTACAGATTACTGACCATCTGCTTTTGGGAATGGTGCGGGAAGATATCCGCGCCGGCCTTATTAAGCCGGTTAATTTTGTTTTGCAGACGGAACTCATGGGGGGGTGGAATCCAGTGATTGACGCTCTGGAAGAGGGCGAGGTGGACGCGGCTTTTATCCTGGCCCCCATTGCTATGGATTTAAACAGTCACGGCTCTCCCATTAAAACAGTACTCATGGCCCACCGGGGCGGCAGTATCATGGTGCGTAACGCCCATAATGACTATAAAGAGCCCTATCGTGATTTTTTCAAAAAGAAATCCTGCCTCATTCCCCATAAATTATCCATCCACCATATGCTGAGCCATATATTTTTCAAAGGAATCGGTCTTAATGCCAGTCTCGACAAGGGGGAAGAGGTGGATGTTAATTTTGAGGTAGTGGCCCCGGTCTCCATGCCGGCCTTCATGGGATCAAATCATGATGCCGCCGCCTTCATAGTGGCGGAACCAGTGGGCTCCAAGGCTATTAATAATGGTATTGCCAAGAGGCAGTTTATGACCAGCGAAATCTGGCCGGAACATCCCTGCTGTGTGGTGGCGGTACGTCAGGAATTTATTGATAACCATCCGGAAACCGTACAGGAATTTATTGATTATCTCGTTAAGGCCGGTAAGGGCATGGCTGCTGATACAGACAACGCCGCCAGGGTGGGAGTGGAGTTTCTTGATCCCGATAAAAGTATTGGTCTCAAAGAGGCCCTTCTGAAAAAGGTTATTGCTGATCCCAATGGCATCCGCTGGGACAGCTTATATCCTTCGGCGGCTGATTTTGAAACTATTCATAAATATATGTCGGAGGAACTCCATATTACTGGTGAGCTTAATGTTGACCACTTGCTTGATCTCCGCTTTGCCGATAAGGCCTGCTCTGCCGTGGACAAGGTAACCCAGCCGCCCGCTATTCTGGCCTTAGAGGAAATCACCTCCCTACTCACCCCGGAGGATAAAAAGACTGCTGTCCCGCGGATATCCCTTAAAAAAATGCTTTTTGATAAGGGTATTAATCAGAGTAGCGCCGCCGCGGCGGAGCAGCTAAGCAAGCTGGCGGCCGATTACAAAGCCCTGTCTGTTGAACATGAAAAATTGCAGAGAAAGGTCTCCAAACAAGAGGAAAAGCTGTGTAGTTACGAGGAGATGGCGGCTAAACTGTTCAAGGATGGTGTCGCCCGCCTGAAAAATGATGATTTTTTTGAGGCCGCTGGTCTCTTTAACGCGGTTTTAACTTTGGAACTGGAAAATATGAAGGCCCTTAATAATCTGGCCGTTATTTATAGTGAAATGGATTTTCCAGAAAAGGCCAGAGCAATCCTGAAGAGGATTTTAGAGATTGAGCCGGATAATAAACTGGCCAGGGAAAATCTTGCAATTTCGGAATTATGATGTTGGAAATTACTGGGATTTTACTAATTATTTCACGAAATACCGAAAATGAAAAAAAGTAATCAGATCAATAAAAGAAGCGGCGGAATTTCGAAATCTGAATTTCGCCCTCTGCGGTCAAAAAGGATTATTGGTATAGATCTGGGCACCACCAATTCGCTGCTTTCCTTTATTAAAAACGGTGCCCCTCGGATTATTCCCAACGAACGGGGCAGCCGCACCACGCCCTCCGTGGTCTGCCTGAAAAAGGATAAGGTAATTGTCGGCGAGATGGCTCGTAATCAGGCGGTATTGAACTCGGAGCTTACCGTGGCTAACGTTAAGCTGGGTATGGGTACTAACCGCCGCTTTACCATTAATGGTTATCAATATGTTCCGGAGGAAATATCCGGTTTTATCCTGGCCCATCTACGAAAGATTGCCGAGGACTATCTTGGCTGCGAGGTGGAAGAGGCCGTTATCACCGTTCCAGCCTATTTTGATGATAACCAGCGTCAGGCTACACTGCGGGCGGCGGCTATGGTCGGGATTCAGGTGCGAAAGTTATTGAATGAACCAACCGCCGCCGCTCTTACCTATGGCATTAGTCAGGGCGGGAACAGTCATATGCTGGTGATTGATCTTGGCGGCGGTACCCTGGATATTACCCTCATGGCCTATGAAGATAAGGTCTTTCGGGTCATGGGTGTGGGCGGTTCCACCGCCATTGGCGGTATAAATTTTGACAACGCTCTCATTGAACATATCCTGGCCCGTTTTGCCGCTGACTGCCCTTATGATTTACGAAATGATCGCATCGCCTATCAACAGCTGGTAATTCACGCTGAAAAGGTCAAGATTGATCTCTCTTCCGCCGACAGTACTGCCCTTATGATTCCCTATATAGCGGTAACAGATGACGGTCCTCTGCATTTGAATATGGAGATCAGCCGGGATGATTTTAATGCCCTAACCAGTTCGGTTTTAGAAGATATAAAAAGGCATATTATGGATACCTTCGCCCAGTCCGGGGTATCCCCGGACTGGGTTGATTCGGTAATTATGGTGGGCGGCGCCAGCCGTATTCCTGCGGTGGGTGAACTGGTAGACGAGGTACTCTGTTCTGCCTGCGCCAGGTCGTCCAGCGGCCCGAGATTAAAGAAAAATATTAATCCTGATGAGGCTGTGGCGCGAGGGGCCGGTATTCTGGCCGGGGTACTGAGTGGCGAGATTGCCGGGGTGGAGTTTCACGATATTACGGCCCATAATCTCGGGATTGAAGATGATAAGGGCGATTTTATTAATATAATTCCGGCTGCTTCAGCTTATCCCTGCGAGGTCAGCCGTTTGTTCACCACGGTGGTTGATAGTCAGCCCGAGGTAATTATCCATATCATGCAGGATCGCGGTCTGCCGGGGGCGCAGGATTACGTGTCGTTGGGACGTTTCCACCTGAAGGTAAACCATGGTCGGAAAAAGGGGGAACCCAATATAGATGTAACCTTTGCCATTGACTTGAACGGGGTGCTGACGGTGAGCGCCATAGACTTGGATACCGCCGAGGGAAAGGATATTACGATTTCGGATTTGTGATTTTTAGATTTCGGAATTTGGCATGATGAAGCACGGAATTTTATAATTCCGCAGTCTGTAAATAAACATTGGCAGCCAAAACTATATAAATGGAATGCTGAAGAAGAAAGACGGCGTGGGGGGACTCATTCCGCAATCCGCATTCCGCAATTCCAAAGAGGAGTATTGAGATGGCAAAGAAATTAGCAAAACCTGATTCATTGGCAACCGGTATTACCAGCAAAGAGGGGGACAATAAAGTCATGATCCAAAAGCGGGAATTGGCGAAAAAACAGGCCCAGGCCAAGACTCAGGCTCGTACTCTAGCCCGGCAGCAGGCCATTGCTGAACGAATTGCCGTGGCTGTGGAACAGATGGCCGCCTCTCTTGAGGAGGCTATCGCGGCATCCGAGCAGCTTACCAATAATATGGCAGAGATCGGTCAGAAAGCCGATGGCAATGCCGAAGCGGCCGATAAATCACGTAGTTCCATTGCGGTTATCAAGGAAAATTCACAGGAAGTCAATAAACACGCGGTCTATTCCGATGACAAATGTACTGAATTACAGCTTCTGGCCCGTACTACCGGCAAGGATATCCGCCAGATAATTCTTGGTATTAAGGAGGCTGTGCAGAAAAATGATGAGTCGGCGGTTTTGATTCATCAGCTGGAACAATACTCCAATGAGATTGGTGAGATTGTCGGGGCCGTGGTGCGGATTGCCGATCAAACCAATCTTTTGGCTTTGAATGCCGCCATTGAGGCTGCCAGGGCCGGAGAACATGGCCGTGGTTTTGCCGTGGTGGCCGATGAGGTCAGAAACCTGGCCGAGATTTCCGAGAACTGCGCCCGTGATATCCGCACCGTGGTGGATGAAATTCAGGAGCAGGTTAAAATGGTGGTAATTAATGTTGAATCGGCCAGTAAAGCCAGCCGGGAGGAGGCGGATAAAAGCGAGCTTATAAACGAGGCCTTGGAGAAAATCGATAATGGTATTGACGATCTGGTGGAGGCCTCTAAAAGAGTGGCTGTATTGTCAACCAAGGCCGTTGAAGGGTCTGATATCTTTTATCAGGCGGCCGAGGATATTGCCGCAGCTTCGGCGGAGGCCTCCAGCGCCATTGAAGAGACAGTCAAAGGTTTAGCTGAGCAGAACAAGGCCTACGTTGAGATGCAGGCGGCCTCCGATGACCTCACTGAACTGGCCGACAGTTTGAAAAATTCTGTTGATACCCAGAAGTCGGCTGAGGAAATGGCCGCCGCCGCCGAAGAGTTATCGGCCAATGTGGAGCAATCCCTGGCCTCGGCCCGCCAGATTATGACCGCCATAGAGCAGATTGCCGCTGCCGCTGAACAGCAGAAAAAGTCGGCCGCTGGCTGTAAGGTTCAGGGGAAACAAGTTGAAGAAATCGGGGCTGAAATTGACACCCTGGCCCGGAATGCCGAGACCCGTATCAATGAGCTTTTAGAGATCGTAGTGGAAAACAACCAGAACGTCAATAATACGATTGCCAATATCACCAAGGCGGCAGAGGATTCACAACAGTCGGCCAAAAGTATTGGCATGTTGCAGGAGAAGACCAACGCTATTGAAAAGATTGTCGATCAGATTGTCAATGTTACCCTGCAGACCAATATGCTGGCCGTAAACGGCTCCATTGAGGCGGCCAGGGCTGGTGAGTTTGGCCGGGGATTTTCAGTAGTGGCCGGAGATATCCGCACCCTGGCTGATGATTCATCAGAAAATGCTAGTAAGATCAAGGATATGGTGCGCCAGATGCAGAACCAGATAATTATGGTCAGTTCCGATATAGAGGGGGTTGGCAAGAGCGCTGCCGAGGAAGCGGAGAAGGCTAAAATATCGGCAGCTGGTTTGACCAGAATTGATAATGAATCCCGTGTGGTTTTGGAGGGGGTTGAAAAAATCGTGGCCAAAACCGCCGAGGCTATGACCTCTCTGGCGGAGGTTGGCAAGGAGGTCGAGGTTATTACTGAGGGAGTGGAAGATGCGGCCAACGCCTGCGAAGAGGCCTCAACCTCTTCAGAGCAAACCACCAAAGGCATGGAGAATATTGCCGAGGCCATTGAGGATATCGCCAGCCAGGCGGATGAGATGCAGAGTATGTGATTCCGGAAGGATAAAGGCAAAAGGCTGGAATGAACACAACTAACAGTTTCGGCTTTTTATTTTTCATCATTTATCCTTTCAAACTCCTTCATCTTTTATAAGAACATGGAGATAAATAATGTCTGAACATATAGAAAACACCCAGAAATCCATTAATGCCACCGAGGGCCAGCTTGTTGTTTTCGCTCTTGGCGAGGAGGAATTTGGAGTGGATATTCATCAGGTAAAGGAGATTGTCCGTATGCCGGACTTGACCGCGGTGCCTAAGAGCCCTGATTATGTGGCGGGAATCTGCAATCTGCGTGGTAAGGTGTTGCCGGCTCTGGATAGTCGTAATCGTTTTGGTCTAAAGAAACGGGAGGTGACGGAAGACAGCCGCCTGCTGGTGGTGGAGACGGATGGTAATGCTACCGGCCTTATTGTTGATGGTCTGCGTGAGGTTATGCATATTCGTGACGAGCAGGTCGCGCCGCCCCCGGCCGTATGTAAGGGGATTGACCGGGGATTTTTATCTGGGGTGGTAAAAAAAGATGACGGCAAGCGTCTGGTGCTGATCCTTAAGCTGGCGGAGGTCTTAAAAATAGAGGATGAGGAAACGGCCGCTGTCCAGGATGTCGGCGGCCGGGCTGGAGCCGGGTCGGTATCTGAAACAGTTAAAGAAGAGGTAGTGGACGATGAGCAACTGGTCTCATTTCATATCGCCGATGAGGAGTACGCCTTTAATATTGACAGTGTCCGGGAGATACTGCGGGTATCTGAAATTACCGAGGTGCCCAATGTTCCGGCCTACATCAAGGGGGTAATCACGGTTCGTGAACAGCTTATTCCCATCATTGATCTGCGCTCACTGCTCGGAATTGATGAATTGATTGCCGGTAATATCAATGAGCTGGAGATGATTGTCAAGGAGCATAGGCAATGGATTGTCGATCTTGAACAAGCCCTTGAAGACGGTGAACAATTCCCTGGGACTCTGGATCCGGTTCAATGCGCCTTTGGCCGCTGGCTGGTGGTTAACCCTGCCCTGGTTGAGAATGAACTCTTTCGAGAGCTAAGGCCCCGGCATACCGTTTTCCATGAGCTTGGCCATGAACTTCTTGACTTGGCAGCGGCAGATAAGGAGACGGCACTGACTCGATTCAAGGCCGAACTTGTCCCCCTGGGGAAGGAGATAATAGATAGTTTGGAATGTCTCAAGGTGGATATAAGCGCTATTATTAAAAATAACCAACGGATCATGGTGGTGGAGAATGGTACTTTGTTTATGGGCTTTTTGGTGGATTCGGTGAAAGAGGTTCTACGGCTGCCAAAGGCCTTGATTGATGCTCCGCCCTGGAATGTTTCCTCCGGACATCGGGAGGTGGCGGGGGTAGCCAAGATTGATGAGGGCAAACGTTTAATTATGATAATGGATGAAAAAAACCTGATTGGTGAAAAGGAGTCCGTGATGCTGGATGAGATTAAACAGAAGAAAGAGCAGGACAATCCGGACCAGTCCCAAACTCTGGCTGAGAAATCTCTGGTTGAGGAGCAGTTGGTAACCTTCTTTATCGGTGAGGAGGAATACGGGGTTAAGATTATGCAGGTACAGGAGATAAACCGCTTGGAGGAGATTACCTCCGTTCCCAAGGCTCCGGAGTTTATTGACGGGGTAACCAATCTGCGCGGCAATGTCATTCCGGTAATGAATATAAGGAAACTCTTTGGTCGCGAGGAGAGAAAAAAAGATGATCGCACCAGGATTGTCATTGTTGATATCGCTGGGAAAAAGACCGGCCTTAGAGTTGACCGGGTCAATGAGGTGCTGCGCATCCCAAAGAGTGATATTGACGATACCCCTCCCATTGTTGCTGGTTCTGATGCCGCCCGTTTCATGGAGGGAGTATGTAAGCTGGATGGCGGCCGCCGTATGGTGATGCTGATTAATGTTCAGCGGATTCTCGGTACTGATGAGCTGGAAACCTTTAACGAGATGGACGGTAAGAAGCCGCCGCTCAAGAGGGCGGGGAAGGTAGCTGGCAAGGCGAAAAAAGCGGTTGGAAAGAAGAAGATGAAAATCGCGGAATGATATGATTTGGGAATTAGGAATGCGGATCTCGGAAAGTTTACCTTGCAATTCCGAAATCCGAATTCCAAAAACTAAAATTGGAATATGATAAACGTACTAATATGTGATGATTCCGCCTTGATGCGGCGGAGTCTTAAAAAAATTATTGAATCAGACCGCAGGCTTAATGTTATTGGCACGGCGAGGGATGGTGAGGATGCGGTTTTAAAGGCGAGAGAGCTGCGGCCGGATGTGGTGACCATGGATATTAATATGCCTCTTCTTGACGGCATCAGCGCCATGCAGCACATTGTTGACGAGGAAATCGCTCCGGTGCTTATGGTTTCCTCCCTTACCCAGGAGGGGGCTGAGGCTACTTTTGAATCTCTGGCCCTGGGCGCCTTTGATTATATAGCTAAACCGGGCGGCACAGTTTCCGTCAATATGGAGGAGTCAGCCCGGGAAATTATCGCCAAGATCAAGGCGGCCTCTGACTCCAAATCGGTAAGCAAGATGAGGAGGAGCGGGCGGCAGAGAGCCGCTCCTGCGGTTGGAACGCCGCGCAAATCCGTATCGCTCCGCCGTAAATCTCGGGTAGGCACCGACGGCATGGTGGTGGCTATTGGCATCTCCACTGGCGGCCCCAAGACCATCTTTGATGTCTTGCCGCTTATCCCGGCTGATCTTCCTGCTCCGGTCTTTCTGGTGCAGCATATGCCGGTGGGGTTTACCGCCTCTTACGCCAAACGTATTGACGCGGCTTCGCCCATGAGCTGCGTGGAGGCGGCGGCCGGCATGAAGATTGAGCCTGGTGTCATTTATCTTGCCAGGGCCGGCCGTCACCTGACCCTGTTTAAGAAGGCCAGCAGTGAGATCGTGGTTCGTACTCCAACCCGGCCAGAACACCAATTTATGCCCTCGGTAAATGTAATGATGGAGTCGGTGTTTAACGTCTATGGGGCTGGTACGGTGGCTGTTTTGATGACTGGTATGGGTGATGACGGGGCTAACATGATGGTGGAAATTACCGAGGCTGGCGGCCATACCATTGCCGAGAGTGAGGAAACGGCCATTGTCTTTGGTATGCCAAATGAGGCAATTTTACGGGGCGGTGCCAATGTAGTTGCCCCGAGTTGGGATATTGCCGGGGAGATAATCAAGGCGGTTGCTTGATTTTGTCGTTGTGGATTTGGCAGTTAACACTCTGATTATGGATTGCTGATTAGCAACTGTCTAATTATAGCGCAAACAGAAAGCCAGTACAAAATAAAATAATACATGGCTGACAATCTTGATGATTATCTCGGCGATTTTATACAGGAATCGCAGGAGATGCTGGAAAACACCTCGGAGTGTTTTCTACGGATTGAGAAATATCCCGATAATTTAGATGAGATAAACGCCCTATTTCGCGCCTTGCATACCATTAAGGGCAGTGCCGCTTTTTTCAAGCTGGACTGCATCTCTGAACACGCCCACCGGGCGGAAAATCTTCTCGATCAGGTAAAGAACAAGCGTCTCTTTTTTTAATGCCGAGGTTGTGGACGGTATATTCCGCCACCCTGGATTTATTGATGTCCATAATAGTGTCATGGTCATGAGTATGGTGTCGGTGAAGGGTGTTTTCCAGAAATTTGGCCGGATAGTGTGCGTTTATTCTGGAGGGTGAAGATACGGAGCTGGATAAAATGGTGGGTGATATGCTCTCCGATCCGCTTGTTCATCTAATCATAAATTCCTGTGACCATGGTCTTGAAACTATCCATGAACGAAGGGCGGCCGGTAAACCGGAGGAGGGCCGTCTTGTCTTGAGGGCCGCTCTCAGGGGGCTGAAGGTGAATAAGGATGATGGTGAGGCCGTCCTGTATTTGGCCCTTGTGGCCGGTCTGTCCACCAATGATAAAGCCACCGATCTCTCCGGCCGGGGGGTGGGAATGGATGTGGTCATAAACTGTATTAATGCCCTGCGTGGCAAAATTATGCTTTCTTCACCGCCGGGGGAAGAAACTACTCTTACCAAGACGATTCCCATGCCGATGGGTGTAAATACCATTTTGCTGGTGGAAGCCGGTGGGGCTGAGTACGCCCTGCCCTTTGAGCAGGTACGGGAGGTTATCAAACTCAATTCTGAGGCCGTAAAAAAGGTCAAGGATAATTATTTTATCCTTCATCCTTTAAGTCATGGGTGGAGAATGAATTTTTATTAGTTGAAGATGACTATGTATCTGCCATGGCCTTGGTTAATATCATGTCTCCTTACGGGGAATGCCGGATGGCGGGCCAACGGCCGGGAGGCGGTAACGGCCTTTAAAGAGGCCCTGGACATGGGTAAACCCTTTGATGCCGGTTATGGACGGTCAGGACGAGGCCTTTTTGAATAAGCCTCTTGAGGTGGATGAACTGAAGGCGTATTTGAAAAAATTAGGGATTTTGGAATTCTGATTTTGGTATGCGGCCGGTGGAATGGCAATTCCGAAATAAAAAAACCGGAGAAGGACATGGAAGATTTAATGAAGGCGTTACATAGTGCTGATGAGGCCGTCCGTCTGTATGCCGTTGAAGATATTGCGGAACTTGGTACGCCGGATGCGGCGATTCCACTAATCTATCAATTGGTTCGTGAAGGTTCCGAGGCCGTGAAGAACGCCGTCGTTTTTGCTCTTTGCCATCTTGATTGCCGACAGGTGTATGAGCAGTTGTTCGATTTATTCACCTCCAACAACGCCTTTTTGCGTAACGCGGCGGTGGCTATATTCGGAGCCGGCGGTGAGGAGGCGGTGGCCTATCTCACCTCCAAGCTGGATTATCAGGATCGTGAGGTCAGAAAGCTGGTTTTGGATGCCTTATTTGAGATCGGTAGTCCGGAAACTCTGCTGATTATTCGGGCCGGACTCTATGATGAATCGCCCAATGTCCAGATTACGGCGGTGGAATATCTGGGCCGCCTAAATGATGATGAGGCGGTTGACGATATGATCTCCATCCTGTCCGAGACCGATGAACCCATGCTCAAGGCCGTGATTCTTGAAACCTTGAGTATGGTGGGTAAGGCGGAAAATATCCAGGATGTTCTGGATATTATGATGCCCGACGGTGATGTGATGGGAGTGGATTCATTTTATCTTGCCCCTCTGACTGATCTTACCGCCAAAGTTGGGTCAATAGAGCATATAATCAAGATGCTGGAAACCATTGAAAATATCGAGCTGTACGGCGCCGAGGTAGTGAACATAATTGATACTGCCTGTAAACGGATGGGCGATATATTCAATTATGACGAGATACTGGATAAGACGCGGCAAATAATTATTACTTCGGAAGTTGCCGCTTATATTCGTTATGACGCGGTTAAATGTATCGTGCACCGGGAAACCTGCTCTGTTTCTGGCCAGGAATACCATGTGATTGCTAAGTCCCTATTAGATGAAAATAATCCGGAGATGTTATTACCGGCGGTGCGTCTCCTGGCCCGCAGCGGCATGTATGAAGATCTGGCAAAGATTGATGAATTGGCGGCGGATACGGAGGATGATGATTTACGGGAGCTCTGCGCAGAAATGAAAAAGGAAATAACCAATGCCATTTGAATTGGAAATAGACGAGTTTGAACGCCTCACTGACCTTATTTATCGTAAGGCGGGTATCCGTTTCGAACAAAAAAAGATTTACTATATTGCCAAACGTCTGGAAAAGCGTATGGTCGCGGTGGATTTGGAGACGGTAATGGACTATATCAGTCACCTGAAATTCAGTGATCGTGATGGCCGGGAGATGCAGGAGCTTCTTAACATTTTGACCATTAATGAAACGTATTTCTTCCGTGATTTTAATCAGTTGCAGGCCTTTGCCGAAGACAGCTTAGACACTGTCGTCAGCCAAAAGGCCGCCCGCGGCGACCGCCGCCTGCGAATATGGTCAGCGGGCTGTTCCAGTGGCGAGGAGCCATATACCCTAGGAATTATTCTCCTGGAGATGATTGATGATATCAAACGCTGGGATGTGGAGATTATTGCCACCGATATTGACGAGGTAATTCTTGATAAGGCCCGGAAGGGTATCTATATGAGCCGCAGCGTCAAGGATGTGCCAAAGGAATATCTTGAACAATATTTTACCCGGTCGTCCGGCTTCTATCATGTCAAACAGAAGATCAAAGATACGGTGCGCTTTGATTACCTGAATTTGAATGATCGGGCTGTTTTGCGTAAGTATCGGGGCTTTGACTTTATATTTTGCCGTAATGTTCTGATTTATTTTGATGATGTCTCCAGAAGGCGGGTGGTGGATCATTATTATATGGCCCTCAACCAGGGCGGTTATATATTTCTGGGCTCGGCCGAATCCCCCGCTCGGATAAACCCAGCTTTTAAGATCAGGAAAACAGCAAATCATATGGTCTATTATAAATAAAAAGCTGCAGGATGAAAGATAAAGGCCGAAGGATGAAGAAAAGGCTCCCTAATTATAGTTATTCATTCTTTCACCTTAATTCTTTCAATAAAGGGGTGTTTTATGAAAAAGGTGCTTGTGGTGGATGATTCAAGATTCGTGAGAAATTTTCACACTAATCTTCTGAAGGCGGCTGGTTTGCAGGCGGATAAGGCCTCCGATGGTGTTGAGGCCCTGGAGAAGGCCACGGCGGTTAAATATGATCTTATTCTCTCTGATATAAATATGCCTAATATGGACGGTATTGTCTTTACCGAAAAATACCGCCAAAATGATGATGAGACGCCAATTGTGATTATCTCTACTCAGGCCGAGGCTGCCAATAAGGAAAAGGCCATCAGCGCCGGGGCCAATCTTTATATTGTGAAGCCGGTTAAACCAAACGCCCTGGTATTACATATTAAGATGCTTCTTGGTTGATTTTGGCACTCCGAAATTCTAAATCAGAAATCCGAAATTAACATGAATAACCAACAATTAAAATCAGATTTTCTGCAAGAGGCCCGCGAACTTCTCGACGATGTGACTGACGATGTTTTAAAGGCCGAGGCCGAGCCGGATAATGAGGAAATAATCAACGCTGTCTTCCGAGGGATTCATTCCTTTAAGGGGAGTGCCGGTACCATTGGGGCCGAGCCGCTGGTAAAGTTCGCCCATGGCCTGGAGGGGGTGCTGGATGCCCTGCGTAATCTTGAATTTAGCTTAGAACCGGAAATTGTTGATACCATTCTGGCTGCCAACGATCATCTTATCTCCATGCTGGACGCCTTTGAGTCGGAAGACGATATGCCGGATGATTCTGTCCTCAGCGCCCGGCTCCAGAGTTTTTTAAAACCAGCCGCCGGGGATGAGCTGGAAACCGCCCCTCAGGCCCGTAAAAAGCCACTGTTGGCCCCGCCGCCGGAGGCGGTTGAACGGCCCGCTGACGATGAAGGGGCGGACTCCCCCATCATTCCCGTTATAGAGGCGGAGGATATTGAGGAGTTCATGGTTGATGCCGTGGAGCGTTTAGATAATCTGGCCCGTGATGTGGAGGCCTACGAGAAAGAGGGCGGTAGTAAGATATTAAACGATATTTTTCGTGATATTCACACCATTAAGGGTGACGCCGCCTATCTGCAGTTGGAGAAGACTGCCTCCTTCGCCCATCTTTTTGAGAGTTTGCTTAGTCGTTTGCGGGACGGTAAGATCAGCCGCGGGCCCGAGGTATGTGATCTGCTTATCCGCGGGGTTGACGCTCTGCGGGAGATAATTGACCGCCTTGGCAGGGGTGAAATGGTGGAATCATTACCACCGCTGAGTGTGGAACTGCGTGAATTTTGCGCCGACGGCAGTCCCGCTTCGGCATTTCCGGCAGCCGGTGGCAGCCCCGGTGATCTTCTTCAGGCTCTGCCCGACGATATGCGGGAGGTCTTTCTGGATCAGGTTGTGCAGCAAGGCCTGATTCTTGCCTCTCATGCTGTGCCGGCCTTGGAGGATAAGGGACGTCTCATAGTTAAACGGGCCTTGAAAGGGCTTAAAACAGCCGCTTCATTTGCCGATATTGTCACCTTTACCGTCCTTGTCGAAAAGGGATTGGCGGCCTTGGATGGTGAAGACGAGTCTCTGCAGGCGGCAGTTAAGGAAATATGCAGTTTTATTGATGGTCTGGCGGGCGGTAGTAAGCCGCTTGGTGAAATATTGGTGGAGGATGGCGAGGTCAGTAAAGAGGATGTTGATGAGGCCGTCAGGAGTCAGAGGCCGGTGGGTGAGATTCTGGTGGCCCGTGGCAAGGTCAGTAAGGACGATGTGGAGAGGGCTTTAAAGAGTCAGAAACCGGTGGGCGAGATTCTGGTGGAGCATGGTAAGGTCAAGCCGCATAGGGTTAAAGATGCCTTGAAAAGGCAGGAACTAATGGCGGTGGCTAATCAGCTTAAACCTGCTGCCTTTGGTGGCCGGGAAACAAACACTATGCGGGTAAATGAGGAGAAGATTGAGAATTTTGCCAATATGATCGGAGAACTGCTTATTTCCCGTAATACCTTTGAGTATATTCTTGATGAATTATTTGAGAACCGCCGCCCGGCGGCGGATTGTATCCATTTACTGCGGGATGAACTGCATGGCTTTTCTCGGCTGGTAAATGATATGCACCACGGCATTATGGCCATGCGGATGATTCCAGTGGGCGGCATATTCCAGAAATTCAACCGGGTAGTGCGGGATATATCGAGGCAGCAGCATAAGGAAATCCAGTTGATCATTCAAGGGGAGAACACCGAGATTGATAAAAAAGTGGCAGACCACCTGGCGGAGCCGCTCATTCATTTAATCAGGAATTCCTGCGATCACGGCATTGAGTCACGGGAGGAGCGGCTGGCAGCCGACAAACCTGAGCAGGGTACTATTCTGCTGTCCGCCAGCCATGAGGGTAGTAGTCTGGTGATTAAGATCAGCGATGATGGCCGGGGTATTGATCGTCATCTCCTCTACGAGAAGGCCGTCAGGCGCGGGATGACCGCAGTATCTGAAGAAAAGATCAGCTTGGCGGAGCTGATTTTTATGCCTGGACTTTCTTCTAAGGAGAACGCCACTGATCTTTCCGGACGCGGGGTGGGCATGGACGTGGTGCATAACACCGTTACCTCTTTAAAGGGTAGTGTCACCGTTTTGTCGGAGGAGGGTGAGGGCACTGAAATTGTCCTATCTCTGCCCATGAGCTTAGGCATATCCACCATGCTGCTTGTGGAAACCGGCGGTACTGCCTACGCCATTCCCTTTGAGCATGTAATTGAAGCTATGAAAATCAAGCCGGAAATGCTTCATGGCAGCAGAGATGATCTGATGTTCAGCTATCGCGGCCAGGTTATAGTGCTTGATTCTCTATCCAATCTGTTAAGCGGCACCCCGCTGAATAATAAAATTCCCGGTGCTGCCGAAATATCCGTGGTGATTATCGAGGCCAGGGGCCGCCGGGTCGGAATTATCGTGGACTGTTTTGTCCGGATTATGGAACTGGCCATCAAGCCCATGCCATCATCATTGGCGGCAATGGAGGCGGTGAGCGGCGTCAGTATAATGGGAGATGGGAAGTTGATTCTAACTTTGAACACGGAAAAACTAATTTAAAGGATGAAGGATAAAAACACTCCGTAACTGAGTTATTCATCCTTGCCAAATAACGGGGGTAAAAATCATGCAGAAAAAGGACTTTAAAATAATGGTGGTGGACGATGAGGTGGATATCGCCCAGGGGATGGCGGAGAATCTGGAGGTGATCACCGGTCATAGTTTTGATTTTTTCTCTGATCCTTACCTTGCTCTGCAGGCCTTTAAGAACAAAAATTATAATTTGGTGCTGACGGATATCAGTATGCCCAATATTGATGGTTTTGAGGTGATGAAGCGCATGCGGGCCCGTCGGCCAACCACCTTTTTTATCGTCATAACCGCTCATAAAACAATTGAGATGGTTACCCGAAGTATGCGTCTTGGGGCCTCCTATATATTTTATAAACCGGTTGACCTGGCGGAATTAGAGAGCGCTATTGAAACGCTTGTCGGCCGTTATTTGTATTGGATTGGTAAAATAGAAGAGTTGAGGGGGACAGAATGAGCTCTTTTATAAGTAAGGAAATAGTTGAGGATTTTATTCAGGAGGCCCTGACCTATATTGACGAGGCCAGGGAGCAGATCAGCGATGACGGCTGTGAACCGGCTGGAGTGAACGGGGTATTTCGCTGCCTGCATACCTTGAAGGGGACGAGCGGTTTCCTGCAGCTTGAGGAGTTATCCCGCTTTGTACACCGTTTTGAGGACTTTGTCCGTGACAAGCAGGAGATTGGCTCCGGGCTGAACAGCCGGGAGGGCAAAAAGGTTGTTGAGGGCCTGGATCTTCTGGAGACGGCGGTAACCAAGGCCGATAGTCCAGAGATTATGGCTGCTGCCGAGTATGAGGAATTTTTAACCACTCTCCATGCCTTGGCCTTTGCTAAGGCTGGTTATATGCAGCTTGACGCCCTGGTCGGCCAGTTGAAGGGGCTTCTGGGTGATGACGGCGGTCAAAAGTTTCCACCGGACGCCTTTACTCCGGCCATTGACGCCATAAAATTTTTGATAAACAAGATTATCCGGCAACAAAAGCGCGTTCTGCTGCCAGTTGACTATAAGGCCATAGACAAGATTGTACTTAAAGGAAAAGATATAACCGCAGAGATTAAATTGCAGCTTACGGCCCTGGAAGAAGTTGCCATGCATGGTAAAGCCGCCTTTGGTAGTATCGATTTTACGGAGCTGGTGCGCGGCGAGAAGCTATTGCGGGAGAATTTGAGTCATGGCAGGGATATGTTGGGGTGGCAGGTTATTTTAGATGTCTGCGAGGACTCGGATGAGGTGGTTGACGAGGCCTTCAGGCATCTGTGGATAGAAGGGGTGGGTAAAGAGGCTGAAATTACCATGTCCCAATCCGCGGCGGAGGCGGGAGCTAAAAAAGACGGCAGGGGCCAGGCTGCGGCCGCTGATGCCGGTGTTGGTGCTCCTAAGGAGGAATTCTTGCGGGTTAAAGGTTCGGATTTGCAGGAACTTGCCGTCAGCTCGGGTAACCTGGTAGCCAATCGTAATAATCTGGAAAATATCTTTCAGGACTTAAATCAGTATTTGCCGTCCCTCTATAAACGTCATTTGAAGGATTCATACGCCGAACTTGATCAGTCGGTAAATATGCTTGAACGCCGGGTATCCGCCTTAAACAACAAGCAGCTTAAAGATGTTCTGGGGCAGATGCCTTCCATTGTTCAGCGCTTGGCTCATGATCTGGGCAAGGACATTAAGCTTACCATCAGCGGTGAGCAGATTGAAATTCCCAGAGGCTTGGTGAAGGCCCTGAAAGACCCCTTGGTACACATTGTTCGTAACTCTTGCGATCATGGCATTGAGCCTCTGGAGGAGAGGCAGGCGGCGGGTAAGCCTGGGGTGGGAAAACTGATTATTGCCGCGGAACGTGATGATGAGCGTTTGACCATGACCATTGAGGATGACGGCCATGGCCTCGACCCTGTGATTATCCGTCGTAAGGCTGTGGAAAAGGGGATTATCTCGGACGCTGATAATTTGACTGATGAGGAATGTCAGGCTCTGATCTTTGAGGCCGGGTTCTCGACCAATGAGGAGGTTTCCACGGTCTCCGGTCGCGGGGTGGGTATGGATGTGGTCAAAAACGCCATTGAGCCGCGCGGCGGTACCATCAAACTTGACTCCACCTTGGGCCATGGCACTCGTATCCAGCTTATTGTCCCTTTAAACGCTGGTAACAGCACCCGTGATGTTCTGCTGGTGCAGATAGCTGATCAAGTGTTCGGGATTGATTACCACTGTCTCGTGGAAATTTTAAAAAGAGATATAGTGGATGACCACGGTTTTAAAAGGGATAGTTTTGTTAACTATCGTGATACTCTGATTCCCATGGTTGATATGGCCTCTCTCCTGACCAGGGCCTGTGGAGATGACTGCCTGAACAAATTTAGCCAGGTGCTGGTGGTAGAGGATGAGCAGAAGAGACGAATGTGCTTTGGGGTGCATGGCATAAAGCATAAGGTGAAGGTGGTGGTGAATGGTTTTGAACATGATTTCCTAAAGGATAATACCATTTTCCAAGGCTCGGCGGTGCTTGGTGCCGGGCAGCCATGTCTGGTATTGAACTTCAAAGATGTGGGAAAATATCTTTGAAAGGATGAAGGCTGGAAAAACACACCGTAGCTTCAGCTTTTCATCCTTCAGCCTTTAAATATGGTGTTAATGTGAAAAAAGAATGTCTTGAAGGTCTGAGTCTCAAGGCGGAGGCGGAAGGCTCGGCATACCAGATTCTTGTTGTTGACGATGAGGTAGGCCAGCGTTTGCTGTTGCGGGGTATTCTGGAGGAAAATGGTTATTGTCGGACAACGGCAGCCTCATCAGGGGAGGAGGCCCTGAAAATTATAGAGGCTGGCTCTGTTGATCTGCTGATTACCGACATAACTATGCCCGGCATGGACGGTCTTACTCTCATTACCGAGGCTCGCAGGCTCTGTGATGATTTTATTACCCTGGTGGTTACCGGCGCCGATGACAAGGAGACTCCTATTGCCGCTCTTAATGCCGGGGCCTTCGGTTATATGCAGAAGCCGATAGTTTTAGATGATGTTCTTTATCACACCCATCGGGCTTTGGAATATCTTGAGATGAGGCGTCTGATCGCCATGCAGGAGGAGGCTAATCTCCGTCAGACCTTGCTGGCCCATGGCGGCCGGATGGCAGCCCTCGGTGAGATGGCGGCTGCCATGGCCCACGAAATTAATCAGCCTTTGAATATTATGTCTATCGTGGTGCAGGGCTGGGAAATACTGGCAGCAAGAGGGCGCCTGGATATAGATAAGGTGCTAAAGGATGTGGACAAGCTGCGTGGTAATATAGAGCGGATCAGCGGTCTCATTGATCACGTCCGCCGTCTTGGGCGTCAGAGCCGGGATTTGATGGAGATCTACCCTTCAGAGGTTATCTGTCAGGCCCTGGACCTTTGTCATGTGCAGCTCAAAAAGCATAATATTGATCTGCTGGTTGAGGTTGACCCTGATCTCCCCGCCGTTATGGGGGCAGCAAATGAGCTGGAACAGGTAATTATGAATTTAGTGGCTAATGCCCGTTACGCCATCGAGGAACGAGTCAGTAATGAGGATATCAGAGGCTGGATTGAGGTCAGGGCTGCTTGTATTGACGGGCAAATTGAAATTATTATTAAAGATAATGGCGGCGGCCTGCCGGTTGTCACGGCCCGCAAGGCCTTTGAGGCATTTTTCAGCACCAAACCTGTGGGTGTGGGTACGGGTCTGGGTCTGAGCATCAGTAAGGAGATAATTGAGAGGTTCAAGGGCACAATTACCTTGCGCAACCAGCCGGGTGAAGGGGCGGAGTTTGTGATTGAGATTGAGGGGTGTTGCTTGCGGACTTAGGGATATAATACTGCTTACCTGTCACAATCCGAATTTCGCAATCAACAATCCGCAATCTGGATTCCAAAAGGGGCTGGCGTAAAATGACGAAGGAAGATCCAAATCAAGTATTTATCTCAAATCCTGAGGGCTTGAATACCGCGGCGCTGGAGGCCGTAGCGGCCATTGGTGATCAGTTGCGCAGTAATTTGAACAGCCTTGAGCTGGCCCGGGTGTCCCTGACGGAGATAAACAGGCTTCTGTGTGCCGATCTTGCCGTGATTTATCTGCGGGGGACGGATAATGTTCTGCGGCCCCTCACCATTCAAAGCAATAGTAATATTTTCTCGGAAATAACCCTGTCTCATCACGAGTTGGGCCAATGTCTGTGCGGTCTGGCCGCCGGCGGTGAGATCGTTTATTCTAACAATATCCGCCGGGATTCCCGCTGCAGCCGTAATGAATGCAAGAAGGCAGGTATTCTCTCCTTTGCCGCCCTGCCTCTTCGCTATGGTGAAGATATTATCGGGGTCTTAAGCCTGGCCTTTGTTAATGAGCAGAATTTTGCCGCTAATAATGTGCTTATGGAGACAATGGCTGATCTTCTCGCTATGGGGCTTCATAATACGCTTCTTTTTGAAAAAATAGAACGCTATGCCGCAGAGCAGGAGGAGCATATCTCCATGCTGGCCATGAATGCTGAGATTAACGGCATTCTGACCACCGCGGCGGATGATCTGACCGCGGCCCTGCATCTCTGTTGTAATTTATTGGTCAAAACCCTGCGGGCCGCCTTTGTCAGGGTTTGGATGCTGGACAGTGAGGGTGAAAATCTGGTACTCAAGGCCAGCGCCGGTATGTACACCCATCTTGACGGTCATCACAGTCGTAAACAAAAGGCGGACGACAATAAAATCAGCAGGATATTTCAGACCCAGCGCTTTTATGTCAATAATAATATAAGCGGCTCTCCCCTGATTGTTGATCAGGAGTGGGTGCGGCGGGAGGGGATGAGGGCTTTTGCCGGGATGCCGCTCTTTGTGGGTGATAATATAGCAGGAGTATTGGGGGTTTTTTCAAAAAACACTTTTTCAGAACTTAATATTAAGGGGCTCAGGACGGCTGCTGATACCATCTCTCTGTGGATTGAACAGAAAACTATGGAGCAGAGACTGTGGAAACAGACCCGGCTTTTTGAGGCGATTTTTGATGAGGTGCCGGATGCCTTTATATTCGCTAACTCGGAGCGTCGAATTCAGCTTTGTAATCAGGGCTTTGTTAATATGTTTGGCTATGCAGATTCCGATGTGGTCGGCTTAAAGACCAGAATATTGTATGCGGACGAGGCCGATTTTGAGCGTCAGGGCCACGTTCGTTTTAATCCGGAGGCCAGAGAGCAGTTAAGCCCGTATGAAATAAAATTTAAACGCCGGGACGGAACGGTATTCCCCACCGAGACCATTGGCACGGTGGTCAGAACAAAGGACGAAAAGGGAATTATCGGCTATCTGACCCTGATTCGGGATGTGACGCAGCGTAAAGAGGCCGAGAAACACCAGCGTCATATGCAGAAGATGGAGGCTCTTGGCACCCTCTCCGGCGGTATTGCCCATGATTTTAACAATCTCTTAAATGTTATCAGCGGTTTTACTGACTTAACCCTGCTTGATCTTAAAGAAGACAGTCTGCAATACAGGAACCTGCGGGAGGTGAAAAACGCCTCTATGCGGGCCGCCGATCTGGTTAAGCAGATTCTTTCCTTCAGCCGCGGGCTGGAGGAAGAGCTGCGGCCCATGGCCGTGCAGCATATTGTTAAGGAAGTCGTGAAATTGTTGTCCAGCACCTTACCCGCCACCATCCAGGTGAAAGAGGATATTGAGCCTTGCGGCATGGTACTTGCCGATGCCGGGCAAATTCATCAGGTATTGATGAATTTATGTACCAATGCCTTTCACGCCATGCGGCAGGCAGGAGGGGTGCTTGAAATCGCTTTGCGGCAGGAGGAGATAACCTCGGTCTGTCTTAATGGCCCGCCGCCGGGCCATTATGTGCTGCTCACCATTGGTGATACCGGTTGCGGAATGTCAGCCGAGATAAAAGACAGAATATTTGAGCCATATTTTACCACAAAAGAGCAGGAGGAAGGAACCGGGCTGGGATTAGCTACGGTACACGGTATAATCAAGGCCCATGGCGGCATGATTACGGTGGAGAGCAAGCTGAATGAAGGCAGCATGTTCAAGGTTTATTTGCCCATGATAGATCAGCGGGCAGAGGATGATGGTGATGACATGGATGCTGTTTTGTCACTGCCGAATATAAATGCCAGAGTGCTTTTTGTCGATGATGTGCGTTTTAACGTTGATTTGGGGACTCAACTTCTGGAAAGGGCAGGATGTACAGTAAACGGTATAACGGACAGTGTGGCAGCCTTAGGCCTCTTTCGTGCGGCGCCGCACAGCTTTGATCTGGTTCTTACCGATCAGACCATGCCGGAGATGACCGGTTTTGAAATGGCGCTGGAGATGTTGAAGATAAGGCCTGATCTGCCAATCATCATGGTCAGCGGTCATAGTGAGTTGGTGAATGAACAGGCGGCTCTGCGGGCAGGTATCAGCGCTTTTATTGATAAACCACTGCAGCTTGATACCTTGTTTGAAGCGGTGGTGAAGGCCTTGGATCCTAAGAAGAGTAAAATTGAAAAAGGAGAAATTATGATTGAAAAAGATTGGGGTGCGGATGTGGATATAGAGGTGGTAGCCAGGGCTCATCTAAAGGAAAAGTACAGACTGCCCGATGATAAAATTACCCCCATGCTGGCTGAGGTGCGGAAAGATCTGCCGAAATTAATAGCTCAAGCCATGGATAATAACAGCCAGCACAATTGGCCGCGGCTGGCAGACAGCGCTCATACTATTAAGGGACAGTTGCTTACCCTAGGTTTTGGGGAACTGGCGGAGATGGCCCGTATTGTTGAATTAAGCGCCAGGGCCGGCGAGGGTGCCGATTACAGCAAGCAGCTGCAAAAGTTGAATCTGGGTCTGGGGAGATGGAAGGCGGAAGAGATTATGAAAGGATGAGGAAACATCTCGGAATGCAGTCAGTTATCCTTTGTCCTTCCGTAGTAACAGCCATGCCCGATTACCCGGGCACAACGAAATATGAAAGTCGTGGCAAGGCCAACACCCTTGGCAGGTGACTTTCATCTAAACACATATGAGTCTTAAGAAAGATGAAAAACGGCAATCTCACAGCTAAATTAGGAATACGCGATTCGCTGTCAGAATTCAAATTTGAGCATGTGTTGCTCGTTGACGATTCTCCCGTTGTTATAAACATGTTGAAGATGTTTCTGGCAACCATTGGCTATAATCGGTATGTTTCGGCGGCTGATGGTCTGGAGGCGGTGGAGCTTCTGCGCCGTCATGATTTTGATCTGCTCATCACCGATATTGAGATGCCGGGTATGAACGGTCTGGAACTTCTGCAGCACCTGCGTGAGAATTATCCCGACATAACGAGTATTGCTATCACTGGCTACAGAGGGAAATATCGGTTTGCCGATGTAATCAAGGCTGGTGCCGCAGACTTTATAATCAAACCCTTTTTGGTAGAGGAGCTTGAAGCCAAATTGAACCGTATCTGCCGGGAACAGACCGCTATGCTGGCCTACCAATACGAAATTAGAACCGGCAGAATTATCAACAATTTACTTCATATTTTTCTCGCCGATATTAAAATTGATAAAATTTTCTCCGAGTTTATACGCCATTTGACCTCTTTGAGCTGGCTGGGATTAGAAGAAAAGGGGGCGGTGTTCTGGGCGAATAATAACTCCTTGCAATTGATGGCAGAGCATAACTTGAATAAGTCTCTTCTGACTGCCTGTGCTAATGTCCCTTTCGGCATCTGTTGTTGCGGCCGGGCGGCGCAGAGCGGGGAACTGGTCTTTGCGGGGCATCTTGATATACGGCATGAAAGCAGTTACGAGGGAATGCGTGATCACGGCCATTATTGTGTTCCCATGAAAACGGCAGCCGGAAGGCTGCTGGGGGTTTTCACCCTTTACCTGAAGGATGGAACCCGCCGTCTGCAGCATGTGGAGGATACCCTGTTGACGGTGGCTAAAACGGCGGCGGTGGTTATTCAATACCATCTGGCGAGAAAGAAAATTATAATCAATGAACAAAAATTTGAACTGGTGCTGGAATCTTCACCCGACGGTATAATGTTTGTTGATGAGACCGGTAAGATACTGCTCGCCAACCGGCAGATAGAACGGCTGTTCGGCTATCAGCGGCGGGAGCTTTTGAATCAGAATGTGGAAATACTCACTCCTATTCGTTTTGCTGTTAGGCATGCGCTGTATTTGACCAATTTTTTTAAAAATCCGCAACGTAGAGTCATAAATGATAACTTTAACCTTTGGGGGCTTTGCAAGGATGGCAGTGAAATTGCTATTGAGGCAGCCTTAAGCCCGGCGTTAACCGAGCAGGGGAATTATGCCATAGTCTCAATCAGGGATAACCGCGAGCGTCGGCAGTTGCAGATGGAGTTGAAAGCTCATCGGGATCATCTTGAGGAACTGGTGACGGAGCGCGGCCGTGAATTGCAGGAAAGTGAAGCTCAACTGCGGGCCATCACCTCCTCGGCCCAATCCGCCATTCTCATGATTAATAGTGAGGGACTGATTTCATTTTGGAACGAAGCCGCCGCGAGGTATTTTGGCTGGAGCTCTGATGAGGTGCTGAGTAAGGCAGTTAAGGACTTTATTATTCCAGCAAGGTACAGGGAGGCGCATCTGCAGGGCTTTAAAAAAATCATCGACAGCGGAGTGGGGGAGAATATTGGTAAGATTGTTGATGTATTTGGACTGCGACGTAATGGAGAGAAATTTCCGCTGGAGCTTGCCATATCCGCCGTAAAAATTAAAAACAAATGGCACGCCATTGCCATTATAACGGATATCACCAGCCGTAAAGAGGCGGAAAAGGAGCTGTGCCGCCGGATGAACGATTTAGAGAAGTTTAATCGCCTGGCTGTGGGCCGTGAACTGACGATGATAGAGTTGAAAAAGGAAATTAATCGTCTCCTTCTTAAGGCTGGAGAAAAAGAGCGCTATGATATTGAAAAATGATAAATTATGAAAATACGCGCCAAAATATTTCTCACCTTTCTGACCTTAATTATTATCCCAACCATGCTTGTCTATAAGATCTTTTTTAATTATGCCCAGCATGAACTGGAAAAAGATCAATTCATTACCTTAAACGCCATTGCCGACAATAAGGTCAGTCTTATTCAATTTTATTTTGACGAACGGGAAAAAGACCTGCGTGAACTGCAGGATGACAGTTTTATTATAAACAACACCTTCAAGTTAAGCCGGATAAGCGACCGGCAGAGCAGCGCCGCCACAGAAATATGCCATATGATTGCCCGGAAACTCCGCTCATTTGTAGAGATAACTGGGTTTCAGAATATTATGCTGATAGCTTCTGAGGGCAGGGTACTCTACAGCGTTGATTCTATTGATTATCAGGATGAAACCGACAATAATCCATTTATGGATAAAAAAATCCTCACAAAAGACCGGCCCGGCATTTACATTTCGCAAGTCTATAATGATAAACAAGCGGGTCATGGCCGTGAATTATATATCAGCGGCTCACTTCATCGGGCCGGTAAATTCATCGGCACTATCCTCTTTGAACTCAATATGGAGCATTTCTATAAGTTGATTCAGGGGACTGTTGGTTTGGGACAGAGCGGTGAAACAGTCCTCGCGAAACCGGAACGAGACTGGGCTCTGGTTTTAAATCCCCTGCGTCATGATCCGGAGGCGGCCCTGAAAAGGAGGATTATGTTTAACCAGGCCAACGGCTTACCTATCCAAAGGGCGGTGCAGGGCCATAATGGCTCAGGGATGGCCCTGGATTACCGCCAGCAACCAGTTATTTGCGCCTGGCGCTATCTGCCGAAACAGCATTGGGGCATGGTGGTTAAAATTGATCAGGCGGAGGCCTTTGCCCCCATTGTCAGGTTCAAAAAATTTACTGCTGTCTTACTTGCCTTTTCATTATTTGCCATTGCTATAGCCTCTATTTTTATCAGTCGTAAATTAATCATTCCACTGGAATCTCTGCGCAATGGAGCCCGGCGTATCACCGCGGGCGACCTTGATTTTCGGGTTAAGCACAAGGGCAGCGATGAGATTGGCCAGCTTGCTGTCTCATTCAACGCCATGGCCGAGAGTCTTGCTGAGTCCAGCCGGGAAATGGATAAGAAGGTGGCAGCCCGTACCGCCGAGCTTGAAGACCTGAACAGGGAGCATCGTATTTTGAGCAGTGCGGTACAGCAAAGCCCGGTGGCGGTGATTATTACCGATCACGATTGGGTCATTGAATATGTTAACCCCACCTTTACTAAAATGGCAGGTTACAGTGCCGGGGAGATTAAGGGTAATGACCTTGGTATAGTTGAAAAGGATGATGCTGTCCTCCTTAATAAAGAGATGCGGAAGACGGTTAGAGCTGGAGGTACCTGGCATGGAGAACTGCGCAATACGGCCAGAAACGGCCGATTGTTCTGGGTGAAAAAAATTGTTTTTCCTGTCACTAACCGGGATGGGAAGATCAGTCATTTTATAATCATAAAAGAGGATATTACTGACAGGAAAAAGACGGAGGAAAGGGCTAATAATCAAATTGTGGAATTAAATGATATGCGCCGGGCCATGCTTAATATGCTGGAGGATCTTGAAGAGAGTAATGTGCAGGCCAAGGCCGCGAGCCGGGCCAAAACCGATTTTCTGGCCAATATGAGCCATGAAATCCGCACCCCTATGAATGCGATTATCGGTATGACCTATCTGACTATGCAGACCAATCTAACCGCGCAGCAACGGGATTACCTTGAGAAAATACAAATATCATCCCAGTCGCTTCTCGAACTTATTAATAATATCCTTGATCTTTCCAAGATTGAGGCCGGCAGGATGGAGCTGGAGCAGACTGAATTTAATATAAATGATCTAATGAGTAAAATCGTTATCCAGTCAGCCGAAAAAATAGCCGCCAAGGGGGTTGAACTTCTCCTTGATATTGACCGGGATATCCCGGAAATTTTGATTGGTGACCCCATGCGTTTGGGCCAGGTACTCAATAATCTTCTTTCTAACGCCGCCAAATTTACAGACAGGGGGGAGATTGAGATTTCAGCTCATATCCTGAGTATTAATGGCCAGTTAGTTCTGGAGTGTGCCGTGGCCGACAGTGGTATAGGTATAAGTGAGGAGGAACGGGCGGGGATCTTTCAAAAATTTACCCAGGCCGACACCTCCACGACGAGACAATATGGCGGCAGTGGTCTGGGGCTGGCCATTTGTCAACAACTTGTTGAGATGATGGGCGGAAAGCTTCGAATTGAAAGTGTCTATGGTCAGGGGGCAAAATTCGCTTTTTCCCTGACTCTGGGATACCGGGTGGATAATATGCGCCAGGAGACGAAATATCTGCCTCTTAACCTGCGCAGTCTTAAGGTGCTGGTAGTTGACGGCCATACAAAAACCAGGGATAGGTTGCGTGAATTACTTACCTCTTTTGGACTTCAGGTCAGTGCCGTGCCTGACTGCCGGTCGGCTTACGAGATTATTCAGGACGCAGCACGGAACAAGCTGCCCTTTGAACTCCTGGTGGTAGATTTTAGAAGAGTTAAGGATGATAATTTTAAGAGTGCGGCAAAGATCCGGGCCTCACCTAAATTGGCCCAGCTGCCTGCTATTATTATTGCTTCGGTCACGGATGTCGCGCCGGCCGAGGAATTGGCTGCCAGAAGCCCTATGGCTCGTGTTATGCCCAAACCGTTCACCATCTCAACCCTGAGCCATGCTATCAGTACAATTTTTGGTTATGCTGATGGAAAAACACTGCGATCTGCCGCTGATGACTATAAGAATATAAATCTTAGCGGTATCAGTGTCCTTCTGGTAGAAGATAGTGCCTTTAATCAACAGGTTGCCAGTGAGGTTATGGAACAGACTGGCGTAGAGGTTGAAATTGCCAATAATGGTCGGGCGGCCCTGGAGCTGATTCAAAAAAAACATTTTGACCTGGTGTTGATGGATATTCAGATGCCGGTAATGGACGGTCTCACTGCGGCTAGAGCCATCCGTAACCTGGGAGGGGGATTTACCGAGCTGCCAATTGTGGCGATGAGCGCCAATGCCATGGCCAGCGATCGCCAGAAAAGTCTGGCCGCGGGGATGAATGATCATATCAATAAACCCTTTGAACCAGATGAATTATATATCTGTCTGAATCGCTGGTGTACAGCCGGAGAATATCCAGCGGCGGGAGATGAAGACAGCGGGGAAAAGGGGCCTGCTGAATTACCTGCTCTTGATATGGCGCAGGGAATAAAGCGGGTTGGTAATAAACGGGAACTATATTTCAGCCTCCTGGCGGACTTTATCAGAGACCATTCAAATTTCGAGGCTAAATCGCGGGAGGCCCTGGCCGCGGAAGATTATGAGACCGCCAGGCGCCTTACCCATACCATAAAGGGGATAGCCGGTACCATTGGCGCTGGTAAACTACAGAAAATGGCGGCAAAGCTGGAAAAGGCCATTGTGAACAGGGCCAAGACCATCAGTGTCCGGTTGCGGGAGATCAGCTGTGAAGTTCAAAAACTGCAAGCGGCGATCAAGGTGCTGCATCCTGTTACCAGCCGCCATCTTAGTCGCGTAGAAGGCCGGAGGAAAGCGGCCGGTGCTACTCATTCAATATCTATAGAATTGGAGAAATTACATAAGCTTCTCACTATGAATTCAACGACTGCGGGCCAATTATTTGATTCTCTGAAAGACAAAATGGCAGCGGAATGGCCGCAGGAGACCAGTGAAATAGATAAGGCCCTGAACCATTTTGATTTTAAGACTGCGAGAGAGTCGCTGCAGATTATTATGGTTAACAGCCATGCCCGATCACTTGGGGACAACGAAACATGAAAATCGTGGCAAGGCCAATACCCTTTGGCAGGTGACTTTGATATAAAACTTATTATCACTTTTGAGGAATCAGCTGATGCGGAAACGGCCCAGGATACTGATTGTTGACGACACCCCATTTAATGTTAAAATTTTAAATGATCTGCTCAGAACGGATTATGACATCTATGCGGCTAATAACGGCAGGGAAGCCCTCAATATAGTATTACGGCTTAAACCAAATCTGATCCTATTAGACATTATGATGCCGGAGATGGATGGCTATGAGGTCTGCCGCCGTTTAAAGGCCGATCGGAATACCGCCTCTATTCCCGTACTTTTCGTTACCGCCAAGATAGAGACGGAGGATGAGACCAAGGGGCTGGAACTGGGGGCGGTGGACTATATAACCAAGCCTGTCAGTCCTTCAATCGTCAGGGCCAGGATAAAAAATCACATCAATTTGCGCCGTTATCAGGAACATCTTGAAGATATGGTGGATGAGAAAACCAGGCTGTTACGAGACGGTTACGTGGAAACAGTCCACCGCCTGGTACTGGCCTCTGAGTTTAAGGATGAGGATACCGGCGCCCATATTAAACGAATAAGTTATTATACCAGGGAACTTGCCGCACGCATGGGTCTGGGCCGGGAATTTGCCGAGAATATTTTTTATGCCTCTCCCATGCATGATATTGGCAAGGTGGCAATTCCGGATGCGATATTGCTGAAGAACGGATCCTTAAATGCTGAAGAGTGGCAGGTTATGAAGAGTCACACCACTATTGGAGCCAAAATACTGGCGGGCTCTGTTTCGCCATATTTGCGAATGGCGGTTGATATTGCCCGCTGCCACCATGAACGCTGGGACGGCATGGGCTATCCCCAGGGCTTAAAGGGGCAGGAAGTACCTCTCACCGCGCGAATCATGCACATAACTGATCAGTATGATGCCCTGCGCAGCAGAAGGCCCTATAAACCAGCTTTTGATCACCAGAAAACAGTATCAATAATTACCGAAGGCGACGGCCGTACAATGCCGGGGCATTTTGACCCTGATGTCCTGGCGGCCTTCAAAAGATCTCTGAATATATTTCAGGATATTTATGTTGAGGCGGATGGGGGAGAATTGTTGTGATCCTGGCAGAGTAACTTTTCCAAAAGTGGTGCCCCCCTTTAGTTCCGTAAGTTTAATAAATGCAAGTTGTTAACCGGACACTGATTCTCAACCATTTTGGGAGAAGTTACCTCCTGAACGGTTACAGCCTGGTGATTATTGTTATTTTGAAAAATCATCGTTCCCACCGTGCGCCTGCTTGATGTCTGTTCCATATTTAAAATTTGGATCATGGGCCTTGGTGTGACAGCTCAAGCAGATTTTTTCCAGGGGGCGGGAGATGAGTTTATTCTTTTGAGGATTCGCAGCATGAGCGCGGCCCGGGCCGTGGCATGACTCGCATCCCACCTCGCGCAGATCGGCGCTTAAGCTCAAGGCTGCCAGTTTATGCTGGTGGTCTATTCCGGTAACATGACAGAACAGGCAGTCAAGATTGTACTGTCTGTTCTTTTTAACTAAGGTTTCATAGGCCTTGGCGTGCCGGGTACGTTGCCAGCTTCCAAGCTCGGCCTTGTGGCATTTTCCGCAGCGCCGCCAGCCAATATAATTATTTTTTGCCGTTGCTTTAATTTCTCCGGCCCTGATTCGTCCCAGGCGATTGATTTCCTTGTTCAAATTACGAACGATCCGGCTTATCTGGGGATCATTGGGCAGATTGGTTTCCATGGCGATGAAATGATTTTTAAAGGTGGAGGGCGGGTTGTTCTGCCGTCTATCCTTAATATCGGTCTTTAATCTGCCGATTTCGGCCTGGAGCTTGTTTCTCTGCCCTAAAAGATGCCGCCAGATTTGGAGTTTTGCTGGGAAGTTTTTCAGCTCCTTCTCCGGTTCGTTGTATTTGGCGAGCCGCCAATTCAAGCGATCCAGGGCATTTAAATCCCTGTGCAGCAGACCTGCCCGGTCGATGCCCCATTTTCGCGATTTCTGCCAGTTGATGTCCATGATGCCGATGGCTTTGCCCTGCCTTGTGGTTTGACAGATCAGGGTGTTGATCAGGGGCTTGGGGTAGATATTGGTTCCACTCTGGCCGCTCTGAATCAGAATATTGATATTGCGATAACGGTGGGCGATCTCCTTGTTGGCCAGGGGCGGCAGGCTGGAGAGCAGGATGATCATATCACTTTTGCTCTTTAAATCCTTGATAACGGCGGGCAGGCTGTCCTGCCAGGGCAGAAGCAGGGCTTGGTCTTTTATGGTGAGCAGTTTGCCGGCGGCGGGGCCGGTAAGGGCGGTAACCCCTATTTTCAAGTTGGCTGCCGTCAGCAATAATTCACTCTGGAAAACGGGACGCTGATCCTTTCTGCTCACTAAGTTGGCACTCAGCCAGGAAAATTTTGATTCCCTGCTGATCTGCCGCAGGAAATCAAGCCCGGCTGTAAGGTCGTATTTACTTACACCCACGGCCTGATAGCCCATAAGATTATAAGATTTGACGATAGCCTGGGCGGTAAGCATCTCGCCTTGCTCCTGGCCGTGAGTCAGCCGCAGATTTTTGAAGAGCAGAGCCCCGCCATCGAGGATGATATGGGGCAGCTTCGATTCCGCCGCTGTCAGCTCAAACTGCTTCGCTTTTTTGGACAGACCGCCCAATTGACGGCTGTGTCAGCCGCAGGGCTCGGTTTCACCCCGGACATCGCTGGAGTAAAAGAGCTGGAACCTGGCGGC
>VAPL010120931.1_pt1 | contig 34643 bp, 35 predicted proteins | sample 3395061 | NCBI WGS metagenome assembly VAPL01 (sample SAMN08290444, study PRJNA428436) | hydrothermal vent metagenome | isolation source: Deep-sea hydrothermal vent chimney 2 | place: Pacific Ocean: Juan De Fuca Ridge | depth 2182 m m | reverse complement strand
TTAAAACAAAACTAAAAATGTACATGATTTATATTTACTATTTATAAATCGTTTTCTATTTGCATTGCTTTTTTCTTTTCTTGTTTATTTCTTGCTGTCGCTCTTTTCTCTTTAATCAAATTATTGTGTTCTTGGAGTTTATGCAGATATTGTTTACTGTAATATCTTATGTTTGTCCAAGCATGACGTTTGTAATTCAAATCACCTGTAGCTGATGATACGAGTTCTTTGTTAAACTCTATATAAGTATTTTTTGAGTGCCAAAAACCATCTTTTCCTTTACCGTACTTTTTAATTAAACCGTCTTTAATCTTATCGAATTCACCCTCCTGATTATAATTTCCACTAAAAGCTACATAACTTCTGGATAGTTCTACGTATGTTAGTGAATCCGAAAAAAAATGTAATCTCATTGTAAACCGCATATTTAAAATACTGATATATTTACTGATAGTACGATGCGATCTATTCTGTTTATCAATCCAAGGGCGTACTGTGGATTTGTCGATATTTTTATACTTATAATCGTAATAAGTGACCGTTTTTATAGCATTTTTTACCGACATTCCCCAGTCAAAGTCTTTATAGTCTCCCGCATAACAAGGAAAGGCGATTAAAGAGACAAACAATATAATTAAAAATTTCATTTTTTCTCCAGCCTGAGGGCCAAAAAATAGCCTGCTGTTCCTTATCTGGCTTCGATTACAAAACTAAATTGGTGTCGGCAATGGTGCTAAAGGACGAGGTTCATCATCGTCATTGCCGTCTGACAATCGGTGATAGATACTTTTTAATGCCATATCTTCAGTAGCAAAAATATTTTCATCACCAATCACCTCCCAAGCTCCAGTGTGTTTCAACACTAAAATCACTTGGCGTTTTAAACCGCTAAAAATTAAAGTAACACCGGTTTCTTTCATGCGTTCGACTAAATGCCTAAGCACATCTTCACCCGAGGCATCGAGTTGGTTAATAGCATCGCCAACAACTAAAATAAACTTTGCATTCGGGTTATCTGCCTCAGCAGCTAAAATAGCATCTTCAAAATAAGAGACATTAGCAAAATATAAAGAACCATCAAATCGCACTGCTACTAAACGCTTATCCGTTGCGAGCTCTGGATGAATTGCAATATCACGTAAAGTACCGTCTTTATATCGACCCAAAATCGCAACGCGAGGCCGCATAGTGCGAAACAAATATAAACCAAGCGCAAGAGAAGCGCCAATAACAATTCCCCATTCCAAATGCGGTGCAAACCCCAAAGTGCCGACGAAAGTTACGCCAGCGGCAAAGCCATCATGTTTATGAGCTCGCCAGGCGTGATTAATTGCTTTAAAGTTTACCAAGCCCATCACAGCCATCATGATAACCGAAGCTAAAACAGCAGCAGGCAAATGATAAAGTAGCGGTGTTAAAAATAATAAGGTTATCAAAACTACCGCAGCAGTCACCACCGATGAAAAGCCCGTTATCGCACCGGAATTAAGATTCACTGCGGAACGTGAAAATGAACCACTAGTAGGATAAGAAAGGCTCATACTACCGGCAAGATTTGCTAGTCCCTGCCCTATCAGCTCTTGGTTAACATCAATACGTTGCTTGGTACGAGCAGCCATAGCTTTAGCTATTGATATTGCTTCCATAAAACCAATAAGTGAAATCACAATGGCGCTGATTATTAATTCGTGGAGCACCTCAAAATCAAAGACCGGAAATTGAATCGAAGGCAAGCCAGCAGGAATGCCACCCACGACAACGCCACCGGACTGCTCAAAGTTAAGCAAATAACTAGCAACGGTTGTTATGACTACTGCAAATAATACCCCTGGAACCTTCGGCCAAAACTTCTTAACTGCGACCATAATTCCAATGGAGCTTATCGCCATAGCGATACTGGGCAAATGGGTATTACCTACTTGGCTCAAAACATGAAATACATCAGTAATAAACACACCCGTCTCTGGTTTGTTGACACCGAATAATTTATAAAATTGTGAAAATGCGATAATTAAAGCCGCAGCATTTGTAAAACCAACAATGACAGGATGTGATAAAAAATTTAATACCACGCCAAGTCTAAAGACACCTAGCATTAATTGAAATGTCCCAACCAGAAAAGATAACAATATCGCATAAGCGATAAATTGTTCAGAACCCGCGACAGCCAACGAACCAAGAGATGAAGCTGTTAATAGCGACACGACGGCTACTGGGCCTGTCATTAATTGATTTGACGAACCAAACAGGGCTGCAATAAGCACCGGTAAGAATGAAGCATAAAGGCCATAATAAGCAGGTAAATTTGCGAGTTGGGCATAAGCCATCGATTGAGGTATGAGAATTAAAGCGACGGTTACACCCGCAATAATATCGGCCTGTAATACACCTGATTTTTTTAATTCAGGGATCCATCGAAGAAATGGAAGTAGTTTTTGCCATTGAAGCATTACATATCCTCATAAGATTACTATTTAACTTTTTCAGATTTTAGTTATTTGGAGCGATTATAGTTAAAAAACTAGAAAAGGGAATCTCGAACTAAAATTACGTTAGTTTGGCTCTATTCTAATCTATTTCACCTTTTAAGTCCGATATTTATCGAAACACAATAATAACTTCAATTTATAATTCTATAATTTAAGCTCATAAAGGCACGGTTATAAACCCCAACTTGAATTATAAAACAATTATCAATTTGTAGTAATTTTTAAGCTTAAGAAATAATTTCAGAAAATTACAGCAGACTAAATATACTGAGAACAAATTAAGATTAATTGTAAAACTTGAAATGATTCGTGATTAGAAGGACGGGTTAATTTAATTTTGCTTTATTTATCAAAAGAAAATGGTGGGCCGTGTGCGATTCGAACGCACGACCAATTGGTTAAAAGCCAACTGCTCTACCGGCTGAGCTAACGGCCCATACGATCTTTCATTGATACTGCAAAGCGCGCAATTGTACCGAACTTCTTGGGAATAACAAGCCCAAGAAGTTCAATTTTACAAATTATTTTTAAATTGCGTCCAATTTTCTAAAACTATTTGGAACGAGTTTTAAATCAGCCAATGCTGTAATGAAGGTTTTCATTAAAGTAGCCTCATCTTCATAAACCATTTTATAATATTGCATCTTCATCGTCATGGCGCTGCCTAAGATAATTCCTCCGAATGTGAGAAAGGATCCTAGCGCAAGTGTTGACACTCCAGTCACCGCTTGTCCAATTGTACAACCAAGGCCTAAGACACCGCCAAAACCCATTAGAACGGCTCCGATCATGTGCATCACAAAGTCTTTCTTTGAAGCAAACCACTCAATTCGAAACGCCTTGGTAAAAATGCTCCAAATAAATGCTCCAAATATAACGCCAAACACAGACATAATACCAAAGGTTAAAAAGCTGCTTTTAAAGCCAGATTGCGCATAACCAAATGCCTGACCGATTGGGCTAATAAACGTAAAAGAAGTCGCCTGAAGGTTTGTACTGCCGTTTTTAGGTTTACCTTCATCGGAATCCATCACCATATCCCATTCACTGTAGAACGCCGTTAAGCTTTGAGTGCCATCTTCAGTATTCACGGCTATATTAGACGTAACATACCAAGCAGCAACAACCACTGCTCCAACAACGATACCGGCTAATATATTATCAAAGCTTTTTCTAAATTCAGCCGAGCGAAAAATAATAAACAACATCACTGATGCGATAAGTAATCCAACAACTAAGCGCATTGTTGTACCAGCCACACCAAACCATGAGCCTATAACACTACCGAGATCTTGTTCAGTCGACAATGAAATAGAGGCTTTACCCAACCAAGGTTGAAAATATTGCGCATACCAGTTTGCCGGTAATATTTCTTTGTAGGGATCAACCATAAAATAAGCAATGGTTGCAATCACCAAGAACACAAAGATGGATTTGATATTACCGCCACCAATACGAATTAGGGTTTTATTGCCACAGCCACTCGCGATGGTCATACCAATACCAAACAAGATGCCGCCTAACAAGTAACGGCCCCACTGAAATTCAGAGCCTCGATATGGCGGTAAGGTAGACTCAAGTTGAAATCCACCGCTTGATTCAAAAATAATAACACCCAATATTGCAACTGTAGATGCCAAAAACCAAGCTCTCATACGTCCCATATCACCAATATTAATCCAATCAGAAACGGCACCCATGGTACAAAAATTGGTTTTCGTTACTATTAATCCCATAAATGCTGAAAGCACAAATGCGATGATTAAAAGCGTCCACTGAGCATCGGCAAAACTCTCATATATCATGGTAAACCCTCAAAGTATTCGTTAAAGTCAAAAAACGCTGTGCATAATCAACCAACAGTCAATCAGGGCTACAGTTCGTATACGGTATTATACAGAAAAATAGAAATTAGTAAGGCATGAAATACAAAAACCTATAAAACCAGTTATTTATAGATAGTCGAATCTGGAATTCCAGCGTTTTTGAAGCCTTCAATGCGCAGTCGACAAGACTCACAGACGGCACAAGCAGCCCCAATTTTTGTGGGGTCATAACATGAAATCGTATCATGGTAATTAACGGCTAACTCCGTCCCCAGCTTAATTATTTCAGCTTTGCTTAATGATATTAGCGGTGTCTCAATGATTATTTGCTTACCTTCAACGCCAGCTTTGGTTGCAAGATTTGCCATTTTAGAAAAAGCTTCTATATACTCGGGACGACAATCAGGGTATCCCGAATAATCAACAGCATTAACACCAACATAAATATGATTTGCTTGTAAAACTTCGGCCCAACCTAATGCAATGGATAGAAAAATTGTATTTCGAGCAGGTACATAGGTTATCGGAATGTCATTTAACTTTTCAGAGGAAGTTTGTTGGTTTTTTGGTACTTCAATTGAATTATCCGTTAATGCCGAGCCGCCAAATTCATTTAAATTTAACTTAAATATTCTATGCTCCTCAACTTTTTGTGCGCTAGCAACACGTTTAGCTGCCTCAAGTTCACAGAGATGTCTTTGTCCATAGTCAAAACTAATGGCAAAGCACCGATGTCCAGCATCTGTGGCGATTGCTAAGGCTGTTGCAGAATCCAAGCCACCGGATAATAACACCACAGCATTATCGGCCATGTTCATTCCCCCATAATATTTTATGTAACTGAACTTGAAAACGCACCGCTAAGCCATCAGCTAAAATCCAGTCCGCAAGTTTTTTTGCCACTAATTGTTGCTGAGAAACTGAAAAAAGTATTTCACACTGCTCGGTTAATTTATATTTCAAAATTAGGTTTTTAGCCCAGTCATAATCTACGCGATCGCAAATAACAAATTTAATTTGATCGTTAGCACCTAAATAAGAATAGTTTGAATAAAGATTTTTTTCACACTCGCCAGAACCTGGGGTTTTTGCATCTAACACTTTAACTACTTTGGAATCAATATTACTGACATCAATGGCGCCACTGGTTTCAAGTGATACCCAATAATTAGCGTCACATAATAATTTTAAAAGGTTAACACATTTTTTTTGAGCTAACGGTTCACCACCAGTAACGGTAATGTACTTGGTAGGATATTTTTTTATTTCATTTAATATTGAATCAAATGTTCGCCATTCACCACCGTGGAAAGCATATTCCGTATCACAATACAAACAACGAAGTGGACAACCCGTTAAGCGAATAAAAATTGTTGGTATTCCTACTGTATTCGATTCTCCTTGAAGAGAATAAAATATTTCCGTAATTTTTAACCGGTTAGTTTGAACATCTTCAGGTAACATAATGTGAGTACTTAATTAGAAGATTATGAGGACGTAATAGAAATAGTATTATTACTATTTCTAATTTTTCTATTAACGTTTTGAATGATTTAATTTAATTTTTTGCAGCTTATTCTTAGCTTGGCTTGCTTCGGTTGTATCAGGATACAACTTAATCAATTGAGTTAAATTTAACTTAGCTTGCGAAACATCTTTTAACTCATAATAACTATAACCAATTTTTAACATGGCATCAGCAACTTTAGGACTTTTCGGATAATTTGAGATCAAATCCTGATAAGCTTTAATTGCTGCTTTAAAGTTTCCTTGGGTATAATTTGCTTCACCAACCCAATATTGTGCTATATGAGCATAACGCCCTTTTGGATAAGTTGATATAAACTGATTAAAAGCTGTAATTGATTTGTCATAGCGTAACTCGCGCAGTAAATTAAACGCTTTTTGATACAGCTTTTGTTCCGCTTGAGAAGAACCTGACATAGGAGCAGCTAAATTTGTCACAGAACTTGTTGTGACAGTCTTAGGCGCAACAAACGTTGTTGTCGGAGCTCCTGCCAATCTCGAAGTTGAGCTTGCAGCTGAACCTTTAGCTCGCTCCACTTGCACTAAACGACGATCCACATCAATATATAAATCACGTTGGCGTTTTTTTAAATCATCAATCGAATGATTAATAAGTTCAACATCACCACGAAGGCTTTGTATTTCCGATTGAATATTATCCATACGAATTAATAAATCAACCAAACTCTGACTTTCTAACAAACGCTCTAAACGTGCTAAACGATTTTCTACTGTATCTGTGTTTGCCTGATAATTAGACTCTGATGATGAGCTACCACCACTGGAGCTACTGTATACCGGCTTTCTCGGTGCAGCAGAAGCATTGGTGCTGATAGTAACCAGCACCAATAATCCACTAAAAAAATAACACAGAGAATTAATCGTGATTTTTTTCAACATTAACTAGTTCCTGAATTAATGACCTTCGTACACTAATTCAACACGACGATTTTGACTCCATGAACTTTCATCATGACCTAAAGCAACTGGACGTTCTTCACCAAAACTGATCACTTCGATTTGAGATTTAGATGCACCTTGCAATACTAACAACTGCATTACTGCTTTAGCACGTCGCTCACCTAGGGAAATATTGTATTCACGAGTACCACGTTCATCCGCGTGGCCTTCTAATACAACGTTTGTACCGCTGTTTTCTGATAGATAACGGGCATGAGCAGAGATAAATTCTCGATCTTCATCGCTGATATTTGCTTTATTAAATTCAAAGTAAATGACTCGACGTGATAATAATCCCGTTTTTTCGTCAAGTGGGTGTGTACTAATATCTGTTGCACCACCAACGTCAGAACGTGTATCCGGTTCAGATGTTGGTTCCGTTGCGATTGGATCTTCCTTTTTAGGATCGGAAGAACACGAAATTAGAGTAACAGCAACAGTCCCCATTAAAATTAATTTTAAAATTTGATTCACGGATTTTCTCCTATTTTTTGTATTATTGTATTAGATTTTATTAATTTATAGCTATTTCTAAATATTTTATTTACTGCTTTCGAAAGGGTGACCAAACAGGCTCTTTAACATCACCGTAACTCAAGCTTAATCGTTGTTGTGCCCTTCCATCAACCGAAACCGCAGCAAGTACTCCCCGATTTTTGTAAATAGTAGCATAAAGTACCATGGTACTGTTCGGTGCAAAACTAGGCGATTCATCTAAACTTGATTCCGTTAGTACTCGCATCGAATTCGAGCCCAATTCTATCGTAGCAATACGAAAATTTCCTTCTATTCTATGCACAAAAGCAATATATCTGCCGTCATTCGACACAATCGGGCGCGAATTATAGCTACCGTCAAATGTCAGGCGTTGTGGGCGACCACTAACACCGTATTTATTAACACCAATACTGTATATTTGTGGGCTCCCCCCCCGATCAGAAGTAAATACAATTGCGGAACCATCCGGCATCCAGGTTGGTTCAGTATCAATGGCATAATTTCGAGTGATTTGGGTAAATTGTCGAGTCGCCAAATTATAGGTAAATATTTCTGAATTGCCGTTTTTATGCACTGTGAGTGCTAAGCGGCTGCCATCAGGCGACCAAGAGGGCGCACTGTTCGCCCCAGTTTTAGAGCGGATGTGAATAATATCTTCACTATTGCCCGGAGATTGAATCACAATGGCAGCCTTACCGGTTGCAAACGAAACATAGGCTAAACGTTTACCATCAGGTGACCAGTTAGGGGACAGTATCGGTTGTTCTGAGTGATAAATAACCTGCTCATTTTCACCGTCCGAGTCTGAAATCGCGAGTAAAAAAGTACGCTTGCCTTTATTGGTAACCACTTTGACATAAGCAATATCAGTGTTAAATGCACCTTTTATTCCTGTTAGCTTTTCATAAATAATATCGCTTATTATATGAGCAATCGTTCGCAGTTGTGATTTACCGGCATTGGTTTCTAAGCTTAAACCTTTTAATTGTGTGCCTTTAATCGCATCGAGCAGATAAAATGCAATTTTATACTGTTGCTCTTGCTTAGGCTTTAACGGTAACGCTTCAATTGAGCCAATAACCAAATTATTTGATTTTAATATTCGCCAATTATCCCAATTAACGTCACTGCTGGTATGCGGTTGCGCCAAAAATAATTTTTTATCGATTGGAGAAAATTGACCACTTCGATGTAAATCGTTTGCTATAATTTCAGCAATATCGACCGGTACGGTGGTTTTGCCCTGCCATCCAAAAGGCACTACAGCAATAGGAAATGCTCCTTCAACACCTTCGGTAATTTCGATTGTTAATGTCGCATAACTGATGCTTATGCTTGGTAACATTATAGTCATCGCTAACAACAAGCTTAAAAATATTCGCTTAAACATTTATTTTGGTATTCCTATTTTAAGATTAAATTCACGAAACTCATTTATTAAATCTGAATCTGGTGGCGGTATTGGCAATGGATCAGCATTGCGTACGGCATTTATTGCATCACGGTCAAATATTGCATCATTACTTGATTTTTTAATCGTGACACTTATTACACCGCCACCGGGTATCACTTTAACAAGTAACGCTACGATTTTACCAGGCTCTTTACGTGTTGATATCCACTGGCTTTCAACTTTTGCTTTTATCTTATCCAGATAACGTCCAATTTCACTTTGCCGTTTAGCGGCATTTGCCGCTGCAATAACAGCTTGTCGCTCTTCTTCTTCTTTAGCCAGCTTATTTTTTAATTCATTTTCAAACTGCTCTTTTCTTCTTTTTTGTTCCGCAAGTTTAGCGGCTTTTTTACGCTGCTCGGCGGCCTTTTTTTGCTGCAGTTTTTTCGCTTTTAATTTCTTTTGTTTTTCAGCTTTTAATTCGGCTTTTCGTTTTTTCTTTAATGTCAGTTGTTTGGCTTTTTCTTTTTTACTCTTTTCTTTTAGTGCCTTTAATTTTTTCTCTTCACGTTTACGGTCTAAAATCGCTTGTTTTTTCTTACGTTCAGCATCTTTTTGTTTTTTTACTCGAGAAACTTCAGCCTGCTTTATTTTTTTTAATTCTTTATCCAATAATTTTTGATCAACAGCAACCGCATTAACAATTTTAACCGGTGTTTTCTCACCCGTTGGTTTTGTTAATGATGTCCAATCGACACTGACACCGACAACAATAACCACAATTATATGAAATATTGCAGCAGCTATAACGGCTCGAGGATGTTCTTTTAAAATTTCTATCATAATGTTATCTACGCTGACGTTTTGGGGACTTAGTCACCAAACCTACATCCTTAACTCCAGCTTGTTGTAATAACACCATTGCATTAATAACCTTACCATAATCAGTATTAGTATCCCCTCGAACATAGACATCTGTTTTTGGCTTTAGTTTTAATACTGCTGCAACTCTGGCTTTTAAAACACTTTCTTTTACCGGCTTATCCGTTTTATCGCCAATGTTCATGTATAAATAACCATCGGCATCAACTGTTATTATAACCGGTGTGCTTTTTGGTTCATGCATGCTCTTTGCCGCAGCTTCCGGAAGTTTCACTGAAACACCTTGTGTTAATAATGGCGCAGTTATCATAAAAATAACGAGCAATACCAACATCACATCAATATAAGGCACAACATTGATTTCAGACATCGGTCGCTTTCGAGTTCGGTTACCTAAAGGAGAATATTGACTCATTTAAATTCATATCTTATGTGTGAACTTGACGCTGTAAAATTGATGAAAACTCTTCCATAAAGGTATCGTATTTACCGATAAGGCGCTCAACATCATTACTATAGCGGTTATAGGAAACAACAGCCGGTATCGCTGCAAATAAGCCCATTGCAGTAGCAATTAATGCCTCAGCAATACCCGGAGCAACTTGAGCGATTGTTACCTGCTCTTGCCCACCAATACTAATAAAAGAATTCATAATACCCCAAACTGTCCCAAATAAACCAATATAAGGACTCGTTGAGCCAACAGTTGCTAAAAATGATAAATGATTTTCAAGTTTTTCGATCACCTTACTCGCTGCAACTCGCATTCCACGTTGAGCACCATCTAACACTGCCATGGGATCAATATCCGATTTACTTTTTAGCCGTGCATATTCTTTAAATCCAGATTCAAATATGGTTTCCATACCAGTAGCATTGCTGCGTTTGCTGGCAATTTTTTTATAAAGTTCACCAAGTTCAACACCCGACCAAAATCGTCGTTCAAACTGGCTAGCTGATTTTTTAGCTTGTTTAATAACAGACCATTTAATAAAGATAACAGTCCACGATAACAACGATGTTATGAGCAACACGAACATCACGAGTTGCACGATAAAACTTGCATCAACAACCATTTTTAAAATATCAGTATTAGCTTCCAAACGACACCTTCATCTCTATTTGTTATAGTTAAGTTTAACTTATCAATTTTACTTTTAGTTTTTCGGGTAAAGCACAGGGTTTAAAGCTGTCTACTCGTAAACTCGCCACTTTAACATTCGCTTTACAAATTACAAGCTCAGCATCATCAGCTTGTGTAATAAACTGTGAAAACACAATACTTGCCCCCGCGATTGTTACTGGCTTCGTTACCACCGTTAACAAATCATTAAACCCTGCGACACGCAAATAATCGATTTCAATTTTACGTACAACAAATATAACTCCCTGCTGCTGAATCAAATCATTTTGTTCAATATTCAAACTTCTTAAATATTCAGTTCGAGCACGCTCCATGAAGTTTAAATAACTTGAGTGATAAACAACACCACCTGAATCGGTATCTTCATAATAAATACGAATAGGCCATTTAAATTCAAGCACCGACTATTTCCATCAATTTCATATTGATATAGTACAAGTATTATTCACTTTACGGAAATTAATAGCGGGTATTTTACGGTTGGTTTCTGAAAATATCTAACGATTCGTTCAAATTGTTGCTTTCTTGTACAGTTGCTGTCAAGCCAAAATGGCTATAAGCATGAGCCGTCGCAACCCGGCCTCGAGGTGTACGCATTATAAACCCTTGTTGAATTAGATACGGTTCAATAACATCTTCGATGGTATTTCGCTGTTCGCCAATTGCGGCAGCAATACTGTCTAACCCGACCGGGCCACCACTGAATTTTTCAATAACACACAATAATAGCTTTCGATCCATAATATCAAATCCCAAACTATCAACACTCAACATTTGTAGTGCTTTTTGGGTAATATCAGCCGTTATTCGGCCATCGTTCTTAACTTGGGCATAATCCCGCACTCGGCGTAGCAAGCGATTTGCAATCCGTGGTGTACCTCGCGAGCGACGGGCAATTTCGCTGGCAGCTTCAGCTTCGATATCAAGATTTAAAATCGATGCCGAACGTTGTACCACTAGGGTTAACTCTTCACTGGTGTAATACTCTAGCCGTTGAACAATTCCAAACCGGTCACGTAATGGCGATGTTAATAAACCCGCGCGAGTAGTCGCACCAACGAGCGTGAATGGCGGTAAATCTATTTTGATTGAACGTGCAGCCGGGCCTTCACCAATCATTATATCGAGCTGATAATCTTCAAGAGCAGGATACAAAATTTCTTCAACAACCGGACTTAATCGATGAATTTCATCCACAAATAATACATCATGTTCTTCGAGATTAGTCAGCAAAGCAGCAAGATCGCCTGCTCGCTCTAACACCGGGCCAGAAGTGTGTTTCATATTAACCCCAAGCTCATTGGCAATAATATGCGATAAGGTGGTCTTACCTAAGCCCGGAGGGCCAAATATTAAGACATGATCCAGTGCTTCCGATCTGGCTTTTGCAGCTTGAATGAAAATTTCCATTTGCTCGCAAACAACCGTTTGACCAATGTAATCGTGTAAGGATTTTGGTCGAATCGCGCGATCAATAACCTCTTCGTGTTCGGTCTTTTCGGTGGTTATAATGCGGTCATGTTCAATCATAACTTACTTTCTGATAAGGATTGCGTTTTATAATAGTATAACTAAGTTTTAAAAGTTTTATTTATTTACTTGAAACCGGTTATTTAATACTTGCCTTTAATGCACTTTTAATAATATCTTCACTATCCAGATCGGTTGTTACTACTCGAGCGATCATACGGTTTGCTTCTTGAGGTTTATATCCCAAAGCCACCAAGGCGGATTCAGCCTCTTTTTTAGCATCTTTTGGGGTGAGCAGATTAACGGTCGCATCACTCGAACGACTATCGGCTTGATACCACTCTTTTAGCCTATCGCGCATTTCAATGATTAATCGTTCAGCGGTCTTTTTACCAATGCCCGGTAATTTCGTTAATCCAACGGCATCGGCTTGTTGCACAGTTTCAGCAAACTCATCGGCGCTGATGCCGGATAAAATGGTTATCGCAAGCTTGGCTCCAACACCATTCACTTTAATCAAGGTTCGAAAAAACTGTCGTTCTAAATTGGTAAAAAAGCCGTATAGCAATTGAGCATCTTCACGCACCACCAAGTGGGTAAAAATTTGCACGGTTTCGCCTACATTTGGTAATTGATAAATTGTCGACATCGGCGCGTCAACCTCATAAGCAACACCGTTAACGTCAATTAACAAATGCGGTGCTTGTTTTTCTAAAAGAATACCGTTTAAACGTCCTATCATGTTTTTAACCTTCCACCGCGGATTCCTGTTACGCCTTGCGCAGCATTTGAGCCATTAAGTAATTTTCGATGATGACTATGGCAAATTGCTATAGCTAAAGCATCTGCCGCATCTTCTTGTAATATTGTGTTGAGGTTTAAGATTGACTTAACCATATGTTGGACTTGATCTTTAGACGCGTTGCCCTTACCAACCACTGATTGTTTAATTTGAGTTGGCGAATACTCAGCAACACTGCAACGATGATTAATGACCGCTGTTATAGCAGCGCCGCGTGCTTGACCTAATTTTAATGCCGAATCAGGATTACGGTGCATAAAAACTTTTTCAATAGCGGTTTCATCGGGAGAGTATTGTTGTAATAATTCCGACAAATTGCTAAAAATGATTCCAAGCTTTTCAGGGATACCATCACCTGACACTTTAATATGGCCACTGGCTTGGTAGCTTAAACGGTTACCGTCAAGATCAATAATTCCAAATCCAGTAAACCGTGAGCCGGGGTCGATGCCCATTATTCTTATCATAATTTGATAGTATCAAATAAATTGTAATATTTTATAGTATGTTCTATAACTGAGACATAACCTCATCTGAAAAATCTGCATTGGTATAAACATTTTGAACGTCATCCAAATCTTCTAATAAATCAACCAAGCGCATCACTTTTTGAGCATCCTCTAAATCTAACTCAACACTGGTTGATGGTCTCATGGTAACTTCTGCATGCTCCGGCGGTAAATTTGCATTCGTTAAAGCTTCTTTCACCATAAGAAAGCTTTCCCCAGAGGTTAGAACTTCGATACTACCATCATCTAAAGTAACGATATCATCAGCACCCGCATCAAGAGCCGTGTCCATTATTTTTTCTTCATCACTGTCTTTTGAATAATTCATCACACCAAGCTTGGTAAATAAGTATGCAACTGAACCATCAGTGCCAAGATTACCACCACTTTTAGTAAAAGCATGACGCACATCGGACACGGTTCGATTTTTATTATCCGTTAAACAATCAACCAATACCGCAACACCTTTTGGACCATAACCTTCATAACGGAGTTCATCGTAATTATCACCATCTTGTTCACCGGCACCACGTTTCACTGCGCGTTCGATGGTATCTCGCGTCATATTACCTGAAAGAGCGGCATCAATGGCTGAACGCAAACGAGGATTGGAATTCGTATCACTACCGCCCATTCGTGCAGCAACGGTGATTTCGCGAATTAGTTTGGTGAATAGCTTGCCGCGTTTTGCATCTTGAGCTTTTTTACGATGTTGTATATTGGCCCATTTACTGTGTCCGGCCATAGTCTGGCTCCCTATAATTCTATCGTTAGGATTTAAACCAATTTTACCACTTCATGATATTTTTAAGAATAGAGAAACATCGAAATCGGGAAATTTAACTGATATTTTAGATTATTCAGTATCCGGCAGATAAATTGCAGTTCGTTCCAACTCATCACGGCCAAGTTCAGTATCGAAGGTGAATACATGGCGACCAACTTTAATTCGATCTTGGTGTTTTAAGTGAAGTTTTTCTTTTAAGACTTTATCATTAACTTTTGTACCATTAGTACTACCGAGATCTTCTATATAAGCATCTTTGTAATTTTCAAGATAATCACTTTTTACCATTGTAATCAAAAGATGTTCGCCACTGACTGCATCATCGTCCAAAGTAATATCACAACTGGATTTACGGCCAATAACCATCACATCCAAATCCAAAGAATACGTTTCAAGAACCACACTTTTAACACTAAGGACTAATTTTGACATAACTGTATTTTTGTTATTTTATTTATAATTAAATTTTAATTTACTACCAGCAACTTCAATCACATCATCAGCAGCAAGTGACTGACTTTGAGATGAAATCGGCATGTTATTTAATCTAGGAGGTTCTTGTTTTGCTGCCGTACCGCCCATCGGCATGATGTAATACGACTGACCTCGACGAGCAATAACAACAACCGAAACCCCCGGTGAACCTAAAGTGGTATACGCTTTATTTAAACTAATTGTATCACCACTTTTAGCGCCTTCGATAACTTCAACAAAAGCATCACGATATTTTTCTTGTACTAATATTGGCTCGGGGGCTTTTGCACTTGGAATAATGATAGTACTTTCAAAATCTTGCACCACACTATCAACAAAACGAAATTCATGCCGCCCTATTTTAATAATATCATTATGATTTAACATGCGTTTTTTGACACGTTCACCATTTAACAAGGTACCGTTGGTGCTGCCTAAGTCTTCTACGTAAATATTTTGTAATGCTAAAAATGCTGCATGTTCGCCACTCACAGTATTATCGTCTAATTGAATATCATTATGGGGCTTACGACCAATCGTCATTCTCTCTTTATTTAAGAGGTATTCTTTAATGACGGTGCCATCATGTGTCAATATAATTTTTGCCATGTATTTTTCGCGTGACCTTAACTGCTATACATTTTTATCGTCAAATTGTCTAAAAACTAGATGCTGTTAACTCAAATTTCTTGATATATTGCGGTTATTTTAAATATTGTATTGTTAAGTATAACTTATTTAACAACCTGCCGAAATCGATACTAAAATAACGGTTATATTATCATTACCACCATTCGTATTTGCTAAGCTAATCAATGCTTTAGATGAATCATGAAGGTTTTTATCATGCTCAACCAATGACGCTTCGATGGCATCATCTTCAACTAAATCCGATAATCCATCAGAGCAAAGTAAATAAAGATCATCTTCTTGAATTTCATGCTCAAAGACATCAACCTCAACCTCAGCACCAATGCCCAAAGCGCGGGTAATCAAATTTTTACTAACCGAAATGCTGGCTTCTTCAGCACTTAAATAACCGTTTTCGACTAACTCTTGTACTAAAGAATGATCACTAGTGAGTTGTTTCAGCTTTTTATCACGTAAACGGTATATTCTTGAATCACCAACGTTAGCGAGCATGATTTTATCATCTCTAACCAAACTAGATACTAAGGTAGTTCCCATCCCGGCACACTCAGGATGCTCTAATGAATGCTCATGGATTTCAGTATTGGCTAATTCTACAGCATCGCGAACGATATCTTTATATTGTATATCATTACTAAGTTCGAATTCAGGCCGGAGTACTGCCTTTAACGCACTACAAACCTGTTGCACGGCAATTTTGCTTGCGACTTCGCCAGCATTATGGCCGCCCATACCATCAGCTAACACTGCCAGATTCATATCCTCTTCACACATGAAATCATCTTCATTATGATCTCGTGATAGCCCAACATCACTTTGGCCATGTATTTTTATATTATAGTTTGTCATGTCAGCTTATCTTAATCATTTAATTTATCTCTACAACGCTTTAGAGAATTTACCATTTTTATGCCGCTTTGAAATCTTTTTTCAGCATCTTTTTGTAAACCTTTATTAATTATTTTACTAATGCATTGGGGTAAATCAGGTCGAAACATTCGAACATCAGGATGCTTCTCATTTGCTATTTTGTACATCAAACTGGCTAATGACTCACCTATAAAGGGTAGTTCACCTGCTAGCATTTGATACATTGTGACGGTCAAAGAAAATAAATCGGAACGACCGTCAACTTTTTTACCAGCAAGTTGTTCTGGTGACATATAAGATGGGCTGCCTAAAATTGTCCCCGTCTTAGTCTTGCTCACATCGGTTAAACACGCCACACCAAAGTCGGTGACCTTAATAACATTGGCCTCTTTATCATAAATAATATTTGCCGGTTTAATGTCCCGATGTACCACATTTTCGCTACTGGCGTATTCTAAAGCTTCTGCGACCATTATCACGATATCAATCACTTCGATAACCGGAAGCAACGTTTCGGCTTGGCAATAAGCCAGTAAATTATCGCCTTTTAAGAAATCCATTGCGATATAGGCTAATTCTTGATCTTCGCCAACATCATAAATCGTCACAATATTAGGATGATTCAATCGCCCCGCTGTCTCAGCTTCTCGAAAGAACCTATCTTTAACATCTTTTAATTGCGCACCTTCAAACTCGGCTCCGAGCGCCATGGTTTTAATCGCGACGGTTCGACCTATCTTAGGATCAGCACCAAGATAAACAAGTCCCATCGCACCGCGACCAATTTCCTTATCAACTAAATAACGACCCAGCATGGGTTTTTGAATCCCCGTCGTATTTAACACTAATGTGCTATTTCCCGTTGCTGATGTTCCCTGTGTTAATACCGATGTAGCTGACGCTTGTTTATTGCGCTCTACACGATCCCGAACATCTCTAAACTTAGCGTTATAACTAATAATATAATGAAACACTGCCTCGGCTTTATTAAATTGCCGTTTACGCTCATAATCTAAACCAAGATTATACATTTGATCCAATAATACATCATTGATCACAACACACTTTCTATAACGCTCAAAAGCTTGATCAAATTGCCCTTGCGCTTGAAATGACTGAGCTAATAATTGATTCGCTTCTGATAACTCATTTTTTACCTGACCAACACCCGATTCTAAAACATGTTTAATCATTAATGTTATATGACCAACGATAAGCGCTAACGATGGCAACATTAACGGAATCCAAATCGATTTAGACACCATTAATATAAAGTGTAGATTAAATAATGCAATTAAAAATAAAATACTAATCGCAAGCCCGGTGCCCACTCGAAACCGCGGCAAGGCGAGCATTAAATATAAAGCGACAATCGCAAGCACGACTAATTGAAACCATTTCCCCCAACCCGGTCGATCATACAAATCGCCATTTAAAATACTCGATACAGTATTTGCAGTGACTAAAATCGGAGAAAGTTTTCCCAGCGGAGTATCCATAGGAACAGCATACTGGCTAGCAGTTAAGCCAATTAAAACGGTTTTATTACGTAAGTCTCTTGAACGAATATTATTATTATAAACATCTTTTATCGAAATAATTTTAAATACCGGTTTGTCATTTCGACTACTGTAAAAATACGGATACAATCGTAATTGTGGATCGGAAGTTATTGCCGATTTTCCAAGATACAAAGAATCACCTAACTCAATATGAATTGAACTTATTTTCATATGATTGGTTTGCACGGCTAACATCAATGAAAAAGAAGGGACATATTGTTGGTCATAACTTAAAACTAATGGTTGCATTCGTGCATTCGAATCATTAGATTGAAATAGATTCATATGACCAACAGCATTTGACTGTCTAACAAAACCACTTAATGGCGGATACATAATGTCAACAGTCTGAATTAAGTCTGGACGAAACCGATCCAAAAATTTCTCTTTAGGATTTAACTGGCCACCCACACTTTTTAACATTAACCGCTTAGTAAATTTTCCGAGATTATTCTTTGATGAATTTTCACTGGGTTGTTCGGTTAAGTAAGGTATGGCTAACACCACCGGCCCGGCTTTTTTTAAACTCGCAATAAATTTCTTGTCAGTATCAAGCCCAGACTGCGCTTGATCTAAAATTCGCTTGATACTTTTACCGGTGCTTCCCCAGTTCTTATTAAATACATTGCGAAGTTTTTGGATATATTGCAAACCACGAGTACTTTCACGAGCATCAAGCTGTAGCCCAAATCCAATGACGTTTGGTTTAAATTTAGTAATTTGACGAGTCACTTTCGCGAGCATGTCTCGCGGCCAAGGCCAGCTACCGAGCTGTTGAATTGAAGCATCATCAATCGCGACAATGACAACATCTTGATTAGCCGGTCGAGTCGATGAAAAACGAATGCCTAAATCATAAGCAGTCCATTCAACATCATTCATAAAATTACTATTTGCGGATAATAAAAAAAACAACGAAACGAATAACGCAATAAACCAATCTTTTTTGAAATATCGCATAACGGCTATATATCCTTATGTAAACTCGACAAACGAGATTGGATATAGAGCAAAAAATAAATTGTAAATTGAATTATTATTGTTTTCAAGGATCGTATACTTTTTATACAGTTATATTATCTTGTTTTACAAGAATAATAGCGGCATTTTCACTATATATGTTAACAACCCCATGTTTTATTCACGGATTAAACCATGAGATTTTTATATTATTTCTAATCGTCTGATTTTATTGGTTTTTTCCTTAACTTAATATGCAGCTCTTTTAATTGCGCAGCACTCACTGCTGAAGGCGCTTGAGTCATTAGGCAACTTGCAGATTGTGTTTTTGGAAACGCCATAACCTCACGAATCGATTTAGCACCCGCCATTAACATCACCAACCTATCTAAACCAAACGCCATTCCACCATGCGGCGGACAGCCAAATTTTAAAGCATCTAATAAGAATCCAAATTTATCCTGAGCTTCTTCATCGTCAATTCCAAGTAACTCAAAAACGGCTGCTTGAACTTCCGATTGATAAATACGAATAGAACCACCGCCAACTTCTGAACCATTCAACACCATATCATAAGCTTGTGACAACATGGTTTTTGGATTAGCTTTTAGCTCAGCAACATCGGTTGTGCTTGGTGCGGTAAAGGGATGGTGTAGAGCAACATATCGATTTTCTTTTTCATCGTATTCAAACATTGGAAAATCAACCACCCATAAAGGCTGCCAAGTTTCAGACATTAAGTTTTGATCTTCTCCCAATTTCACGCGCAAAGCACCTAATGCTTCGTTAACAATTGAGGTTTTATCGGCTCCAAAAAAGATTAAATCGCCATCTTGAGCATTGCTTCGCGCTAAAATTGCATCAATCGCTGCATCGGGTAAAAACTTTAAAATTGGTGACTGCAAGCCTTCCCGTCCTTTTGATGCTTCGTTTACTTTAATATAAGCTAAACCTTTTGCACCGTAGATACTAACAAATTTAGTATAGTTATCTATTTCCTTGCGGCTGAGTTTATTGCCTTGCGGTAAATGTAACATTGCAACCCGACCGTTTGGATCGTTCGCAGGTCCACTAAACACCTTAAAATCAACCTCGACCAGCACATCGGCGATATCAATTAATTCTAGTGGTATTCGTAAATCAGGCTTATCAGAACCAAAACGCGACATCGCCTCTTGATAGGTCATTTTAGGAAACGGGCTTGGTAGCTCTATCGCTAAAACAGTTTGGAACAGATTCGTAATTAAACCTTCCATTAATGCCATGATCGCATCTTGATCTAAAAAAGTTGTTTCAATATCAACCTGAGTAAACTCCGGTTGACGATCGGCGCGTAAATCTTCATCGCGAAAACAACGCACAATTTGATAATATTTATCCAAACCACCAATCATTAACAATTGTTTAAATAATTGTGGTGACTGTGGTAGTGCGAAAAAGGCACCATCGTGGGTACGGCTCGGCACCAAATAGTCACGCGCACCTTCAGGTGTCGCTTTAGTTAACATTGGAGTTTCAACATCTAAGAAACCCTCATCTTCTAAATAACGACGCATGCATTGAGTTACTTTCGAGCGTAATTTCAAATGCTGTAACATTTCAGGTCGACGCAAATCCAAATATCGATACCGCAACCGATGCTCTTCGGATACCGAATCATCATCAAGCACAAATGGTGGTGTTTCAGATCGATTTAAAATAGTCAGTTCTTTTCCCAAAATTTCAATCATCCCAGTCGTCATACTGGAGTTCTGAGTACCATCGGGTCGGCTTCGAACCAAGCCTTTAACCTGCAACACAAATTCATTTCGAACTTCTTCAGCTAATGCAAAAATATCCTTAATATCAGGATCGTATACAACCTGAACAATACCCTCTCGGTCGCGCAGGTCGATAAAAATAACCCCACCATGATCACGTCGTCTATGCACCCAACCACAAATTGTAACCGTTTGATCTAATTGAGTTTCTGTAATTTCACCGCAATAATGACTTCGCATACCTAGTTCCTGTGTTCAAATCTAATTTAATAAATATTTTGTGTAATAAAGGCCGGAATGTTACGGATTGAAACCCATAAGTGCAACTGGCAACGACAATAAAATAATGCAATTTAGCGTGTTTTTAACGCTTTTAAACTTAATATTATTTATTTTTAACAGCCACAGCCTGACTATCAGGAACCACCGCTCCCATTGAAATCAACATCTTTAAACCATCATCAACGCTCATATCAAGTTCCTGAACGTCACTTTTGGCAACCATAATAAAAAATCCGGATGTTGGGTTTGGTGTCGTTGGAACATAAACATTGATAACATCTTGCCCGGTTTTAATTTGGGCTTCGCCCTTTTCTGTACCCGTTTGAAATGCCAAAGTCCATAAACCTTTGCGGGGATATTCAATTAGCAACACTTTTCGAAAAGATTGCCCGCCAGAAACAAATACGGTTTCCATTAATTGTTTAACACCGGCATAAATTGAACGAACTAACGGAATGCGAGATAACATTGACTCGGCAATAGCGACAAGTTGTTTACCAAATAAATTAGCAATGATGACTCCCGTCACAAATACCACTAAGATTGATAATACAACCCCCAAGCCCGGAATATGAAACCCAATCAGGGAATCCGGCTGATATTGTTTTGGAATTAGAACCAAGGTTTTATCCATTAAACCAACCAAAAAGCTAATAACGAAAACCGTCACACCTAATGGAACCCATACTAATAAACCAGCGATTATTGAACGACGAAAAAATGACAACATAATTATTTATTTAAGCTTTTAATTGTTATTAAGATATTGATTTTGATGTTTTTTCACTACTTTTGCCATTTGTTTTAGTTGAACTTGAGTTTTTTTCAGAACTTTTTGATGATTCACTAACATTCTTCTTTTGGCCACTTTTAAAATCTGTTTCATACCAACCACTGCCAGCTAAACGAAAACCTGCTGCGGAAATCAACTTTTTGAGGGACTGGGCATGACATTCAGGACATTCCACCAAAGCATCGTCACTCATTTTTTGCAATGCTTCCATCTCGTGGCCACAAGACTCACATTGATATTCATAAATTGGCATTTATTCTAACTCCAAATAATAAGACCAGTACAAATGTCTGGAATAATTAATTTTAAACTAATTCAATAACCTATTATAATGGATTGAAATCGAGTTTAATATGAGTAAATACTTATCTAGTTAAACAATAATACTGAAGCAACTAATAAATAGCATTGCTAATAGCTGGACTATTGCTATAATCCATAAAATTAACATATAAATCAATCCGTTACATCTATTAATATTTATTAACAGATCAACTTCAGATGTCATTCCGTATTGTCGACAATACACTAATCAATGATGAAATTAAGCTTAAATCAATGAATTCAGAACAACAAAAATCAATATTAATTACCGGCTGCTCTAGTGGTATTGGTCTGTGTGTCGCCAATGGCCTTAAAGCTCGAGGTTATCAAGTCATTGCAACAGCAAGACGAAAGGAAGATGTAACACGTCTACAATTGAATGGTTTTGATGCTTTTCATTTGGATCTTCGGGATAGCTTATCGATTCAAAATGCCGTTAAAGAAACACTTAATTGCACCAAAGGTAAACTCGATGCGCTTTTTAATAACGGTGCTTATGGCCAAGCAGGTGCACTTGAAGATATTTCACGTGATGTATTACGAGAGCAATTTGAAACCAATTTATTTGGCTGGCATGAACTAACGAATATTATTTTACCTATTATGCGCAAGCAAGGATACGGTCGAATAATTCAGAATAGTTCGGTGCTAGGGCTTGTTAGCTTGCCCTATCGCGGTGCCTACAATGCCAGTAAATATGCAGTTGAGGGATTAACAGATACCCTGCGCCAAGAATTACGCGGAAGCAATATCCATATTAGCCTCATTGAACCGGGCCCCATTAAAAGTAATTTTAGAATAAATGCCTTAGCATCATTTAAACGACATGTTGATGTTAGTGCTAGTGCTCACCAAAAGAAATATCAATCGTTACTAGCGAGGTTAGAAAAACCGGGAAATGCTAGCATTTTCACACTTGAGCCACAAGCAGTATTAACTAAGGTAATACATGCATTAGAACACCCAAAACCCAAAATTCGTTACTATGTTACTTTTCCAACGTATTTGTTTGGATTTTTAAAACGAATTTTATCACAACGTATATTAGACAACATTACATCAAAAGTTGAATAATTAAAGTTGTTGTTTAATTAAAGAAAATATCAGAAACAACGGTTATAAATGTTAATCGTATAACGGATCTGAAAGTTTATTTCCTCTACCGGCTAATTCATTTAGTTTTGCAAGTTCACGTTCTTTTAAAACTTGTTCAACTTTAACAAATAATGAGCCTCGTTCAATCGGTTTAGGGATAAACCCATTTGCACCCAAGCGCATAACCCAAACTTGTTCCGTAGCTTGTTCTGAGCCACTAATAATAATAATTGGAATATCGCGAGTAAGAGCATCTTTGCGTAAAATTCGAGTTGCCTGAAAGCCATTAATACCTGGCATAATGACGTCCATCAAAATTAAATCCGGTCGATGTGATCGCGCTAATTGGATTCCGCGTTCACCATCTGCTGCAGCCAACGTTTTATAACCTGCTTGAGTTAAAGCAGTTTTCAACATGTGCACAACCGTTCGTGAATCGTCAACGATTAGAATGGTTTCAGAAACTTTACTCGAGGATCTTGAGCGTGTGCGACGATCTTTAGGTGTTGTTGTCCGATTAAATAGGCTCTTAAATACCAAGCTTGCCATTTTATCTCCATTGTTTTGTACAATTCAATCTATGTATGTTACTAGACACTGTAAACTATAGTTGTTTTACCTGCAATAAACTAGTTCTAAAATTAAGCACTACGTTTACTTACAAAGTACTAAAAAAATAATGACATAAAATTCAGCTAGATAGAAATATTTAATTTACAATTTTGAAGTGTGGTATATATTTTGCTGTCGATAATTTGGAAAACTAAATCGATTCGTACTGGATTTCATCTAATTTAAAACAGATTCGATACATTATAAAATATCGATAATAACGATTAAAAAAATATAAATTTAACGCTGGGAATATTACAATTAGCTAATATTTAAACTCACATTAATTTTTATTTGGAAATATCACATTACAATGAATACTAAAGAATTAAAAAACAGCCTAAAGACTGAAAGCGGTGAATTAAAATGGCAGGAACTTGAACCTCATTTCGCCAGAGGTGCCATACGCGTTATATCAAATAAATTAAATTTGATTGATGTTGCAGTTGATATCGCACAAAATAACACCGACGTTATATCAGAGAAGCTATCCAATAATAATCTATCCGAACCAAGTGATTCCCAAGCAACATTATGGCATAAAAATAACGCCAGTTTTTTCTGTGTGGTTGTTGCACCCTTTGTTTTAATACAAGAGTTATAACCAAACCCTACTTGAATTATGCCTGGTTTAACATCAAGATTTATCATGCAAGTAACTATTAGTTCATCTGAAAAGCGGCTATCGCTACACAGACGTGACTAAAAACTATTACAGCTGTAAATCTTATTTAATTAAAAAACATCGTTAAATGGAAAAGTATCGCTAATTTCTAATGCCAATACCTTTATTTAAAAGATATAAAGCTATCGAAAATAATATAACAACAAACAAAACAATAATGGTAAACGCGGTGACCAAATTAATATCTGAAACACCAAGAAAGCTATAACGAAAAGCATTAACCATGTACAGCAGAGGATTAAATAAGGAAATGGATTGCCAAAAATCAGACAGCATGTCAACGGAATAAAATACTCCGCCTAAATAAATCAACGGCGTTAAAACAAAAGTTGGAATAATTGAAATATCATCAAACGATTTAGCATAAACAGCGTTGATCAGTCCTGCAATCGAAAATAACACTGCAGTAAAAAACACAACAACGATAGCAACCGTTATTGAATGAATTTTTAAATCAATAAACATCAACGAAATCACTGTCACCACGGCACCAACGATCAAACCTCGGGCAACGCCTCCAAAAATAAAACCGAGCAAAATAATATAATTTGGCATTGGAGAAACTTGCATTTCTTCTATGTGACGTTGAAATTTGGCGCTAAAAAATGAAGACACAACATTCGAATACGAATTATTAATAACCGACATTAATATAATTCCCGGCACAATATATTCCATATAACTAAAACCGCCGATATTGCCAATTTGGCTACCAATCAATTTACCAAAAATAATAAAATACAACGCCATGGTAATTCCAGCAGGCAACACGGTTTGTATCCAAATTCGCAAAAATCGTAGTAATTCTTTTTTAACGATTGTTTGCAGTGCAATATATTGATCTTTGAGTTGCATTATTATGATTTCACTAAATTAATAAAAAGTTCTTCAAGACGATTTGATTTACTTCGCAAACTACTAATATTAATACTTTGTGACGTCAGTTTTGAAAATAAATCATTTAAAGTTTGTTTTTTTGAAACATCAACTTCTAAGGTTGTTTCGTCGATAAGCCGAGTATTAAAACCTTGAATTTCTGGTGCAGTCTTTAATTGAACAGTTAAATTTAAAACAAAGGTTTCTATGTTTAATGTCGCCAATAAATCTTTCATTGCCGTGTTTTCAATTATTTTACCTTGATCTATGATTGCAATATTTTTACATAGCTGTTCAGCTTCTTCGAGATAATGCGTGGTAAGAATAATAGTAGTGCCCTGCTCATTTAGCTCTCTAAGAAAATCCCACATTGAACGCCGAATTTCTAAATCGACACCAGCTGTTGGTTCATCTAAAATTAATAACCTGGGATTATGCACCAACGCCCGGGCAATCATTAATCGGCGTTTCATACCACCCGATAAATCTCGAGCCATTGATTTTCGTTTATCCCATAAAACTAATTTTTTTAAATAAAACTCGGCACTTTTTGTCGCTTCATTACGTGATATTCCATAATAGCCCGCTTGATTTATTAAAATTTCTTCAACGACTTCAAATTGATTAAAGTTAAACTCTTGAGGTACCAAACCAATGTTACTTTTAGCGGCTTCTCTATGGCTATCGATATCAAACCCCAGTATCGAAACCGTGCCACTGGTTTTATTAACTAAGGAACTGATAATCCCTATCGCGGTAGATTTACCAGCACCATTGGGGCCAAGTAATGCAAAAAAATCACCTTGGGCAACTTCAAGATTAATACCTTGCAATGCATGAACTTTAGCTCTATACATTTTAGTCAAATCTTTTATTACAAGCGCGGGGATATTATCCATATTAATCTACCCAAACTCTGGCATTTTGAAACAGTCGTAACCACGGAGCATCTTCAGACCAATCATCTGGATGCCATGAATTTTGAACGGTACGATAAACCCGTTCAGGGTGTGGCATCATTATAGTAACTCGGCCATCATCACTGGTTAGCCCGGTAATTCCATTTGGCGAACCATTGGGGTTTAACGGATAGTGTTCGGTAACGGTGTCATTATTATCAACAAATTGTAGGCACACAGAATTATTTTGCTCGGCAACCTGCATGGCATCGGTCGAAACAAACTGAGCATAACCTTCACCATGAGCGACAGTAATGGGAAGAATTGAATTTTGCATTCCTTTAAGAAATATCGATTTAGACTCTTTTATTTTTACTAATGAAAATCTGGCTTCAAATTGTTCAGAAGTATTTTTAACAAACTGCGGCCAATGCTGTGCGCCGGGAATTAATTCTTTTAAATTAGACAACATCTGACAACCATTACAAACACCTAGCGTAAAACTATCGGCTCGATGAAAAAAATTCTGAAACTGTTCTTTTAATTCGTCATGAAATAAAATTGATTTAGCCCAACCACCACCTGCACCGAGTACATCACCATAAGAAAACCCACCACAAGCAACTAATCCGGTAAAGTCATTAAAATTGACGACTCCCGACATAACATCACTCATGTGTACATCAACACTTTCAAAACCCACTCGATCAAACGCTGAAGCCATTTCAATGTGTCCGTTAACACCCTGTTCTCTTAATATCGCTACACGCGGTTGATGTCCAAAATTAAGATACGGCGCAGAGAGATCAATATTATGATCAAAACTTAAATTGACATGTAATCCTTTATCATCAGCATTTTTTAATAGCGCATTTTCCTGAGCAGCACAATCGGCATTATCTCTAATAGCTTGCATTTGATAACTGGTATCAGACCATGCTTGTCTAAGTTGAATTAATGACTGGTGTAATATCAGGGTGTTATTGGATTTGATGCTAACGTTTAATGAATCATTTAAAGTCGCAATGACATCAAAACTTAGATTAAATTTATTTAAAACGCTCGTGACTTCATCAAGCGCGGTATCACACACTTGAATAACACCACCCAGTTCTTCATTAAACAATAATGCAACAACATCATCAGGTTGATAACTAATATCGATATCAAGACCAACATGTCCTGCGAAGGCCATTTCAAGTAAAGTTGTTAACACACCACCATCAGAACGATCGTGATAGGCCAATAATAAGTCATTGTTATTTAATTGTTGTATTGCATCAAAATAGGACTTTAATAATGTTGGCGAATCCAAGTCTGCAGGTGTATCACCAATTTGTTTATACACTTGCGCTAAACACGATGCACCTAATCTATTTTTTCCATTGCCCAAGTCAATTAATAACAAGCTGCTTGCACCCTTATCACGTCGTAACTCCGGTGTTAAGGTTTTTCGGACATCACGGACTCGTGAGAAAGCCGTTATAATTAACGACATTGGCGATGTCACACTTTTGGATTCATTATTTTCCTGCCAAACTGTTTTCATCGACATGGAATCTTTACCAACCGGAATGGTGATTTTTAAATCCGGGCATAATTCCAAACCGACAGCTTTAACCGCATCATATAAACCACTGTCTTCACCCGGATGGCCCGCAGGTGACATCCAGTTGGCAGATAATGTTATATCACTAAGTGTTTCAATATTCGATGCACAAATATTAGTTATCGCTTCGGCAACGGCTAATCTCGCCGAACTACTGTGATCAATTAATGCTACCGGTGTACGCTCACCGAGTGCCATCGCTTCACCCGTGTAACCACGAAAGCCACTTGAAGTAACCGCAACATCGGCAACCGGCACTTGCCAAGGGCCAACCATTTGATCCCGAGTGACCATTCCGGTAACTGAACGATCGCCAATAGTAATTAAAAAAGATTTATCAGCCACTGTTGGTAGCTTTAATATTCGGTATAAAGCTTCTTTTACATTAATAATTTGATGATTAAATGCTTTTGGTTTAATACTGACACGCTTAACATCACGTAGCATCTTAGGCGGTTTGCCCAATAAAACATCCATTGGAATATCAATGGGGGTATTATCGAAATGGTTGTCATTTAACACCAGTTGTTTTTTCTTCGTCGCTTCACCAATAACAGCATAAGGACAACGTTCTCGCTCACATATCGCGATAAAACCGGCTAAATTCGCTTTTGAAATAGCCAAAACATAACGCTCTTGTGATTCATTGCACCAAATATCCAACGGTGACATTCCCGGCTCGTCATTCGGTATTGCACGTAAATCAAATATTGCACCACGTTCACAATCATTCACTAATTCGGGCATGGCATTCGACAAACCACCGGCACCCACATCGTGAATACTAATTATTGGGTTTTGATCATTCATATGACAACAATGATCAATCACTTCTTGAGCGCGCCGTTCCATCTCAGGATTACCTCGCTGCACAGAAGCAAAATCCAAATCTTCATGGCTTTGGCCTGTTTGCATACTCGACGCCGCACCACCACCTAAACCAATTAACATTGCAGGCCCACCAATCACCAGTAATTGCGCACCAGCGGGTATCTGATTTTTTTCGATATTGGGCTCTCTAATATTCCCTAAACCACCGGCTAACATGATGGGTTTATGATAGCCCCTAATTTCATCACCATTAACACCACAAGCTTGTTCTTCATAGGTTCGAAAATAACCACAGATATTCGGTCGGCCAAATTCATTATTAAATGCCGCTGCACCAATTGGCCCTTCGAGCATAATATCAAGCGATGATGCGATGCGCGTTGGTTTACCATAATCGGTTTCCCATATCTGACTTGCACCGGGAATTTTTAAATTAGACACTGAAAAACCACACAGACCTGCCTTGGGTTTGGAACCTCGCCCTGTCGCGCCCTCATCTCGAATTTCACCCCCTGAACCAGTGGCTGCTCCGGCAAACGGTGAAATCGCAGTGGGGTGATTATGTGTCTCAACTTTCATTAAAATATGCACGGCTTCGCTTTGATAATGATAGTGTTTTGAATGACTGCTCGGTGTAAACCGTTCAGCGAGACTACCCGCCATCACAGCAGAGTTATCATGATAAGCCGATAGTATATTTTCTGAAGATACTTTGTGAGTATTTCGAATCATGTTAAATAAAGAATAATCCTGTTTTTCACCATCAATTAACCAGTCGGCATTAAATATTTTATGCCGGCAATGTTCAGAGTTTGCCTGAGCAAACATCATTAATTCGATATCAGTTGGATTACGTTTGAGCTTGGTGAAACTTTTAACAAGGTAATCAATTTCATCATTGGCTAAGGCCAAACCCAATGTTAAATTGGCCTCATGCAAAGCCACATGTTTGCCAGCCAAGATATCAACAGTTACTAACTCAGCCGGCTGAGACTCAGCAAATAAGAGGCTTGCGCTAGCAATTTCTGGAATAACACTTTCGGTCATGCGGTCATACAGACAAGCGCTAATGTCGGCTTTTTTGGAATGACGGCAACCCTCAATATGATATATTATGCCCCTTTCTATTCGCTGTATTGAATCAAAACCACAATTATGAGCAATATCAGTCGCTTTACTCGACCAAGGCGATATCGTTCCCGGACGTGGAACAATAATAACTTGATATCCGACTTGTGAACCAAGAAATTCTGTTAAATCATTTGATGAATCCAGCAACGATAATAAACTTGAGGTTTGTTGCGTATTTAACGTATTTTCTTCATTAACAAAATGAACAAAGAAAGCCTGAATATCAGAAATTTCAGGCGCAATTAGTTGTAATTTATTAAGAAGTTTTTGAATTCGAAATGAAGAGAGTGCAGAACAACCACGCAGGCTTAACATATTGCTTAATCCACCAAGCTAAATTAAATATGAATAATACTGGAAGCGTGCCGGACTCGCCATACTAATATGACATAATATTTACATTTCAGTTGTTGACTTTAGTTTTTTTTAATTTGAGCAAATACTGCCAATATTACTAGGTGTTATTTGCGGTTAGCCATTGTTCAGCACGTTGTTTTGCAATTTGCTTCACTTTGGGATTTTTTTGTTCATCATAGCTTGGAACAATAATAGTATTATTCGTTAAATGTTTATTTTGCTCGTTTGCAATGTATGCCCACATCATGCTGGTTTCAATATCACTATTAACTCGAACATTACCTTCACCATCATATAAGCCTTCTGAATAAATTTCGGCAAGTTCAGAGGATGCATGAGGGTTACCAATTTCAGCTGATTTAGAAAGCCACTTCATGGCTTTTTTCTCGTCAAAAGGGCGAATATTTTCTTCATATAAATAGGAATTTGCGAGCTCAACCATGGCTTCTGAATTACCATTTTTTGCCATTAGTTTATAACGTCTAAAGCGTAAATCAGAACTTGATATATTAACGGTTGACTCATTAAGCTCAATAATATCTTTTTGTATTTTTTTGGCAACTTCTGAGCCTGAACTGCATGAGACAAGCAATGCAACACTAAAGAGTAAAACTATTTTTTGTACTGTATTTATTAAAGCCATTAAGTATCTACCTGTATGAGATAAGCGTCTTTTTAAATTATGTCGTAAGCATAGCTAGTACTTTTTTAATCTCAATCTATTTTCGAGATTTTTTTAAATTTATTAAATGGTATTTTGTATTTTATTTATACAATTTAACATTACAAAAAATTTAAATATAAAAAGCCGGGATTTTACACTAGTTAACTTCAGATCTGTATAAGAAAAAATAGTAGCTCAAACTCATAATATTGATACTTTAACTTTAAATTTCAGCTGTAAATGCGACAAGGATTTATTAACATTACCGAAATAGCCACTATCCTTATATGCCAACCTCAGGACAATTAATGACTATCGTATTTTTAAAATAAGCACAATCAAAAAATTGTTAAATACTATAAATTATAAATTTAGAGTAACTCTAGTTTTTCAGCAAACTGAACTTAATTGATGCGCTTGGGAGTTTAATGTGAACGATATAACAAATTTCTTGGAAGGCGGTTAATGATGAGCGATATCAGTAAGCTCTTTCATTAATTCATTTAACGATGCCTCACTATTATCGATAACACAAACAAGATTACCAACACTGCAGACTGACATTTCGGGCCCCCGAACAATCCATGCTCCCGGTGGTGTCCAACCCGACATTTGCGTAAACATAGAGAGCTGATCGGAATTACCTTGAATAATTCTTTTATAATCGTGTGCAAAACTGGTTAAACCAATCATTTGAGTTTCGTCCATGGTTCCATGGCCTTCAACAAAAGCACCATCATCACGAAAAGAGCAAATTACCATGACACCATCAATGGCTAATAAATTTCTTATCATAATAAATCCTAACTATTTAGTAATGTGTAAGCGGCTTCATAATCGGTATCTTTGTTTGAGATAACGACTCCAAATTTACCATTCACAATTGCCGTCCATTCAAAGCCAACAAGTGAAAAACCATTAACAGGGTAAAATCCTTTCATATCAGTCATTTTCTCCCAACCTCGAGCTTGCATTGTCGCTATTGCCATATTCGCAACACACACATGGCATAATAAATCCAAAATAACTTCATTAAGTTCCCCCCCTTCTAAAACTTTATGGTCTATCAGCTCACCACCTTCAGTCATTGTAAATGCGCCAATAGCACCTTTTAAAGTCATTAACTTTCCTAGATCTACCATTATTTTCTCCGACAACTGCTAATCACTAATTTCATTAAATTTTTTCATCATTTTTATCATCAACATGTTCAAGCAACATCGACATCACTTGATTCAAAGATGATTCACCATTATTTAAAAAACAAAAATTATTACCGATAACACACACGGTAAAATCAGTGCCATTCACTATCCAACCACGTGAAGGCGAGCAGCCGCAATCTGTTCCTAAGGATTTCATCATATTAACTTGCATATGGACTGCAAGAGAGGTTGAACGGCACATGATCGAAGCCATTTTTGCCATTTCGTCGGTCATTTCACCGTCATAGGAATATCGATCACCGCGATATGAATATTCACCGGCAGCTAATACTCCGGGCAAACGTGCTATAGCTGAATAAACTGACATAGTTAAATTCCAAATCTTATAATTTAAGCTTTATTAATAACTATAGTCGATATAAATTGCAAGGGTTCGAGAAACTTTTTTGTACTTTATTAAATTATTTAATATCGTGCTCAAAAACTTTATTATAAATTCATAATTCATTATGATAACTGTTTTTACTATTAAGTTAAGTACATATGAACTCACAGAATAAATCATCAAGTTTTCTACTATTTCGTCGTATCGCCGCAATGACTTATGACGGATTATTATTAATTGCAGTGCTTTTTGTTGCGACCGGACTTGCTACCGCACTTTCAGGTGGAGAATCGATATCTGCCGGTAACCCACTGTTTACAACTTATTTATTTTTTGTTTGTTACGCATTTTTCGCTTGGTTTTGGACTCATGGTGGACAAACCCTCGGAATGCGAGCATGGAAAATTCGATTGCAACGATCCGATGGATCCGCCATTAATTTATGGCAAGCGTTATTACGCTTTATTACTGGCCTACCAGCCTGGCTTGCAATTTTACTTGGAGCCGTTAAATTAATGCTTCCCGAGGCACCAGACATTGGTCCCCCCATCAGTTGGTTTTTTGCTTTACCTAACGGGGTATTATTAATTATTGGTTTAATTTGGTTATTATTAGACAACCAATATTTTTTATGGCGAGACAAATTCACCGAATCTAACATAACTCATATAGATTAATTATTATATTGCTATTCGATTTTTCCACTAAATTTATCCCTCTTAGATTTATAAAGGCATAAATGGAACTAAACTAATAGATACTAATCCAAATTAATTATGGTTAAATAATGTTTTTTTAGAGGATACTCAAGTGCTTAAAAATAAACTCAACTATCTAACAATTATTTTTGTTTTCTTAGCGAATAACACGTTATTGTTTGCAGAGCAAAAAGCTGCCTATGATGGAGCAAAGCCAACCGAATATCCTAGCTGGTTCAAACAAGGCTTTCTTAATCTCAATGAAGATGTTGCTGATGCCGCAGCTCAAAACAAACGCTTGATGTTAATATTTCATCAACCCGGCTGTCCTTATTGTAATGCCTTGGTTGAACGAAACTTAGCCCAGAAAGATATAGAGCAGAAAGTAAGAAAAAACTTTGACGTTATATCAATGAATATGTGGGGCGATCGAGACATTGTCAATATCGGCAAACAAACGTTCACTGAAAAAACTTTTGCTCAGGCACTCAAAGTACAGTTTACACCAACAATTTTATTTTTTAATGAGCAAGGCAAAGTAATTTTAAGACTCAATGGTTATCTTCCACCCGACCGTTTTAAAATTGCTATCGATTGGGTTGCCGATAAATCTGAAAATAAAATATCATATCGACAATATGTGGCTAAGCATCGGGTAAAAACTAATGATAATAGTATTGGGCCATTAATTTCAGAAAACTATTTTGAAAAACCACCCTATGATATATCCAAACTAATTAACAACCCAGATAAAAAACCCTATGCACTTTTATTCGAGCAACAAGATTGTCCAAATTGTTCGGTGCTGCATAAAAAAGTTTTTTCAGAAAAATCAACTCAAAATATAGTTTCAAAATTCTCCGTTATTCAGCTAGACATGTGGGCTGACACCCCGCTCATTAATGGCAAAGGTGTTAAAACCACAGCTAAACAACTAGCACAACAATTTGATGTGAAATACGCACCAACTATCATTGTATTTAATTCTGAGGGTAAAGAAATAATTCGTTCTGAAGCATTCTTTAAAACATTTCATACTCAGGGAATATTTCATTATGTATTAAGTGAAAGTTACAAAAAACAACCCAGCTTTCAACGCTACTTGTCAAAAAGAGCCGAGCATTTTGTCGAATCGGGTGTTGATGTTGATATTTGGGGTTATAAAGCCAACGCGTTACCCAAGCATAAATAATAAATTTTTAATTAACGGTTTTTATGCAAAAACCAGGAGGATACCGATATAATTAAAATAGAAGGAGTAAAAGCACTAAATATCGGGTGTATATTATTCGCTATTCCGGCTTGGCCAATTAATCTATTCCCAATAAAAAATGCAATACCTAATAAAAAGCCAATAACAATTCGTTTGCCGGTGCTGGTTCCCCGCCCCATACCAAACACAAACGGCAAAGCTAACATCACCATAGCAAAAATTGAAAGTGGTATGACAACTTTGTTCCAAAATGATAATTCATATTGAGAACTATCAAGACCATTTGACTTTAAATACTTTATATATTGATATAGTTTCCAAACGGATAACATTGCAGGTTCAATACTAACAATTTTAATAACGTCTGGCGGCAATAAATTATCCAATTGTAAAACATCTAAAAACTGCACTCGAATTTTATTGTTTCCAATAAAACTTTTTTTTACATTATTTAATATC
>VAPL010082212.1_pt1 | contig 34687 bp, 34 predicted proteins | sample 3395061 | NCBI WGS metagenome assembly VAPL01 (sample SAMN08290444, study PRJNA428436) | hydrothermal vent metagenome | isolation source: Deep-sea hydrothermal vent chimney 2 | place: Pacific Ocean: Juan De Fuca Ridge | depth 2182 m m | reverse complement strand
GAGCCAACGACGGGATTTGAACCCGTGACCTCTTCCTTACCAAGGAAGCACTCTACCCCTGAGCTACGTCGGCCTTGGTAAATGATGGCATTTTGCTTTCATTTTTAGAGCGGGAGACGAGGTTCGAACCCGCGACCTACAGCTTGGAAGGCTGTCGCTCTACCAGCTGAGCTACTCCCGCAAATTTAACAATAATAAACTCTACATTCTATATGAAAAGAGTTCATTAAAATTACCATAAATGTTCAACGTGGGGAGAGGAGGATTCGAACCTCCGAAGTCGAAAGACAACAGATTTACAGTCTGCCCCAGTTGGCCGCTTTGGTATCTCCCCAAAAATCAAAATATAAAAGAACTTCCCTGCAATAAGGAATCAATTTATCCTCTTGTTTTTTTAAGGGAATGCAAAATTATACCCTTTTTTCTATTATTCAAATAATTACGACAAATTGTATCTTTTTTTTTCATGACATTTATATTTCCTCAATATTTCTCCAAAAAAAACTATTTATCCTTTTCTTCCAAATTGATACCATCCAATATTTTCTGGACTCCCTGATGGTCAGATAATAATTCTAATGATTGATAAGCAGAAATCCTGTTATTTAAGTGATAGCTATGTTTTGCTATTTTTTCAAGCTCTATTATCCCTTTTGCAATTTGTTCGTTCGGTGCATTAAATAAGTACATTCCAAAAAATTTAATAAAATACCACAACTCGCCGCCTTTATATATATGCAATTTTTCAACAAACCATTTATATTCATCAGCCTTTTGTTGCATTATAAAATAATCAGCTAAAGAAGATGAAATATTAAAATTGCTTTCGCCTCTAAAATATTCTATAACAGAGTCGATTTCATTTGACCCCGTTTGTAAAAACTCATATAAAGATATCCCCGATACTGAGTATGAAGAGTCTGTCAAATTTGTTCGATAAACATCAATATATTTTAAGTTTTCTTTTTCTCCCAAGACACTGATTGCTGCAGACTTTACAAATGGATTGGGATCCTTCATTGCCAAATTTACAATCTGGACCTCAGCGTCAGAAAATAATCCACTCGAATCAAGTTCATAAGCAACCAATGCCTTTTCTCGTATTACCCAAAACGGATCTATCAATGCTTGACTTATTGCTACTCTGGAAATGGAGTCTTCTGATTGCTCAATAAAATACTCCAATGCAATGATTCTAGCTCTTACATTATTATTATAATTGTCAAACTGAAATTTGTACTGTTTTGAGTTTTTCTTATGTGTGATTTCTCCGACTAAGACGAAGTCGCTATCAAATAAAATTAGTTCGGGATTTTTTATATCTCCAAACTTTAGTTCTTGATAAGGCTCGTTTATTTCAATTGTATAATTTTTGTTTATCCCATTTTCCCATATATCAATTTTAAGTGGCAATTTATAAACTGGATATTTCTCAATATTTTGGTCTTGCCATACTTTTAAGGTTAATTCCTTTTGTACCTCGTTATAATATTCTTCAACTCTCAATATTGGATGGCCTGCTGATAAAAACCACTGGTTAAAAAACCAATTGAGATCCTCACCAGAAATATGCTCAAAAACCAGGCGGAGTTCATGAATTTCTGCCTTCCCAAATTCATATGATTTAAGGTAAAACTCCAGCGATTGAAAAAATGCATCATCTCCCAGATAGCTTCTCAGTAAATGAAGTATTAATCCTCCCTTTGCATATGAATGATTGTCAAACATTTCATCATCCTTATCGTATTGAAATCTGATTAAATTTTTCTTTTCGGTTTCTGCCTCGGTGAGGTAATTCTCCAATTCTTCATACAAAAGAAAAGCAGATTCATTTTGACCATATTTGTGATCTTTCCACAAATACTCTCCATATGTGGCAAACGATTCGTTGAGTGAAATATTTGCCCACGACTCACAAGTCACAAGATTTCCAAACCATTGATGAAACAATTCATGTGCAATGATATCATCCCAATTATAATCTAGTAGCTCACGACTATTTACATTCAGATCTTCCATGAAAACTGATGCCGAAGTATTTTCCATTGCTCCGGAAACAAAATCTCTGACAACAACCTGACTATACTTATCCCATGGATATGGATAATTTAATACCTCAGAAAAAAAAGTTATCATTTCAGGCGTATTGCCAAAAATATCTTTGGCATATTTAACATATTTACTTTCCATGTAATAGTCTACCTTCATGTCATTCCAATTATCCTCTGCTACATAAAAATTTCCGACAGCCATCATAAATAAATATGGGGCGTGTGGCTTATCCATTTTCCAATAATCAGTCCGTGTGCTATCAAGGTTTGATTTAGAATAAACAAGTATGCCATTTGAAAGCGTTTTAAATCTGGAGTCAACAGTAATGTAGATCTCTTGAGTGGATTTTTGATTTGGCGCATCAAGGGTTGGGAACCACCTTGAATTTGACTCTGTTTCTCCATGCGTCCATATCTGCATGGGCTTATCCTTTTCCAGGCCCTGTGGGTTTATAAAGTACAGTCCTTTTTTGTCATTAACTATATCATAAGAATACTCCCCTTCATTGGGTTTTGAAGTATAACTTATATCAAGTATGATTTTTTGCCCTCTTTGATAATCTTTTTGCAGATCAATATTTAATTTGTCTCCATCATATTTATAATTAAGCTCTATGGATTCGTCGCCAGTCAATTGCAATACCTCATGGATTTCAAATCCCTTTGCATCCAGTATAATATTTGATTGATTGAAAAAAAATGGCTCTACAATTAACGTTGCCTTTCCAAACATATGTTGTTTCTCCCAATCAAAACTGACCTCAAGTCTGGTGTGTAATAATTTGAAATAACGAGTTTTCTCGCCTTTGTAAATATCAACTTCAAAAATGTTCTCTTTTTTATTTTCTTCAGTTATTACTGTATCATTTGTAACCAATAAGATTTCATTCTCTTTTTCAATTGCGATCTGATTTTGAGAAGTTTTACATGCAGCCATTAAAATGCACGTAAGTAAAAACAAATTCCGTATAAAAATAATTTTCATATTAGTAAGCCAATTTTTTTTCTCTAATTTATAAAATTGATTGTGTTAGCACTTTGTCCTTTAATGCCAACCTTCTTCATATTAATAGACAAGATGTTGAAAATAAATTTAATATCAAGGCAGAATGCTTCTTGAATTTCTTCAAAGACAATTAATCAAATATTTTATCTTTAAGGATTATAATGCCTACGCAAGAACTATTCCTAATAGGCAAACTATAGATTGCACAAAATTATATGGCTATTGAACATCATTATTCCATTAATATTGTAGAATACAAAATGCCATCCAACCTTAGCAATTAAATATTTGAGAATATTAGGTGAATAATTCTATGTAATCTTTTTTTCAATATTATATTTACCAAATTAAATTTTTTGATGATATGAAGTATAAACGCGTACTATTAAAACTTAGTGGAGAAGCTTTGATGGGAAGCCAAAAATTTGGAATAGATCCTCAACGACTTGAACAGTTTACTGACGAGATAAAAAGCGTTAAAAAAAGTGGTGTGCAATTGGCTATTGTCATTGGAGGCGGAAATATATTTCGAGGAATTCAGGCCGAACGATCAGGTATGGACCGCGTGCAGGGAGATTATATGGGAATGCTAGCTACAATAATTAATGCTATGGCCCTGCAAAGTGCTCTCGAAAGTGCGGGGACCTATACGCGATTGATGTCAGGAATTAAAATCGACCAGGTTTGCGAGCAATTTATAAGAAGAAGGGCAATTCGTCATTTAGAAAAAGGCAGACTTGTTATTTTTGGAGCAGGAACTGGCAATCCTTATTTTACTACAGATTCTGCTGCAAGCTTGAGAGCTATAGAAATCGAAGCGGATATAGTACTTAAAGGAACAAGGGTGGAAGGTATTTTCACAGAAGACCCGGAAAAAAATCCTGACGCAAAACTATTTTCTGAAATTACATATAATGATGTAATTCAAAAAGGGCTAAACGTGATGGACATGACAGCATTTACATTATGTCAAGAAAATCATTTGCCAATTATTGTTTTTGATATGAACAAGACCGGCAATCTTTTAAAGATTATAAATGGCGAAAAAATTGGGACTCTGGTTCACTAATAATTATAAACAAAAATGGAAGAGATTGAATTTTATCTAGAAGAAGCCAATGACCATATGGGGAAATCAGTTCACCATGTATCTCAGGCATTGGCAAAAATCAGAGCTGGTAGAGCTATGCCAAATATGTTGGACGGGCTAATGGTTGATTATTATGGCAACCCTACTCCTATTAGCCAGATTGCTTCTGTAAACACTCCAGATGCTAAAACGCTCTCCATAAAGCCCTGGGAAAAGAACATGGTTGCAGAAATAGAAAAGGCAATTATTAATAGTGACCTTGGATTGAATCCTCAGAATGATGGAGAAATTGTGAGGTTAAACATCCCACCTCTAACAGAGGAAAGAAGAATAAATTTAGTTAGGCAATCTAAAAATGAAGCTGAACAAGGTAGAGTAAGTGTTCGAAGTGTGAGAAAAGAAACAAACGAACATTTAAGAAAACTAATAAAAGAACATGTTTCTGAGGATGATGTGAAAAATGCAGAAAATAAAGTACAGAATTTCACCAATGACTACATTAAAAAAATTGATGCCATTCTCGCCAAAAAAGAAGAAGATATCATGACGGTTTAGAAACATCTACAACTAAATAAATAGTTTTTTGTTGTTAATGTATTCCGATGCCTTTTTAGGAACAAGATATTGTATCACTCTGTTTTCTTTTATTGATCTTCTAATATAAGTTGCAGATATATCCAACAATGGTGCTTCAACAAATATTACGTTTTGATGATTAATAAGATCATTTTGTCTCTCATCAGGTCGAGGGTAAACAATCAAGCCAAATTCTTCTATAATCCTTTTACTGTTTTTCCATTTTGGAAAAATAGCCAAGTTATCCCCTCCTATTATTAGATTGAAATTATGCTTTTGATATTTTTCTTTTAAATATGTCAATGTATCAATAGTATAGCTAGGCCTTGGCATGCTAAATTCAATATCACTGACTTTGAATCTATAATTATCTTCAATGGCAAGTCTCACCATTTCATATCGATCAAATTCATGAATTAGGTTTTTATTCTTTTTAAATGGGTTTTGGGGAGAAACGACAAACCAGACTTCATCTAGGCTGGCCAGCTCCAGAACGGACTGTGCAATGATCAAGTGTCCATTATGAATTGGATTAAATGAACCAAAATACAATCCTACTTTCATGGTCGCTTAGCTTTTCCTTCAAAAACAAAGTCATTTACCAATACTTCAGATTCCTTGAGTGTTGTTTCCAATTTGTCAGAAATTACTGTTTTGTCGAAGTCATTTTCAAAAGTCATTTCTAATTCCGATTTTGATAGTCTTCTCAAAATACTTTCCTCTGAATCAGTATTTCTGTGCCTAAGTCTTTTTTCGAGTACATCCAAATCTTTAACCATTACAAAAATGGCCAGTGCACGATCCTTGAAATAATTTTTTAACTTCAATCCTCCCTTAACATCCACATCGAAAATTACATGTTTCTCTTTTTCCCAGAGTCGCATAATTTCAGATTTCAATGTCCCATAATAATTACCATCATATACCTCTTCCCATTCTATAAATTCATTGTTTTTTATTTTATTTTTGAATTCTTCCTGAGAAATGAAATAGTAATCTTTTCCATTAATTTCCCGGTCAGTTCTTTTTGGCCGGGTTGTTGCTGAAATTGAAAACTCAAGGAAATCACAATTATTCAGCAAATGCCTCACTATTGTAGTTTTTCCTGAACCTGAAGGCGCAGAAAATATTATTGCTTTTCCTCTGTTCATACTTCAGGTAATTTTATTTATTCTCTCATTAATTTTATCATAAATATCCAGTGGAACTCTTTTGCGGTTTAGTTTTGTCTGGATAAGATTTTTTATAGCCAATTCCTGCTCACAGTATTGTCGGCATTTGCAATCATCACATTGAGAAATAATACTATCGTACATGAATTGCTCATCTTTATTGGCCTGACCGTCAACAATTTTCTGAAGCAAGTCTTTTCTGTCATCGTATTTATCGCATCCGGGATTTCCGTAGTTACTGTCGATGCAACATCTCAATTGATCTTGCTTTTTTTTCTTCATAATTTATCTATTAAAATCCCAGCGACTTTGCGTATACCTTTAAGCTTTCTCTCAACAATTTTCTTGCTCTATGAAGGCGCGACCTTACAGTGCCAATCGGTATGCTCAATATCTTTGACATTTCCTCATAGGTAAAGCCTTCAAGATCGCACAAAATTATTACAATTCTAAAATCTACTTCAAGGGCACTTAATGCACTGGACACCTCATCGCCAATCATATCCACGAGTACTTCAACCCTTAAATCACTAGTCGCTAATCCGTAATCACCCGAATTATAAAAAGTTTCAACATCTTGATAATTTATCTTTACTGGTTCTTTATTTTTCTTTCGAAACTCATTGATAAAGCAATTTTTCAATATTCTAAAAAGCCAGGCTTTTGCATTTGTACCTTCTTGAAAAGATGAAATATATTTGAAGGCTTTAAAGTAAGTATCTTGAATTAAGTCTTTTGCATAATCCTCATCATGTGTAATTTGGCAAGCAAAATTATACATAGCATCCATGTGAGGAAGAAAATCATTTTCAAATATGAAATGTTTTTTTTTCTCAGTATAAGAAGTCTTTTTGCCTTCCATATTAATAAAAAAATGAAATTCTAAATTACCATTTTTAGCCAAAATAACCCAGATAGCTAGTTAAGTACTTTCTTGATTTATAGAATGACAAGTCATCGCAGGTTTTTAGCCAACTTTCATTGGAAATTATAAAGGTTGCATATTTCGGATTTTCCAATGAGATTGTAAAGAAAATCTTTAAAATTGACTATCCCTGCACCAAGAGCAACAGGGTGTTATGCCAATTTTATTTCGACCTGAAGGTCGAAACCAGGTTTTCCCAATCCAAATTTACCATTCATCCCTGCGACAAGACCGCAGGGAGTTCTGGATATCAATTAAATCAATTAAAAAAATATTTGATTATTATGTCTCAAAGTTTATTTAGTATTCACTAACAAATCGTGAATCTTAAGTACTTGGGGAATTAGCAATTGAGAATTATCATTTGTGACGATAAATTGAGATTTAGATACTTTCTCTTCATCATTTGATTGAACAGAAATTATATTTTCGATATCTCTTTTTGTTCGATGTTTGTCTCTGATCAATACACGAGATATGCGTTGATCAATTGGAGCTACAACTGTTATGATATAATTTAATTTTTTATAAGCGGCTGATTCGAAAAGAAGTGCCGCTTCCTTTAATATATACTGGACATTTGTTTGGGCTTTTGTCCACTTCTCGAAATCTAAAGCGATAGTCGGATGAACAATTTCATTAATTACATTACGTTTCTCTGGGTCTACAAATATCTTTTTAGCAAGATGAATTCTATTTAGTTCACCATCAGATAAGTAAGCGTCTTTACCAAAATTATCTTTAATCGCCTGTACAATATCAGGGTCTTGCACCATCATTTTTTTTGCCCAAGCATCCGCATTGTAAACAGGTATTCCTAATATATTGAATATCTTACTTACAATTGATTTCCCGGCTCCTATCCCACCAGTTATTCCAACTTTCAATAGATTATTCTGCATAAATCACTTTTACCCTATTTTCATGATAGGTAATATCCATTAAATAATTTGGAAGGTCCATCGCTTCAATAGTAATTGTGGAGTCAGAAGCATTTATGTTATTCAAATCTGCAATGATTAAGAAATCATCAAGTTTTGAATTATTTCTAAAACTTTTCCTGATTTTGTAAGAAACTTCAACAGTATTATTCTGAATATAAATAGTTGAATCGTAAGGGAAATTAACAAGCTCTACATTCAATTTGGATTTTTGTTCAATAAATTGCTCAACATCAAATTTGATATGGATTACCTCAGGCTTTTTTTCAATTAAGGATGAAGAAAAAAGATCAAGGCTCAACTCTTCATCATAATTACCATTGATATCTTTATCAGATAATGATACCATAAAAACTTCTGAAAGCTGATCAATAAATGAAAGCGGGCCATGAAACACAACTGAATCAGGTTCTAAAAATACATCTGATATAATGTAATAGTCTTTTTTTAATTTAATCCCCAGAGAATCTAATTTAATGCTGAGTTTTCTATCCTTGTATGGCTCAATTTTAAAAAATATCGTATCGGTGGCAATATAATTTATATTGATATCATTGAGTTGACTAGAAAATATGGGCAATAAATTTACTGCCGTTAAAAAATGAGTCTGTACTGGATTTTCCGGTTTGATAAATACAGGCTCTACATTGACAGAAATAGTTCGTTTTAATAATTGCCAACCTCCACCAGTAACATTGATAGGTATTTCATCCGGCGGGTCTATTAGTGCTATCAAGCTATCCTTATTATACTGCAACGAAACAGGATAGCTAATTCGGGTAGTATATACCTTATTTAAGGCATTAAAAAACCAAAATGTTGCAGCTGTCGAGACACAAAGAAAAATCACTTTCCAGTTTGCGCCTCTTAATGGAGATAAGAATTCGGCAACAACAAGAAATATTTTTTCGACATTTATCAACTAATTTATTTTTTCTTCTCTCCGTATTTTTTACTTGATTCTAGAGAAATAGAAGATTTTTCTATTTTTATTTTAGTCCCTCTATCTACCTCTAGCAATATTGTATCATCATCAATGGCGGCGATTTTCCCATGTATCCCTCCCATAGTTACTGCCATATCACCTTTTTTTATTTCATCTAAATATTTCCTCTGATCCTTTTGTTTTTTTTGCTGTGGTCGAATCATGAAAAAATAAAAGATGATAATAATTCCACCTATAAGTACCAAATTTCCTGTCATCGCAGATCCTCCGCCTGCTTGTAATAATATTCCTATCATAAAATTATATTAATTAGCTGTTCGTATCCTCCGCAGGTATCACATTGCCGATAATTTTTATTTTAGTCACCTCCGGCTTTGTGTTTGCACTAATACTTACATATTTTGTTTGAAGATTTTTCTTGTTTTTACTATCAAATTTCACTTTTATCACACCAGTTTCTCCTACAGCTATAGGCTGTTCTGGCCATTCTGGTACTGTACATCCACAAGTTGCAGTAGCTTTGCTTATGATTAAAGGTGTCTTACCTGTATTAGTAAAATTAAACGTATGTTCTACAACATCGCCTTCATTAATAGTTCCAAAGTCGTATTCTGCAGTTTTAAAAGTCATAACAGGAGCGTCTGCATCACTTACCAAGTTAGCAGTAGTCGCGTTAGAACCTGTGCTGTTTGAAGAAACTTCACTTGTTTTCCCTTCCAGAGCAGCAACCCGCTTTTCTAAGCTTTTTATATTGTTTTCAAGTTTCTTATTCGAGCAGGCAGATATTCCAGCTGCTAAAAAAACAATAACTAATAATTTAAAATAGTTCCTTTTCATATACTTTTAATTAACTCAAATGAGGTTGTATTAAATTAATATTAGCCTTTACAAAGATCTTGCAAAGGCCGGCTCATTCAAAAATTATAATTTAATTACTTCCACTTTTTATCTGACCAATCAACTCATCAACATCTTCCAAAAGTCTTTCAGCCTTTTCTTTTGCATCACTAATTACCTTATTGCCTTTTTCCTTTGCAATACTTGATGTTCCTTCTTCGCCTTCTATCAAACTATTAATAAGTTCTTCTAGTTCACTTTTGTATTTATCGACCATAAAGGAGAGTTTATCTCTTGTAGTAGAGCCTTTTTCGGGCGCATATAGGATGCCTATAATTGCTCCTGCTGCGGCGCCAAACAGAAACGCTAATGTAGAATTTGATTTTTTACTCATCACAATTATTTTTTATTTATTATCTAACAATCCCCTACCACTTTTCCTGATTACTCCACTATCAACTAATTCGACAGTAAGAGCATCTAAAATTCCATTTACAAACTTTTTACTCTTTGGTGTACTAAAAGTTTTTGAAATCTCTATAAACTCATTGATTGTAACTTTAGTTGGTATGCTGGGAAAATATACCAATTCTGCCAAAGCTATTTTCAACAACACCCTGTCAGTCATAGCAATTCTTGTAATATCCCAGTTTTTTAATTTTCCCTTCAATAAACTTTCTAAATATTCACCTTTCTGCGTACTTAATTTAAAAAGCTCCTTTACAAATTCTGCATCCTCTTCCCAATTGTATGAATTGTCTGCAATACTCAAGTCATCCGATTCATCTTTTACAGATTTCAGGGTTTTTAAAACCAAGCTTCTTACAATTGGTTTGTTTTCCGACCAATCCAAATCAATTTCTTCAAATAAACTGGTTATAGCATCATTTTTAAAAAAGATTTCTCGACAAATATAATCGAGAATTATCCAATCTTCCTCATAATTTATGCTTTCTTTTTTTAGATAATCCCGATAGGTCTTATCCTTATTTAGTACTTTTTTGTACCAATCACCCAATAACTCTTCATTGTTAGTCCAATTTATGCTAAAGCTACTTTTAAGCTTATTATAGGGTTCATCGTTTTTTACTTTGACGAGCACCTTATTGTTAGCTAAGTTTGTTTTAGGATAGGCTTTTTCACCAAGCATATCAGCTCTTGATATATTTTCATCTGAAAACTTCTGGTTTAGAAATGCCACTTCCTCCAATAAAGAAATAATTAACAAATGGTTTTTTGTGACCTTACCTGATTCCTCCATAAGATCTTTGGAAAATCTTGCTCGATCAATATTATTTAGTTTTTCGACATGTTTCAACGCTTCATTTACATCCTTTTCAACCTCTGCGTCAACTTCTTTGCTGTCATCTTCTTCACTAAAATGAAGATCAAAACATTCAATTGCCAATGCTTTTTTTCTATTTAGCTCCTCCTCATCAAATAAGTCCATTGAGTTTAAATCAATAGAAAAATTTTCATCAATCAAGTCTAATCCCAAAAGATAATTTGCCCCTTTGCACGTTTCGTAAGCATAAAGATTTTTAAATGCTTTTATTCTAAGCGACCTTCGATTTATCATTATTAATTATTTCAAAGAACTGTCCTATGATAGCTACTATTTATTGTGAAAATTATAGATAAATTCAACTATATCTCTATTAACTTTCCTCTATTTCCAATAACAAAATGACCGGTGTTCTCTTTCAACCTTCATTTCGTTTTTATTTCTATTCTACAGAAATCATTTACATCAACCATTGATGATATTATTTCATCTGATTGACTAATTTCGCATAAATTATCATACGAATTGAAACATTGCAAAAGTACTACTTTTTGCAATTATTTCAATCTGATCTGAACACATATAGTGTAAAAAAATGAATCTCGAGTGAAAGAATTAAGTTATTTAAATAAATACTTCTTAAAGTATAAAGCCTACCTTCTGTATGGAGTGCTTTTTGTAATTCTTTCTACAATATTTCAGATATTACCTGCTCAACTTGTGAGATATGCGCTAGATCTTGTAGCGGACAATCTGAGCATTTATAAATCATTTGAAGATCTTGAACTTCAAGATGTCTTTGTTGCCATCATCAATAAAAGTATAGTTTTCTATGGAGTTATGATACTTCTGATTGCCCTGCTGAGAGGTTTATTTCTATTCCTGGTGAGGCAAACTATTATCATCATGTCACGCCATATTGAATATGATCTTAAAAACGAAGTGTATAGTCACTATCAATCTTTACCATTAAGTTTTTATAGAAAAAACAATACAGGCGATCTCATTTCGAGGATCTCCGAAGATGTAAGCAAAGTGAGAATGTATATTGGCCCTGCAATCATGTATGGATTGAATATGGTTATTCTTTCTATGATTCTTTTGCCAATTATGTTTTCCATTAGTGTCAAACTCACTTTGTTTGCACTCATTCCTCTTCCCATTCTATCAATAAGCATCTATTTTGTAAATAATATTATAAATAAAAGATCTGAGGAAATACAGGAGACCCTATCGGATCTTTCCACATTTGTACAAGAGGCTTTTAGCGGAATTCGCGTTTTAAAATCATTCGGAAGGGAAGCAGATTCGTTAAGCAAATTTTCTAAAGAAAGTGATCATTATAAAATAAAATCTTTACAACTTACTCAGGTCAATGCGATGTTTTTTCCATTGATCATGTCGCTAATTGGACTGAGTACTGTGCTCACAATTTTTGTCGGAGGAACGGAAGTAATCAAGGGTAATTTGTCAATTGGCAATATCGCAGAATTTATTCTATATGTGAACTTACTCACTTGGCCTGTCACTGCCCTCGGATGGGTGACAAGCATAATTCAGCGGGCTGCTGCATCGCAAAAACGAATCAACGAATTTTTAAAAACCAAAAACGATATTTTTTCAGACGAGAATATTGAAAAAGAAATTGTTGGAAAAGTAGAGTTCAAAAATGTAGGTTTCACTTATCGAGATTCAGGAATTGAGGCATTGAAGGAGATATCATTTACCGTTAATCCCGGCGAAACAATTGCAATTATTGGCACAACGGGAAGTGGGAAAAGCACAATTGCAAATTTGATCGGGCGGATGTATGATCCTACTACCGGCAATATTTTTATAGACGGAATAGATCTGAAGCATTTGAACCCTGCAAAATATAGAGATCAAATCGGATGCGTACCCCAGGATGTATTCTTATTTTCTGATACGATTTCTAATAATGTGGCTTTTGGCAGTGATAAACTAAACGATAAGAAAACCATCGAGGCTTTGAAGCTAGCAGACCTTTACGATAATGTTATGGAGTTTCCCAAACAATTGGAAACGGTGCTTGGTGAGCGAGGTATCACATTATCCGGAGGGCAAAAACAGCGTCTGTCGATAGCCAGAGCCCTTGCAAAGGAACCTCGATTGCTAATTCTGGATGATTGCCTATCGGCAGTAGATACTAAAACTGAAAATAACATTTTGAATAGCCTCAAAAAAATCATGATCGACAAAACCAATATTGTGATTTCGCACAGGGTTTCATCGGCAAATCTGGCTGATAAAATAATTGTTTTAGACGATGGCCGAATTATCGAAAGTGGCACTTACGAGCAACTCATGGGATTTAACGGTACTTTCAGGCAACTTTATGAAAAGCAGTTGGTAAGCAAAGAAACTGAGTAGATACTATTTTTAATGAGATGACTATTTCAAAAATTGCCTTCGCTAAATTTTTTGCGTTTGTCAAATTATAATACACGCAATCCATTCCCCCGAAAATATTTTTTTATTTAAATACGATATTGACGTAATTTCCGCCCAACTTAATTAACAGAAAACCTAAGCCATGAAAAACATTGGAATTATTATGATGATTTTTGCAATGGGAGGAATATTGCGTTGCACCTCTAGCAAAAAATCTTTTAAATCAGGCAATTATTATGCTTCAGTAATGCAATCGGTAAGCAAGCTGAGAAAGAGCCCCAACAATAAAAAATCCAGAGAAATATTGAGCCAGGCCTATCCTATGGCTGTTGACTTTTATCAAAATCAAATTGTGCGGATGAAAGATAGCCAGGACCGTTTCAAAAACGGAAATATTTATGATGCCTATGCCATGCTCAACAATATGTATGATGCCATCAAGAGAAGTCCGGCTGCTTTGCAGGTAATCCCAAATCCAGAAGATAACTACAGCCAGTTCAAATATTATGCAAAAGAAGCTGCGGGCGAAAGATATGTTGCAGGTGAGGAAGCTTTAAATATGAATTCCCGCCCATACGCCATTGAGGCATATACTCATTTCGTAAAGTGCAATTTGTACCAGCCGGGCTATTTGGATGTCAGAGATAAAATTGAAGAAGCAAAATATTATGCCACATTAAAAGTTCTTGTGGAGCAAGTCCCTGTGCCAACCATGCAGGCTGGACTAAGTGCACAATTTTTCCAGGATCAGATTGAGCAATTTCTATTCAATTATCAAGACAATGAATTTATAAGATTTTATTCTACTCGTGATCAAAGCCTTGAAAACCCAGACCAAATCCTTGTTTTACAATTCGATGACTTTGTTGTTGGGCAGGTCAATAACCAGGAACGAATCATTGAATTAACAAAGGACAGTGTGGTTGTTGGCACTATATCAAAATCTTCGGTCCAATCAGGTGACAGCAACTCAAATGAAAAAGTAAACGTTTATGGAACGGTAAAAGCTACATTTAGAGAAAACTCCAGGCAAGTTATTTCCAGGGGTTTATTGAGCATGCGTATAATGGATGCCAGATTTAACACAGTGGTATTTCATGAAAAATTTCCAGGTGAATTTATTTGGGCAAATAAATGGGGAAGTTTCAACGGCGATGAAAGAGCTTTGTCGCGTGAGCAATTGAGAATTGCCAATCAGAGGCCAGTCTTACCTCCATCTCCTCAGGTTCTTTTTATAGAATTTTGCAAGCCTATTTATGGCCAGTTGAAATCGAAAGTTCGTGGCTATTATCGGAATTTGTAATGCTGTCCCAAGTTTAGTCTTGTTTAATAAGGAGAGTGGTTCTAATATAAATATAGAATGGTGGGCCATGAGATTGTTAATATCTTGATGGAATAATCTATACCAATTTTTTAGCATATTTGTACCAATGATTTTATTGAATAGTCATGGTTTTAAATTATCTCTATTGAAATGTTTGACTCAAATAAATCGTCATGAAGTACTTTGTTATTTTATTTGGAACAGTTATATTTTGTGTAGGCTCTGGATTTATGGCTTTCTTTTTATGGGACATAAACCAGGAATTAAAATTCAATGTATTGCTGATTTCCGGTCCAATTTTCTTTGGTTACTTAGTAATCAAAAATATCCAGAATTACTCTAAGATTAGACTGGATAAGAATATCTTACAAGTATCTAAATTTCTTTCCTTTAAAACTTACAATCTTGACGAACTAACTTCTTGGATGGAGGAAACTAATCTGTATCGAGTAAGTTTTAGAAAAGTCAAAATTAACTTTCAAAATGGCAGCCTCACACTAATTGACCACGCGGATCCAGAGAACATTTCAGAGCCTTTTCACTACTTGCGAACTCACTACGGAAATCGCATGATCGAACCATAAGCTGAGAGACTCATCCCAACTCGTAAAATCATTGTCACAATTTTTTGAATTGCACACTAAATCCTTTTTTCAATATCAGATATTCTTTTCTCATGATTCTTATAATTATCAGCCGTAAAATCAATGAATTCATCAATGTAAGCCTTAAACTCCTTAAAAGATTTTGCCATCCCTTTTATACCATCATTTATACACCACATTTTATTATCTATGATGTCAAATTTTCTATCAATTCTCTTTTTAAGGTTTTCAAATTTATCCATTATACAAAACGTTAACGCATATCAAATATAGTACAAAGGTTCCGTTAATGTTGCGGATATTTACCTTTCGTGAAAGGGAGATATCTATGATCTAATTTTCTTTTTAACCGCCTGCCTGAAAAATATGATTAACACCAATAGCATAAAAAATGGCCAATAAGCAACTTTATATCTGGAAAGTGTGCCAAAGTTAGGCGATGCAAATGCCAACACTATTGTCAATGAAATAATATAAATAAGTGCCGCCAAAGCCATAGGTTTGATTTTCAGTTTTTTGTATTCCAATTTCCATAAAGCAAAACCTAAAAGTAAAAGCCCGGCAATATTTTCAAGGCTAACGACAAATTGCATTAAGTTAGATGCCTCAAATACAATTGGCCTAAATAGTCCACCAAATAATGCAAAAGGCAAATTGCTCAAAAACCCATGCAAAGTTCCATCGAAATTATGATAAATAATCGCTGAGTTTTCTGCACCTTTTATACCCAAAAGATAATTTTCATACACCACATTCAACACTCGTGAAAAGTCCAGGTTATAGTGGAGTGCAGAGGTTATCAGTATTCCTATTATAAAAAAGATAGGTAAAAACCCAGCATGAATTTTCTTCCTTTTAATAAAAAAATCATTGAACAAAAGTGATAATAAAATGGGGATTGCAATGGCTGCATAAAAATATTTTAACTCCCACAACATCATTGCTGGCAACGCAATACCAATCCAATATGGGAAATAAGCATATTTCTGCATACGCATCATCCTGATAGCAAAAGCAATGGAAATGGCCAGCGTCCCAATAGCCAGGCTTTCTTTTAATAAACCGCTTGTCCAGAATACAAATGTTGGTAAAAAGTAAAATGAAATCGCAGTAGCCAATGTTATGTTTTCATACTTTTTATTTAACTCAACCACCAACATGTGAATACACAAAAAGTTAATTACACTAAAAAATACACTTATAATCCAGTAGTTTCCTCCTGATAATAAATAAAATACAGCGACAACTTTAGAAAATAAAAGCGCCCTGGGTTGGTCAATAAATACAAGCTGATTTGTAAGCTCCGGAAGTTCCAAAGTTTTAAAAATAATATCATAAAACTGTGCCGGATGGAGCAGAAAGTATTTACCTAAAGTTGCAGATTCCTGGAAATATTGAAAGGTATCTCCTCCCCGATAATGGTATTTGTAGATCAAACCCAAAGAAATCCCAGCAGCTAACTTTAGCATAAGTCCCGCGATTGCATACTTGTCTTCCTTATGTTCCTTTATGAAATAATAGAATAGAAATGCTAAAATACCCAGGGAAATGATCGACATCAGAAACATTATCCTGCGCTTATAATTTCTGTGCCGATAGCACAATTCAAGCATCGTTTTCTGAGGCAATACGCATTGTACAATTCGATAGATGCCTGGGAGTCAAAAGCGGTTTTTATTGCAAGCCCCGAAGCTTTCCATTTTTTTGTTATCGAGTTAGATTCGGGTTTTATGGAGGCAAGCAATTCCATGGATTTTTCCTTTAATTCTTCCTGATCTTTATGGATACCATAGGCAAATAACAATGGAGCTACGGTGTTGATTAAGATATTTTCTATGCTCGAAACGCCGAGCCTTCCAGCTTGCGACTTGAATTCTTTTCCAAAATTATAGTGCTTTATCCAGTAGACAGATTGCTCAACTGTCAGTTCATTTTTCAATTTCGGAATTGAGTTATAATCCATAAAAAAAGAAAATAAATTTGCTTGGCTGGAAATTAAGGCAGCCATTTGTGCAATTCGAATTGTTGGAAAATTAGCAGGTCTCAATCTCAAAAACTTCCATTGGTGTTTATCCAATCTTCTGTCCAAATTGTATTTCTTTTGTTTGAACTGATACTCATTTTTTAATTCAGCAAAATATGGATCATTCAAGTCTTCTTCCAAAAAACCTGCCTGGCCAAAAAGTAATGCTTCGATGGTCTTGAGGTTCGGCGCTTCCTTTTTTAATATTTTCAGTGGCAAAGATTTACCCAGTTCAAAAAAAGGCAATGAATTTGTCTTGAAGCCAAAATTTGAACAAAGCATCCTCCAGGCAATCTCTTCCCAATCATTTCCCGTAAGGGCGATCTCTCGAAATATCTTTTCTGACTTTGCTTCCAGTCGCTGGGCAAGTGTTTTGTCCAACATGCTGTAAGAAGTAATTGGTTTTACGTCTGGCAGAAATCTGCTGCACAAGATATCATTTCCGGGTTCAAAAAGCTTGTAGTAATTCAATACCAACTGCTCATCAACTATATTTTTCAATTCCAATGCTGGTATTATCGATTTATCTTTTCGGCAAATTGATATGTCATTTTTCCATACCACGTGCAAAATCACGTTACCATAAGCCTTGTCATGCTGGTGATTGTGTCTGTTCCAATCCTTGGCATTGATATGAATTTCAACGTTCCCATTCCATACAATCTCCCCAATTTTGATTTTCGCATTGCTAAAGTCAGGGCCTGCATCATTATTGTGATATCCTGGATGGAGCACAATAATTTTTTGCCCTGCATGAGTTTCGACATCCCTGTTATTCAGGTATTGAAATTTCCATATAAAATGTAAAAATGATTCTTCCATTTGACTGATGTAGGAGATGTCTAATATGCTTAAAAATAGGAAATGAAGATGAGAAATATTAACACTTCAAAATATACAAATTTTACTCAACGATTATCGCATTGACATATTTAACAATTCGCACATTCTTTCATTTGTCCTTAATCTCTTCTCTTCCATCGGAGTGTAAAGCAAAACGCCCTTTGTTCCTGCCGTGCGATTGTTCTTTCTCCGGCCAAGGCCAACCGCCAAATTGTGTGCGCTGATAGTCCTTGTATGCCTCCTGGATTTCCTCCTCGGTATTCATGACAAAAGGTCCATATTGTACCACTGGCTCATTTATTGGCTTTCCTTGCAACATCAATAATTTACAGGTTTCATTGCCCGCTTGAAGGGTGACGCTTTCGTTGGATTTCAACTGGATAGAATGGCTAGCGGCAATGCTTTCACCTTCAATTTTCATGCTACTGCCTTTATAAAAATATAAGGTTCTATTTACTGATTTTAGGGAAGCAGGCAAAACCCATGTTGCATTGGGTTGGAGTTCAATAGTTAAAACCGCAACCTCGTTTTCTGGATCTGCTGCCCATGAATCAGGAGTTGGTTTTGGCACAAGCACGTCAAAAAGTTTTCCGGCAATTATATTAACTTCAATTGAGTTTCCATTAACATCTGTTTCTTTTATAATTGGTATGTCTTCCTTCCAAAGCATTTTAAAATGTGGATCGACGAATTTTTTAGCCTTGGGCAAATTGAGCCAAACTTGAAAAATTTCCAATGGGTTTCCTTTGTCTTTATGGATAAGCGGGAACATTTCTGAATGTTGCACGCCCTTGCCTGCTGTCATCCATTGTACATCTCCAGCTCCAAATCTTCCGGCAGCACCCAATGAATCGGAATGATCAACAAGCCCTTCTTTATTTATAGTGATGGTCTCAAAACCTCGATGCGGATGATAGGGAAATCCCGGCATCTTGCTCCCATGGTACATTCTCCAGCCATCCTTGACAGCGAAATCCTGTCCTATATTTCTACCTTCCAAAGATTCATCAGGGTCCATATTATCATTTCCGGGGGGATATTCATCTCTATGATAGGCGCAAAATATAAATGGATCTTGCGTTTCCCATGGAAATCCCAAGGATTTTATTTTTATTATACTAGGTGTGCTCATGATTTATATACTTTATAAAAGATTATAATTTTCCCTAAAAAATCTATTGTTATTGATTTTCTATTTCGTTTCATGTTTTGATTTATTGACAAAAATATCTTTTTGAAGATTAATCATTATTAAAACCTGACCCAATGAATAATTGTTTGATCAACTTCTCAATCCCTATTTCATTAAAATTGTATCACTAAGAAAACAGTCCTTCTTTAAAAATGAACGCAATACTTTGATGCCTCACAATAAGATTTAGTCAATATGCAGATTTTATTGTTAAAATATTGCATGGCTCTTGTTCAAAAAAAAAAGAACTTCTATATTTGCGGTCCAATTTTCAAAAACTGAAAAAATATTTAAATGATTATTATTAATGTAAAAGACAATGAGTCTATTGATAAGGCTCTAAAACGTTTTAAGAAGAAATTTGAAAAAACTGGCGTTTTGAAGGAAATCAGAGGGAGAAATTTTTATGAAAAACCTTCAATAACAAAGAGAGCACAAAATATAAAAGCAGCATACAAAGAAAAAATGTATGCCAAGGAAAACTATTAGATTTATTTATTTATTTTAATTCTTTTGCCTATGTTTAATAACCTTGTAGCAACCCAAGGATATTAAACTATGAAGGATGTATATCTAAAATATATTCAATACGAAAAGAGGTACAGCAACCACACCATAGTATCCTACAAGAACGACTTACTTCAATTTCAGAACTATTTATCCTTTTCCTATCCTGATACTAATATTGCCGAAGCCAATCAGGCGATGTTACGAGAATGGATAATTTCCCTTTCAGAGCAAGGCCTTAAAGAGAGTTCTATCAACAGAAAGTTGGTTACACTCAGGTCATTTTTTAAATTTTTGATGAAAAGGGGAATCATAGAAAAAAACCCTGCTTCAAAGATAGTTAGCCTCAAAACCAATAAAAATCTTCCTCATTTTATTCGTGAAAATGACATGGAATTGATATTAAATCAAGACATGTATAATAATGATTTTAATGGAAAAAGAGATCAATTGACTATAGAATTTCTCTATGGTACAGGTATTAGAATTAATGAATTGATTGAATTGAAGACCTCCAATATCGATACATATAACAACACCATAAAAGTATTTGGAAAACGAAACAAAGAAAGAATAGTCCCAATCTCTAAAAAATTGACTTCGTTGATTAATAATTACAATTTATTAAAAAATGAGGCCTTTTTTGGTAACGGAATTGATTTTCTTATCGTAACTAATAAAGGAGAGCAGAGTTACCCAATGATGATAAATAGGATTGTAAAGAAACATCTTAGAAGTATATCAGTTGATAAGAAAAGCCCACATATTTTACGACATACTTATGCAACACATTTACTTGAACGAGGGGCGGACCTTAATGCGGTTAAGGACTTACTTGGTCATCAAAGCCTTTCCGCAACACAAGTCTATACCCATAATACGCTTGGGAAATTGAAAAAAGTATTTGACCAGGCGCATCCAAAAGCTTAATTATTTTTAATTTAAAACAACGTAATATGAAATTGCAAATGCATTCTATTCGATTTACTGCTGATCAAAGTTTGATTTCGTTTATTCAAAAAAAAGCAGATAGGCTAGACAAGTTTTTTGATAGAATAATTGATGGCGAAGTTTTTATGCGCCTTGATAAAGACAATAATATGGAAAATAAAATTATTGAAATAAAACTGAATATTCCAAAGAATCAGCTGTTTGCAAAAGAACGAGCAAAAAGTTTTGAGGAAGCTTCTGACTTGGCAGTAGAAGCATTAAAAAAACAAATAATAAAACATAAAGAGAAAATGCTTTCGCATTAAAAAAGGGGGCTCAAGCCCCCTTTTTTAATACAGATTATATAAGATTTACAATCCAAATGCTGTCTTTACCTCATCTACAAAATCTAATTTTTCCCATGTAAATGTCTCCACAGTTTTTGTTAATGGTGCTCCATTAACCTGAAACGTTAACTCTACAAACTCAGGCTTTCTACCCATATGACCATAAGATGCAGAATGTGAATAAATAGGCTCTTTTAGCTTCAACCTATTAATAATCGCTGCAGGTCTCATATCAAAGATATCTCCTATCTTTTCAGCAATTTGACTATCGGTAAGGTCAACCTTTGATGTGTTATACGTATTTACATAAATACCCATTGGCTTTGCAACACCAATAGCATAAGATACCTGAACCAGTAATTCATCAGCCAAACCGGCGGCAACCATATTTTTTGCAATATGTCTGGTAGCATATGCAGCTGAACGGTCAACTTTTGAGGGGTCCTTTCCAGAAAAAGCTCCTCCTCCATGTGCGCCTTTCCCTCCGTAAGTATCAACAATAATTTTTCTTCCTGTTAATCCAGTATCTCCATGTGGGCCACCAATTACAAATTTCCCTGTTGGATTTACATGGTAAATGATATCATCTCCAAAAAGAGATTGAATCTCAGGGGATAATTTTTCCTTTATATTAGGGATTAAAATTTCAACTACATCTTGCTTTATCTTTGCCAGCATAGCTTCCTCCTCATCAAAATCATCGTGTTGCGTAGAAACAACAATGGTGTCTACCTTTTCGGGTTTATTATTCTCACTGTATTTTATGGTAACCTGAGACTTTGCATCAGGCCTTAAGTAGGTCATTACTTTTCCCTCTTTTCTGATTTTGGCAAGCTCTCTCAAAATCATGTGTGATAGATCCAACGCCAGGGGCATATAATTTTCAGTTTCATTAGTAGCATAACCAAACATCATGCCTTGATCTCCAGCACCTTGCTCAAGTTCTTCTTTTCTTTCAACACCTTGATTGATATCTGGAGATTGCTCATGGATCGCTGAAATAACACCACAAGAATGTGCATCAAACATATATTCTCCTTTGGTGTATCCAATTCGTTCGATAGTTTTTCTCGCAACCTGTTGAACATCAATATATGCATTGGTTTTCACCTCTCCACTAATTACTGTCAACCCAGTAGTAACTAATGTTTCTACTGCGACTTTCGATTCTGGGTCAGCTGCGATTAAATGGTCAAGAATAGCATCAGAAATTTGATCAGCTACTTTATCTGGATGGCCTTCAGAAACAGACTCAGATGTAAATAAATATGACATTTTTAATATTATTTAGTGATTGAAAATAAAGTTGGGTATTTTATTAAGTAAAATAACGCTGCAATATTGACTAATAGAAATCACTTTTGAAAGCTCATAGCCCCGCATGTAATAAAATTCATATTTGAGTTTAAAAATTCCAAAGTTATATTTGTTTCAAAATTGCCAAATTCGTTATGCATATAAATAAAAATATAATTGTTTCCAATGATGGTGGAATATTAACAATTACCATTAATCGTCCCGAAAAGTTAAATGCCTTGAACACAGACACAATTGCTGAGCTGAAACTTTGTGTTGAAAATTCTTATGATGATAAAAATGTAAAGGGCTTGATCATTACCGGATCTGGGAATAAAGCATTTGTTGCCGGAGCCGATATTTCTGAATTTGTGGATCTCAATGAAATAAATGGAAAGAAATTCGCTGAACAAGGGCAAGAAGTTTTTGCGTCAATAGAAAATTGCCCAAAGCCCATAATAGCAGTTGTAAATGGGTATGCGCTTGGAGGTGGATGTGAACTGGCAATGGCATGTCACATAAGAGTTGCATCTGAAAATGCATATTTTGGACTTCCGGAAGTTAGCTTGGGCATTTTGCCTGCTTTCGGAGGCACACAAAGGCTTACACAAATTGTTGGGAAAGGCAAAGCTTTGGAAATGATGCTGACAGGAGAGATGATTGACGCTAATGCGGCATTTTCAACAGGATTAGCAAATCATTTAGTCGCAACCAAGGAAGATGCTTTGGAATCTGCGAAAACTATGCTGCAAAAAATGTTTAAAAATGCTCCTTTATCAATTGCCATGATCATAAACAGCGTCAATGCCTCATTTTCTAATATTGAGGACGGATATCAAACTGAAGTCAATGGCTTTGCAAACTGTTGTAAAACATTGGATTTTAAAGAAGGAACTTCGGCATTTTTAGAAAAGAGAAAACCAGCATTCAAAGGGGAATAATACTCCAATTTCTACTTTTTATGGGTAAATTAAAACAACTCGTTCAAGAGACGGCAATCTATGGATTGAGCAGTATCATAGGTAAAGCAATTAATTTTATTTTAGTTCCTTTTTATACTTCATCTTCGATACTCAAAGTAGAGGAATATGGAATAGTCACCGAACTCTATTCATATGTTGCAGTATTAAATGTGCTGTATTTATACGGCATGGAAACTGCATATTTTCGATTCACAAGCAAATCGGAACATGGTGAAAAAGAAATATACAGCAACGTGTTTTCGTCAGTATTGATCACCACTCTTCTACTAACATTTCTGCTAGTAAGCTCTGCAACACCAATTATCAATTGGTTAGAGTTTCCAGGGCAAGAAAAATATGTCTATTGGTTTGCAGCAATTATCGCCATTGACTCTCTGGTTGCAATTCCTTTTGTCAAATTACGATTTGAACGCAAAGCCAAAGAATTTGCAAGCTATAAGTTGATTAACATTTTTCTAAATCTTTTCCTCAACATATTTTTTCTGTATTTCTGTAGGAACATCTGGGAAGGTTCTTTTTTACCTCAATTTAAGGAAACTATAAGTTATTTTTATAATCCAGAATATACCGTCGAGTATGTGTTCATTTCAAACTTGATAGCAAATGCTTGTTATTTATTGCTGCTATTTGGAGTTCTGAAAAAAGCCAAACTGGTAATCAATGCAACAGTGTTGAGGCCAATGCTCATTTATGCTTTCCCGCTACTTCTTTCGCAATTGGCAGGCAACTTTAATGAGATGTTTTCCAGAATGATGCTAAAAAAGATATTGCCTGATGGATTTTATTCGAACTTTAGTAATCAGGAAGCCCTTGGAATTTTTGGGGCTTGCTACAAAATATCTATGATAATGACCTTGTCAATTCAAGCATTTAGATATGCAGCAGAACCATTTTTCTTTAGAGAATCCAAATCAAAAAATTCTAATGAAACTTACGCAAACGTGTTTTTATATTTTGGGATCTTTGGTCTTTTTTCAGTATTAGCGATTAGCTTAAATCTTGAAATCATCAAACATCTTTTTTTGCGAAATGAAGCTTATTGGACAGGATTGCATATAGTTCCAATTCTTTTAATGGCAAGCTTGTTTTTAGGGCTGTATTACAATTTGTCGATTTGGTTTAAAGTCGCTGACAAAACCTACTTTGGTACGATGATATCTGTATCTGCGGCAATTATTACCATTATTATGAACTACTTGCTGATACCAATTATTGGTTATTTAGGTAGTGCAATTACTACCTTGTTTGTCTATTTATATATGTGCGTATTCGCATACTACACTGGGCAAAAGCATTTTCCAATAAATTATAATATAAAAAAAATTGGAGGCTATTTATTACTAACCCTTATTTTGCTTGGAGTGGGCTGGAATATTAATTACGAGTCAAAAATAGTTTCTCAATTATTGAAGGAAATTTTAATAATAGTTTTTATAGTCGTGGCCTATTTTAGTGAGAAAGAAAATCTAAAAATAAAGAAGGGATAAATCATACTTTTGTATTCCAAAGTTTGTTTTATTATTGATAAATCTATCACTACAAAGTTCGTTTCACTAAGATGCGATTTGATATACCTCCAATTTTTAACATAACAATGTATTTTACTAAACAAATTTTTGCCCTTTAGGGTTGATTATTTCGTAATAACTATGAAGTCCAGAAACAAGTTAAAAAAGAAGGCTTATGATTTGGTACGATACAGTATGCTAATTAAAAAAACGAAACCGTTTAACTCAATGCATGGGATTTTCATTACTTTTGAAGCAATCCCTAATATTTAGTGGCGGAATTTTCAATACCATTTTAAAAATTTGATTATAATAAGTATGCAGATAAACGCATTTAAATATATTACTTTTCTCTTATTTATTTCGATTTTATTCAATTCGAATATTGATTCTTTAGCCCAAAGAAAGAAAAATAAGAAGAAGAAAAAAGAGAAAATTGAGACTGTCGTTATCGCTTCAAAAGAGGAAAAAAGAAAGGCAGAGATGTTTCATACTGAAGCTGAGAAATATTTCATTCTTGATGATTACGGTAAAGCTTTTGTATTATACCAAAAAGCACTTGAAATAGATCCCTCAAATGCCACTGCCTACTATAAAATTGCCCAAATCTACCTCAAACGTAAGGAAAAGGAAAAGGCTATTTATAATGCCCAAAGAGCAATAAAACTTGACGAAACAAATAAGTATTTTTATCTATTGCTTGCTGATATCTATACTAAGCAGTCGAACTTTGCGAATGCTGCAGAAACTTACGAAAGTATGATTGAGAAATGCAAGAAGGCAAATGAATACCTTTTTGAGCTTGCTGCCATTTATATCTATCAAGAAAATTATGACAAAGCACTCGAAATATATGATAGAATAGAAGACACCTTTGGGTTAAATGAACAAGTAATAGGTCAAAAGCAAAAGTTATATTTAAAACAGAGTAACTTAGAAATGGCTATTCTGGAAGGCCAGAAGTTAATAGATGCTAATCCTGGGGAAGCCAGATATGTAATTATGCTTGCAGAAATATTAATTTCGAATAACCAAATTGAAAAAGCCATTCCCTACCTCGAAGAGCTTATTAAAAATTACCCCGACAATGGCAGGGCACTTCTTATACTTGCCGATATTTATAGAAAGAAAGGTGATTTAGAAAAATCTAATGATTATTTAAATAAAGCCTTTAGCATACCCGATCTTAACATTCAGCCAAAGATTCAGGTACTTGGAAGTTTTATACAAAAGCTTCCAAACGATGATATTGAAAAATTAGCTCTGAATTTATGTGATAAATTGATAATAGCACACCCAGACAACCCCAAGTCTTTTGAACTAAAAGGAGACCTGAATATGAGGTTAGAAAAAGAGGAAGATGCTTTGTTGGCATATAAAAAAGCGATAGAACTTGGTGCGTCAAATTTTAATACTTGGCAAAATGTATTGCAGATGGAAATCAAGCTTGAAAAGTTTGATGACGCTATTAAAGATGGAGAGCAAGCCTTGGAATTATTTCCTAACCAAGCAGGAATATGCTGGTTTCTTGGCACAGCTTATTTGGCTAAAAAGGATTATGATTCAGCCGTAGAGGTATTAGAAAGAGGTAAAAAGTTATCAAATTCCAATGAAGAATTCAAATCGTTTTTTAATGCACAATTGGGAGATACATATAATAATCTGATGATGCATGAAAAATCTGATGATGCATATGAAGCTGCTCTGGATCACAATCCAGACAATGATCACGTACTTAATAATTACAGTTATTTTTTATCACTGAGAAAGGAAAAATTAGATTTAGCTAAGAAAATGTCTACAAAATTGGTTTCAAGAAATCCTGAAAACTCAACATTTTTGGATACACATGCTTGGGTGCTATATGTTATTGGTGATTATAAAGAAGCAAAGAAATTTATTGAAAAAGCTATTGGCGAAAAGGATATTAGTGGTACCATATTAGAACATTATGGAGATATTTTGTTTAAATTGGGAGAAGTTGATGAGGCCGTCAAACAATGGCAGAAGGCAAAAGGCATGGATGATACCACTGAATTAATTGATAAAAAAATCGCAAACCGTAAGCTTTATGAATAGAAAATCAACTTTAATTATACTGGCTTTTACTATGATTTTATTTTCTTGCAAAAGAGATATAGTAGGGACCAAATCTTTAAATAAAGAATTTGTTGATGTTGAAGAAATTGATTTCGATTACTTTTTAACAAAAACAAAAATTAGATATACCGAAGGAGATAAACAGATAAATGGCAATGCCCATATCAGAATCAAAAAAGATTCTCTTATATGGTTTTCTGTTTCACCATCAATAGGCCTTGAAGCAACACGTGTCATGATTTCGAAGGATACTGCTATTGTTATCAACCGAATGGATAAAGAATACTATATATTTAATTTTGAAGAAATTAGTAGGTACTTCAATTTCAAAATAGATTTTGACTTGATACAGTCAATTTTACTGGGAAATCTTGCCCGGCCAATAGATGACAATACAAAAATTGCTAAAGAGAACAATTATTTCATGTTAAAACAAAAATCTGGCCCGCTTGATATACAAAGCTTTGTAATGGTTGATAATCACAAAATTGAAACAGTATTAATAAACGAAGAAGAGACAAGTAATTTCATGACACTTAAGTATAGTGAATTTAAAGAAACGGGGGCTTATCTTTTCCCAAAATATTGTCAGATAAATTTAACGTATAAGGCAAAAAAGGGGCCTTTGGTTACAAGTATAAATTTGCAGCACAATAAAGCAGAAATATCTGATAAACCTCTCAAATTTCCATTTAATATCCCTTCAAAATATGAGGCTTTTAAGTGACATTTTTTGTTTAGTTATCATCACCTTTTTCCTTGGTTTAGCAACCAATGGATTTGGACAAAATAAAAAACTTCGACTGGAGAAGGAGAAATCTACAGTACAAAAGCAGATAAAAGAATCTCAACAAATTCTAGCTCAAACCTCCATTGACAAAAAAAATAGCATTGGTCAACTGACTGCAATAAAAAAACAAATCGAGGGTCATAAAAAACTGACAATAGTCTATTCCAATGAATTAAAGAAGCTCAGCTTTCAAATCGAAGAAGACGTCAATGTTATTAATGCTTTGCAACAAGATTTAAAGAATTTCAAAAAAGAATATGCCACTATGGTTTATGCTATGTATAAATCAAGTAGTAACTTCAATAGGTTGTCATTTATTTTTGCCTCAACAAATTTGACACAGTTTTATATGAGATTTAAATACCTTGAGCAGTATTCCTCTGCTCGTAAAAATCAAGTAAAAATGATTTCTGAAATTGTGGGGGAGATTGAGGATGAAAAATCATCATTAGAAAATTCAAAAAAAGAAAAAAAAGTATTGCTGACTGAACAAATAAAAGAAAAAGAAAAACTGCATGAGTTAAAAATAGAACAAGGCAAAATTTTCGCCAGCCTAAAAAAGGAAGAAACTAAGTTGAATAAAGATATTATTAAAAAGAAAAAAAACGTTTTAAAGCTAGAAAATCTAATATCAAAATTATTAAATGAAGAAATAAAAAATGCTGCCGCCATTGCTAAAAAAACAGATACGGATGTAGATCATACAAATATTTCTGGCTCGTTTGAAAAAAGTAAAGCACAACTCCCCTGGCCAGTTTCTACAGGCTTTATTTCTGAAAAATTTGGCACCCATCCTCATCCCGTATTAACAAGAGTAAAAATGCCAAACGATGGTGTTAATATTCAAACTAAGAAGAATGAACAAGTACGTGCAGTGTTTAATGGTGAAGTAAAAAAAATTGCCATTGTACCAGGTGAATTTAAGTATGTCATAATCATGAAGCATGGATCATATTTTACGGTATATGCCAAACTTAAAAATGTAAATGTAAAAATGGGTCAGCAAGTTGCCAGAAATGATGTAATTGGAGAAGTGAACACAAATATCGATGGGACTTCGGAAGTACAATTTCAGGTATGGAAAAATACACAAAAACTTGACCCGGAACTTTGGCTTGCAAAGAGGTAGGCTTACCCACTTATAGTATGTCCATAAACTTTGCCAAATTATGCGCTCTTCCAAAATTAGAGACTTTTTAGACAGGCTCCACTTAATTCTTTCTATAGATATTAGCATTTAATTAGATTTGAAAGTAATTTTGTAATACTGAAAAAGATTATTTATCAAATTAAAATATATAGACATGAAAGTTGAATTAGCATTTCTTGGTGGATTAGGTGGTTGGGAAATTCTTCTCATTCTAATGGTATTATTAATATTTTTTGGTGCTAAAAAAATCCCTGAACTGGCCAAAGGGCTAGGAAAAGGAATTAAGGAATTCAAAAAAGCAACCAACGAGATAAAAGAAGAGATTGAAGACGGAGTAAAGGATTTGAACCCGAAGTAGATTTTTTTTTAATTGAACATTTGATCTGAAATATAGATGAACTTTAAATTTCAGATCAAATGTTAATTTCAATTTACGCTATAATTCATAGCCAATTTCCTCATTAGTAAATGGAGATAGGATATCTTTTGCAAGTTGCTCGACGTAAACTCTAAGTTGACAATTGTACTGATTCGCTCCGATATTCTTCTTATCAAAATAATAATTTCTTATTTCTGCTGATTATTTCTTTATAAGAAATCTTTCCACTACTTCATCGTTATTAGGTTATCAAAAACTCAGGTGAGTTTATTTCAAAAAACGAACAGGAATTGTTATAAAAAAGTAATTTATTCGTGTTAATAAAACTTTGTATACCAGCAATTAAGAATTTTAGTGTTAACGTACTGCTTTAATTATAAAAATAGGGCATTCTTAAATTTGAGGGTAATTAATAGAAGATATACAAAGTTTAATAATCTCTAATTGTTCGTCTTTGAGATTGAGAAATCCACCAATATTAAGAATAGATGAAATTTTCCAAACAATTTCAAAAATGAGGTTGAAATGAATAGGATGCTTATTAAAAAAGTTTGTGTAACATTTATCCTTGTTATGGGGTTAAATACCACCTTTGCAAAAATAATCGCAAAATATAATGAACCCGATTCATTATTTAGCGCACCTTTTAACTATGAGTTTATACCAGATGCCTCGTACCAACAAATTCAACAACGATTAGAAAATGTCGATACTGAAATACCCCTAAACTTTAACACCCGAGTAAAATCATTTATTGATTATTTTACTGTTCGCAACAGGGAATACACAAAAATGGTGCTCAGCAGGAGCACATACTTTTTCCCGATTATCGAAGAAATACTTGCCAAATACGATGTGCCAAATGAACTAAAATATTTGGCTATAGTAGAATCGGGTCTGAAACCTACGGCACGCTCCAAGGCTGCGGCGGTAGGTTTATGGCAGTTTGTATATTATACCGGACGCTCTTATGGCTTGCACTCCGATTGGTATGTCGATGAAAGGATGGATCCTGTGAAATCTACAGTAGCCGCCGCAAAATATTTAAAATCTTTGCACAAAATGTTTGGGGATTGGGAGTTGGCATTGGCAGCATATAATTGTGGTCCTGGTAATGTGAGAAAAGCGATTAGACGATCTGGATATAAAAAGAAATTTTGGGAAATTTATAAATATCTTCCTCGAGAAACCAGGGGTTATCTTCCACAATTTGTCGCCATCACTTATGCGTTTAATTATAAAGAAGAGCACAATTTTATCCTTGATGATTCTGAATATATTTATCCAATATTGACTGATACAATTATGGTCAAAGATTATTTGAATCTTACTACATTAGGTGCTTTGCTTGATATATGCGATGAAGATATGGTTTATTTGAACCCTTCAATAAAACGAAATGCAATACCACAAAGCAGCAAACACTTTTCAGTTAGAATCCCTTCTGACAAAATGAAAATTCTAACAGAAAAAAGAACATCTATTTTAGATTCTGCATCAAAAGTTGGAAGAAAGGAATTTGAAGCCCTTGCCAAAAATTCTGTGGGCAGCACTTATGGTAGAGATAAAGTAACTCATAGAGTAAGAAGTGGTGATGTCTTGGGGAAGATCGCACAAAAATACCGTGTAAGGGTATCGGACATTAAAAAATGGAATAAGCTTCATAGCAATACCATTCGAGTAGGGCAAAGGCTTAATATTTGGCTGGCCTCTAGTTCGTATTCCTCTACCACAGCAAAAAAACAAGCGACTGTAAAGCAAAATATGGTTGTAGATGGTACAAAATATCATATTGTACAACCCGGAGATACATTATGGGATATTTCTAAAATATACAGTAATATGTCAATTGCTGATCTTAAAAAAATAAATAACCTAAAATCAAATAGCATTAAACCAGGGCAAAAGCTGGTAGTTGGATGATAAAGGTATCTGAGTGTTACTTTTTTAACCGATACATAGTTATTAATTCAAAAATTGCAAAACTAAATATAATACCATGACCTATTTACAATATTTATTTTCCTTGTTATTCATATTTGGTCTAACGTCTTGCGATTTTGAAAAAACTGCAAAAATGCAAAGTAATCTTCCTAAGGCAAATGGCAAGTCAGGTGAAATTATTGTAGTTATGGATAGCACTCAATGGGGAGGTAGGGTAGGGGAGGAAGTCAGGTCTATATTTGGTGGAATAGTTCCTTATTTGCCAAGGCAAGAACCAACTTTTTTTCTTAATCATATTGACCCGATTTCATTTAAAAGTATATTAAAACTCCAGAAGAATATTATTATTGTTACCGTCTTGGGTGACAAGAGTAAAGGAAATAAAAGGTTAAAATCTCATTTCACGGAAAAATCACTAAAAATGATCCAAGATGACCCTTCATTATTTATGTTTCCAAAGAAAGATGAATTTGCCAAAGGTCAGGAAATATTGCACTTGTTTGGAGAATCGGAAGAATCGCTAATAAATAATATTGCTACCAATAAAAATAAACTTCAAAAAATATTTGTTGATATCGAAGCGAAGCGATTTTATAAATCACTTTACACAGCAAAGGGTGAAGACGGAATTTCAAATTATATACATGAAAAACTTAATTGTAATCTTAAGGTACCTCTCGGTTATAATATTGCCCTTGAAGACGATAATTTTATTTGGTTAAGGAATTTAAGTCCAGATATAGATAAAAATGTGTTTGTATCATGGGTAGATTATTCATCTGAAGATATTTTCTCCCTGGAAGGGTTATTAAAATTACGTACCGATATTACCAAACCATATATTCTTTATAAGCCAGAAGATCCCGAATCTTATTTGTTGACTGAAGTAGATAATTTTAGTGTATTTAGAAAAGAATTAAATTTTAAAGGCCTATTTGCCGTTGAGATAAGAGGTCTATGGAAAGTAAATAAATATTATATGGGCGGACCATTTATTGGCTATGCAATGGTTGATGAATCCACCAATAGACTTTATTATGTCGAAGCTTTTCTATATAGTCCCGGAAAGCCTCAGAGAGATATAATGAGAGAACTAACCACAATTATCAAGACTTTTAAGGTTGGGAATAAACCGGCTTAGGATTACATTATTATGATTGGATATTTAAAAGGAATTATTGCATTCAAGGACCCAACTTTTGTTGTCCTAGATGTTAACGGAGTTGGGTATGAAGTGAAAACATCACTCAATACTTTTTCAAAACTAAAAGATCTGGAAAAATGTATGCTTTTTACACATTTACATGTTAAGGAAGATGCACATACATTATACGGGTTTTTTAATAAAGAGGAAAAAAGCGTGTTTCTTCAATTGATTTCAATAAGTGGTGTAGGGCCCAATACAGCAATGATGATAAATTCATCTCTTTCGGTGGACGAGCTAAAGCATGCCATTGTCAATGAGGAAGTTAGTATAATTCAAAAAGTAAAGGGCATTGGAAATAAGACTGCTCACAGAATTATTCTTGAACTGAAAGATAAAATTAAAAGAGAAGGATATGAAACAGGTAATGTCGCATCCGGAAGCCCTTCATTAAGAAATGAAGCTTTATCTGCTTTAATCACTTTAGGTATTAATAAAAATGTTGCAGAAAGGAGTGTTGATAACATATTGAAAATATATGGAAGTGACATTACATTGGAAGAGTTGATCAAGTTTGTTCTGAAACAAGCCTAAAGGTCTAATATAATTCAGGTGTTCAACAGATCAAAAACCATATCAATTAATTCAATACTAAAAATATGGATGGTATCCCTCTGGATATTATTAGGGGATTTACAGGTTTTTGCAAATATTAATTTTCAGGCTGTACCACAAGTTTCGATTAATTCTGATTCAACTCAAGTTTCTCCTCCGGTTCAGCAATACCAAAAATCCAAGCAGCCTACATACAATTCTAAAGACAGACCTGGGAATTCTATCATTTACCCAAACTCTTCATCTCCATTAATCTTAAAAGACCCAAGCACACTCCAATTGGATATTGAAGTAGATACTAGTTTAAATTATTCCATCGGTGAGCGGTTTGGAGAGATTTACTACCGTCCTCCTACCAATTTAAATTTTGAACAATACAACAGATTACATGGTGTGAAAATGCGCAAAAATTATTGGAAAGATATGTCTTCAGATTTGGATGGTGAAAGTGCCATAAGCGGAAGAAGGCTTATCCCACCAATTTATATTAGCCCGGCTTTTGACAGAATATTTGGCGGAAGTTTTGTCGATATCAGACCAAATGGATTTGTATTGCTTGATTTTGGAGGAAGGTGGCAAAGAATACAAAACCCTTCCATTCCCATACGCCAACAAAGAAATGGTGGCTTCGAATTTGACCAACAAATTAGTATGAATGTTGTAGGAAAGATAGGTGAGAAGCTAACTATAACTGCCGATTTTGATAATAACAACTCATTTGACTTTGAAAATAATCTTAAAGTAGAATACACTGGATTTGAAGAAGACATTTTACAAAAGGTAGAAATAGGAAATGTTAGCCTTCCTTTATCCAATAGCTTGATAACAGGAGCACAGAACCTATTTGGGGTCAAAACTCAATTTAGGTTTGGGAAATTAGATATTACAGCAGTCGCATCGACACAGCGGGGAAAAAGTGATGAGATTGAAATTAATGGCGGATCAGATGGAGGGCAGGGAAGAGAATTCGAAATACGAGCTTCGGAATATGAAGAAAACAGACATTATTTTCTAGGACATTTCTTTCGAGACAATTATGAAACATGGTTGAGAGGAATACCTCAGATTATATCTGGGTTAAATATCACAAGGGTTGAAGTGTATGTTATCAACCGGCAGAATAATACTGAAACGCTAAGAAATTTTTTGGCCTTTATGGATTTGGGAGAAGGTAAGGTGATTTATCAAGAAAATAACCCCAAGGTTGCTCCAGGAAAAGGTGGGCCAAGTAGAAATGATGCTAACAGTTTATACGAAAACATCAGTAATGAACCAAATCTAAGAAGTATTGAAAATGCAGCTGACATATTGGAGAGTCAATATAATTTTAATAAGGCAACAGACTATGAAAGTATCACCGCAGCCAGGAAACTAGATGAAAGGGAATATACAATAAATCGGCAGCTTGGGAATTTAACGCTTTTAAGAAAGCTGCAAAGTGATGAGGTGTTGGCTATTGCATACGAATACACCTACAATGGTAAAATCTACAAGGTTGGTGAGCTGACTGAAGATTACCAAAACAGGCCTGAGGACCAGGCAATATTTTTAAAACTTCTGAGACCTACCAAAATAGATGTTAAAGTTCCGACCTGGGATTTGATGATGAAAAACCTTTATAGCCTGAATGCTACTCGTCTTTCACAGGAAGGGTTTCAGTTGCGTGTTGTTTATCGCGATGATAAAACCGGTATTGACAACCCAAGTTTGCATGAAGGAAAACGCACAAAAGATGTCCCCCTGATCCAATTGTTTGGTTTGGATAG
>VAPL010139970.1_pt1 | contig 34723 bp, 44 predicted proteins | sample 3395061 | NCBI WGS metagenome assembly VAPL01 (sample SAMN08290444, study PRJNA428436) | hydrothermal vent metagenome | isolation source: Deep-sea hydrothermal vent chimney 2 | place: Pacific Ocean: Juan De Fuca Ridge | depth 2182 m m | reverse complement strand
CTGAATTCACCTAATGCGCTGGCTTCTATGTTGCTGGTCAGATTTAGTTTTTTAATATTGCGACTACTGCGTACCATATCCATTGCTCGTTGAACGTTGTTCAATGGGCTTCTTGACCGGTGTTTAGCGTTTCTTCCTCGGTTGACGAGGTTGAGTTCATGACTGAAATTGTCCTTCATGTCTTTAGAGCCATAGCTCTAATGATTTTCTCCCATTGTTTATCCAGCCTTTTAACGGAAACGGGTATTACCGTTTTTAGTTCTTGCGCAAACAACGAGACTTTTAATTCTTCTAACATCCATCGATAGCGCTGTAATTCATTATGGATAGACAAGCATGGACGCCCCTCTTTAATCAGCTCTTCATACCTTATCAACAAAGGAATAAACTGCGTCATGATGCGCTCATCCTGGACAATACCCAGATTAAGTTTATCCAAACGTTTATCCATCGCTTTAAGATAACGCCGGAAATGAAACAAGTATTCCTCCGGCGTTGCACTAACAAAACCCAGATACACCAAGGCACTTAATTGTCTGCGAATATCTATTATTGCATTTTCCCATGCCGGTTTATTCATATTTCCAAGCCGGGCATTGACCGCGTAATATTCAATTAAAATCGCGTGAACCTGTGTTGCCAGCTTATTCGCACAGGCAATAATTTCTTTTTTTGCCTGCTCAAGACGTGCCTCAAATGAGGTTTTGTTACGCACCTTTTCACCCACGACAATACAAACTGCATCAACCGCCGCATGTACCAAGTCCTGTTTTAGCTGTTGGCAGGTACCCACACTGGAAAATAATAAACAGCTGCGCTGCAAGTCTGGCATATTTTTTTCAATGTAACGCAGGCGCTCTGTTAAATTGAGCATAAACAAACGTCGCAGCCCAAGCTGCGTCACCTGTTGCGCTTTTTCAGCCGTATCAAATAATTTAAGTGTGACACTGTTTTTTTCATCAAACAAGCCTGGATAAGCGATAATTCGAGCACCTTGTTGCTCAATTTCTACCTGCTCATCGAGCACAGCAAAGTCCCAGTTTGTCATATTTTTAATCGGATAACCGGTGACTTCTGTTTGAGAAAACGATTGAGCCGCAGCCTGCCCTTGTTGGCGTTGTAATGCTGCTAAATCTCTCCCCATCGCCACCGATTTCCCAGATGGATTGATGACACGATAATTCATGCACAAATGTTGACTTATTGCATCAGGTCGCCAATCGGCAGGAGATACCTCAACCCCAGTCATCTTTAACAAAACCTGACTGAGCGCGGTCAGCAAAGAGCCTTTTTTTGTTTGTATAGTGTCGATGCATGCATCCGCAAACTGGGGAGCGGGAATAAAGTTTTTACGTAACGATTTAGGCAGTGCCTTGATCAAGGCAACAATTTTATCTTTTAACAAGCCCGGCACCAGCCATTCAAATGGCCCTGTCGAAAGCTGATTTAATAAGCCGAATGGCACTTCAACAGTCACACCATCTAACTCATGCCCAGGCTCAAAATGATACTGCAAGTGCATTTTTAAATCCTGAAACATAAAATGAGGTGGATAATCTGTATCACTCACCGCACTCTCGTCTTTAGCCAACACATCGTCTTTTGTTAATAACAAGGCTTGTTGCTGCGTCGAACTTGCGCCTTTAAACCATTTATCCAGTGACCGCCGATCACAAACTGTCAGCGGTAAATTTTGATCATAAAAAGCATATAAAGTCTCTTCATCAACCAAAATATCCTGCCGCCGAGAACGATGCTCCAAATCTTTAATTTCAGCAATCAAAGCCTGATTTTGGTTGAAAAAAGCAAGCTTGCTTTGCAACTCTCCGGTCACTAATCCCGATTGAATAAATATTTTTCTGGCAAGTTTTCCATCCACTGTTGCATAGTCAATTTTTCGCTCTTCCAGCAGTGTCAAACCATATAGTGTCAGACGCTCAAAGCCCATCACCATCGCTCGTTTTTTCTCCCAATGTGGCTCGCTGTAGTTATGTTTTATTAAGTGCGCTGCGGCTTTTTCTAGCCATTCAGGTTCTATTTTGGCGACAACTCTGGCGTATATTTTAGCTGTTTCAACGATCTCAGCGGCCATAATCCATTTAGGACTTTTTTTGAATAAAGCAGAACCGGGAAATATTTGAATTTTTTTATTTTGGGCACCGAGAAACTCTCGTCCCGCTTGCTTAAGCCCAATATAACTGAGCAGGCCGGTTAATAAAGAACGATGAATATTGGCATACTCTGCTGGAGTCTCGTTCAACTTTAACCCCAGCTGTGTCGCTTGCATCGTGAGCTGTGTATGTACATCACGCCAATCACGCATCCGCATATAGGAAATAAATTCCGACTTGCAAAACTTTTTCAGTTTATTGGCACTAAGATGTTTTTTATTGTCGTGATAAATTTTCCACAACGTTAAAAAAGCCATAAAATCGGAGCGTTCATCTTTATATGTTCGATGTTTTTCATCCGCTTTTTGTTGTGCCTCAAGTGGGCGTTCCCGGGGATCTTGCGTAGCAAGTACAGCGGCAATAATCAGCACTTCAGTGAGACAAGACTCTTCATTGGCGGCGAGAACCATCCGTCCAATGCGCGGGTCAATAGGCAGCCTGGCGAGTTGTCGTCCAATATGAGTGAGTTTTCCGAACGCATCCAACGCCCCCAGTTCATATAGTGTTTGCTGGCCATCCTTAATCATTCTTGAATCGGGGCGATCAACAAAAGGAAATTGATCAATATCGCCAAAGCCCAGCGCTTTCATTTGTAAAATAACGGCCGCCAGACTAGTCCGTTGAATTTCTGGCAGTGTAAACTCATCACGATTAATATAATCCTCTTCACTGTAAAGGCGAATACAAACTCCGGCACTAACTCGCCCACAGCGTCCTGAACGTTGATTGGCTGAAGCTTGTGAAATGCGTTCTATCGGCAACCGTTGCAATTTGCTACGGTGACTATACCGACTTATTCTTGCCGTTCCTGGATCGATGACGTATTTTATTCCCGGTATAGTTAACGAGGTTTCAGCAACGTTAGTTGCCAGCACAATCCGTCGCCCGGCATGAGAACGAAATACTTTATTTTGCTCTGCTGCAGAAAGCCGCGCATATAATGGCAAAATCTCGGTGTGCGGGGGATGGTGTTTGCGCAAAGCTTCAGCGACTTCTCGAATTTCGCGTTCACCACTCAAAAAAACGAGAATATCGCCTCTAGATAAAGCAGAAATTTCATCGACGGCATCCAATATCGTTTGCTGTAAATCACGAGTTTGAGCCCCCTCTTTTGCTTCTAGTTGAGGGCGATATAAAATTTCTACGGGATAACTTCGACCTGACACTTCAATGATCGGTGCATCAAAAAAATGGCTAGAAAATCGTAGTGGATCAATCGTCGCAGAGGTAATAATCACTTTTAGATCACGCCGCCTGGGGAGCAATTGATGGAGATAACCCAGCAAAAAATCGATATTAAGGCTACGTTCATGCGCTTCGTCAATAATAATAGTGTCATATTGATTAAGGAAACGGTCCCCTTGCGTTTCAGCCAGTAAAATACCATCGGTCATTAATTTTACATAACTGGTTTCACTGGTATGGTCACTAAAACGAACTTTATAACCCACAGACTCGCCAAGTGTGCTCCCCAGCTCTTCCGCAACTCTCGCAGCAACACTGCGCGCGGCAACCCGTCGTGGCTGGGTGTGCGCAATCTTGCCCTGAATTCCTCGGCCCAGTTCCAGACAAATTTTAGGTAGTTGGGTGGTTTTACCTGAACCCGTTTCGCCACAAATAATCACGACCTGGTTATTCTTGATCGCCTGCGCAATGTCTGCTCGTTTTTCACATACCGGCAGTGCTTCGGGATAGGTGATGGCAGGCACCCCCTGACGGCGCATCTCGCACTCCCGCTGTGACCGGGTAATGGCCTCTTTGAGTTTTTGTAAGGCCGTTGTATCTTTTGTCGTCGTTTCTTTTTTCAGACGTTGCCGAAAAGCGTGTTGATCCCTGAGCATACACCGGTCAATTTCTGTATAGAGCATTTTATATTTTTGATTCACGATATTTTAATAAATTTGTTATGCTTAAGCCTATGCTCAAAAAAACGATTCATCCACTTCATTTTATTGCACCTGCCGCAACGTCTAAAGAAAAAGCGACCGTTATCGCTCATGAAAAAGGCTGCGAACCGCCACGCTTGCTACAACGCAGAGGATATCAAGTTGCCTGGGTCGCCTCATTCAATACGCCGATCAAATCCTTTGATATTAAGCAGGCCAAAAAAGTGTGGGAAAGCCAAGAGGCTCTCTATTTACCAGGCTATATTACGGCTGAGCGGGTCAATTTTCAGGAAAAAATCCGTCATTCGCACGCACTCTACCGTCAGATTATCAATGGCAAAGCCTGCGATGAACTCCTTGATGCCCCCTATTATAGCGAACGACTGTTACCTGTATATGATATGTTAGCGACAACGGAAGATGAAGCGGATCCTCAGGAAATCGTCACCCTGGAATTTGATGTACTGCAAAAGGGTGAGGTGATTGCTGAAAATTTATGGATCAAACTCTCCTGGTTATCGTTCATTGAAGAAGACCCCTCTTTTCGTCTGCGTTTTTCATTCGGTATCGCCGGGTATGAAAACGTTGCCGAAGATTTTCAGCGCCAAAACCATGCTGGAAATCTCACCGAGGCGGTATTTCCAGAGTCTGTCCTCATTAGCCAAAATAAGCCATTGGCGGCACTCTTACAATCTTTGCTCGATATTGATCAAGTCGCCTATGTCGAACGTATTGTTTATTTCAATGCACCCAAAGGAGGCGCGCAATTCCACCAAGATGTAGAACCCGGCCATTTTGGTGTCGTCTATGCACAACTTAGCGGTGAAACCGTCTGGATTAGCTTAGCCAAAAAAAGTTTAGTTAAAGAAATTATTTTATTTTTTAAAGATGAAAAAAAACTGAATCTATTGGCGGGTGAAATCAAGCCGGAGTTTATTTCGTTTTTAAGCCATTTAGTTAAAAACCCGGACGCTTTGAGCGCTGACCTGGATAAACAGGACAATGACCCACTAGAGGCCTTTATCAATCAAAGTCCAAGCTTTACCCAGCAATTACTAGCTCAAGGTTATGCTTATCAACTTTCGGCGGGAGATCTCATTTTATTACCGCAAAGAAGCATCACGAATTGCAATTGGCACAGCGTCTACTGTACCAGCGATAAGGAAGGAGAAGCCCTATCCTTTGCAATCCGTAGCACGCCATAAGTTCGTTCCCAAAAAATAAAGAATAAACAGGGAACAGCAGTGCTACTCCCTAATGACTTACAAAATACAAATGAAGTTAGGCATACGTTACCACGTTTGCATTATCATCAAAGGCATGAACTTTTCTTCTCGCAAGTATAAACAACCGTAAAGTCACTTCAATAAAAAAGTAGAATGGATCCCACTTAAGCAAGGCAGTGTGCAACAGATACAGAGAGAGAGAAATAAGTAATACAAACGCGGTTGTATTAGGAAGAATCATAAACGCAACAGGTAAACAGAGTATACCAATCATAACGCGAAATATTCGCTCAATATAAAACAAGTTTTCTCGGTTGATATCATCCATGGATCGATTTCCTTTTTTGTTAGAACTAAAAAAATATTGCTTAGACATTCAAATACTATTCAGCAATTATCAAGCCAAAATAAAATAATTAAAAGTAAGTATAAGAAAAACCAGCAATAAGTTCTTGGCTATCGCGGATAATATGGACTTCCCCATCGGCTTCCTCACCTAATGGTGTCGTGTTATGAATAATCTTATTAATTGATATTAAAATGTAGGCATCAGGGATAATCAAGGTGTTTTGTAGACCGTCATACCGAGATGAAAGCATACCAGGTAAACCAAAGTTGACTTTGTTCCAAGGGCTTATCGGGATATCAGGCCACATCATTTTCAGTAACCATGTTGATCAAAATAGCTTGTCGTTATTTATTATTAAGTGATCGCAACCCCATAAGACCCAATGTGATATAAAACCAGAAGAATGTAAGCACTGCCGTGATGCCATAACCCAACCGCGATTCAACTCCGTAACGCACCGTTTTTCTATAAATTTTCCAAATTGACAGCTCACCCTCACCTGGTGACAAACCTCTACGCTGATTTTTCCGGCAATCTAGAGCAAAAGCAAGCTGCCAGGCATTGGATGCAACATATTTACCCGTAGCATACCATCGTGCTAATGCGGTTATGACGCCATATTCTAGACTGACATTATGCGCTAATTTAAAAAAGGGATATAAATTCAGCCGCTTCGTATACATCTGAGCACGATATGCGCTACCCGCTTTGACAAAATAATGACTCATCCCGATATGATTGAAAGCACATAATAGAGCATTCAGAACCTGGCGTTGCTTAAGCCCTTCAGTTTCAAATCTTCTTGCCGAAGTTTCAAGCAAGGCGGGTAATGTCGTCCACGCGCCCTGCTCAAATATTTTTTTGGCTAAACGCGCATCTTCCATGAAAGATGAAGTTTCATCAAACCCACCCAATTGATTAAAAAAATTCTGACTTAACCAAAAACCCTGATCGCCATTAATTGTGTCGGGGTTGTTTAAGTGTGTTTTTGCTTCGTAGAAATAATAGGCGACGGCATGATCAACTTGATCCCGCTTAAAACGCAAGGCAAAATGCCCCGCCATACTTTTTTTGAGCTGTCTTTTTTGTTCCATATGCTGTGCCGCTTGCTGCAAACTATCCGGTGTCAATAGTATCGAATCGGCATGCAAAAATAGTAGGTCATCCCCTTTAGCCTGAAGTGCACCATAGTTCATTTGAATTGCTCGACTGGATCTCGAGGACAGCAGTCTGAGATCGTAATTTAGCTGATATTTAAGTTGAAACGCGACAGCCAATGAGCCATCACGACTGCCACCATCAATGAGTAATACTTCAAATTGAATAGAACCGTGCTGCCGATCCAGACAGCGTAATAATTCCGGAATCAATCGAACTTCATTTAAACAGGGAATGATAATAGATAACATCAATATAAAATACTAGTTCAAATCAGGCGTGTCTTGAATGCGCTCAAGCAACGGTTCTCCAATCACGGTTTTACGCCAGCCTTGCAACAAAGGCAGTGACCGTTCTCCTCGCACCAATTGCTTTATTTCTTTGCGCGTTGCCAATAGTGACGGAGGTAATTGCAACTGAGTTGCAAGAACCTTAACCAAAGCTTGTAACATTGCAATATGAGACATTTCCTGTGCGGTCACAGGCTGTGTATTATGCGCATCTTGAGCGAGCACTTCTTCATTTTTTTGGACCATGAAACACTCGGACTTGATACGATAATATAAAGTATCAGATAAATTTTGTACTTTGGTCATGACGCTATTTTGTGCCGATGAGCACGCGAGATCAACTAACACTTGATCTTTAATGATCCATTGCCGTGGTTTATTTTTTTCCATCGCTTCTTTTTCACGCCATGAAGCCAGACTCATCAATAACGCAAGCTGCTGCACATCCAAATGTCCCACTCGTTTAATCCGTTGCCATGCTGTTTTCGGATCAGGCGCATAATGATGCAAGGAGGTTAACAAGGTAAACTCTTCTTGCGCCCAAGCATACCGTGCTATGTTATTTAACGCTTTTTTTTGCTTTTCATAGATAAAGCCTAAATATCTAACATCATCGGCCGCATAATCCAATAACGCAGGTGCCAATGGCCGTTTCGACCAATCCGCCCGGGTGTGCGTCTTTGCTAACCTGACTTCAGTATACTTTTCCACTAAAGCTGCATAACCAACTTGCTCTTGATCACCTAAGAAAGCAGCGGCAATCTGGGTATCAAAAACAGGGGTTAAAACCGAATCCATACTACAATAGAATGCTTCCAGATCCTGTTTGGCTGAATGAATAACTTTAACAATGGAGGGATCAAGCAAAACAGGATATAGAGATGAAAGATCTTCTATTTCAAGTACATCAATACACGCAATTTCGTACTCGGTTGCAATTTGAATCAAACATAATAATGGAAAATAGGTACTTTCGCGCTTAAATTCGGTATCAACAGCAAGCCATTCACTATTTTTTAACCGACCACAAAAAGAGACCAAGTCTTTATTTGTGCTGATATAACTTACACTCTGATTCATTACATTTATTTAAAAAAGCGCTGTAGTTCACAGAAACAGACTTCAAGAGCCATTTATTATCCGCCTATGAGAACGGTGTCTCGCTATTTTCTCCATTTTGTACCGTTGTAGCATTACAACAAAACAACAGAATGAGGCTTACTAATATGGGCACCCTATTAAATTTTCCATCAATCCATCGTCAACCGCAATCACGACCAAAGCAAACACATCGGATATTAAAGCAAAGTCCAGAAACATTGGTCGCTTTACCTAATGATCGTATCCTGCTGTCTATTCAAAATGCGCTGGAAGAAGCTCGTCTTACTCATGATTGGCGTGCCAGCAAAAAAAAAATAGAGTGTGCCATTCGCCAAGCTAATTTGGCTCTCGTTCATTCCGGTCATTGAAACGATCAGACAAACTGAACGCGAGCCTCATGATCACCTGTTTTGTATTTCATACTGGATTCAAAATACAATTGATCCGCCTTTCTCAAACGTCGGCTGATTTCTCTAGCCATATTCATATAGATAAGGGTAAACGCCTGCTGATCCTGCTCATAGATGGTCGCGAGCAAAGCAGATTCGATTTCTAAAGCCTCACTCTCTTCAAGCGTAACCACTGAAGCACTACGAGGATAGAGATCGATCAGCGCCATCTCACCAAAACAATCTCCTTTTTCCAGCGTTCCCATAACGATCACTTTATCATGCCAATGCTTTTCTACCCTGACCTGACCATACTGAAGAACGTACATTGTCTTTGCTGCCTCATTTTCATGAAAAAAATACTCTCCTTTTGAAAGTTTTTTTCGTGGGCAATGATCTAGCAAATATTGTAATAATTTGTCACTGACACCACCAAAAATAGGCATATTACTTAAAAGTGTTGTCACAAACCCACCTTGATTTAACTGCATTTTTGATGGCAACTCAGACGTGCCTCAAAAGTTACAGTATATTATTAAGGCCATTCAAAACGAAAACAGACCTTTTTACTTGTCTGTTTAAACGCAGCATACGGATAAATAAGCAAGCAAAATGGTATATTCTCTAACAGAAATAACCTAACATACAGCCTCTGTCCCATTCTATCAGTTTAATCGTATCACAAACCATAAAATGAATAGCCGAGCCCATACCCATCCGTTGCTTCTTAAACCGATTGTCCTCGTCATCTTTTCATGGGTTAGCCTTGTTTTAATCCCCCCCATTGCGCAGGCCAAAAAAATTGAAAACATTGCTGAACCTGCGATACATTCACACCAGGAGCGCTGTATCAGTTGCCACCTTGACGGGGTTGATGTCACCAAGCTTTTTGCTGAAGCGGGAAATGAATGTTTACAGTGCCATAATGTGATGCAACTACGAGAAAACATGAAACAAATCATTGAAAAAGAACCCGTAGTGACTGACTCATCTCAGAACAACGAAAAATCCGCCACGCTGGGTATGAGTTTGCCTATGTATTATGAACAATCTCGTTTAGGGGATCAACCCAACGAAATGATCGCCATTCCGGCGGGTTCTTTTATCAAAGGCACCAATAACCGACAACCTGATGAAGGCCCGCAGCATGCCGCCAATACAGATGCCTATTTAATTGATAAATATGAAGTAAGCAACCTACAATACGCTAAATTCAACAACGAAACCAAGCGTAAATCACCCCGTCATTTCCGCAACCGCACCTATCCACCCGGCAAGGTGGATCACCCTGTCGTCTATGTCAGCTGGTTTGATGCCGATGCTTACTGCCGCTGGGCAGGAAAACGCTTACCAACAGATAGCGAATGGGAAAAAGCGGCTCGAGGTTTAGATGCTCGTATTTTTCCATGGGGGAATCAATTTTCAGTTGGAAAATCAAACACCCCTGTACGATGGGAAGCAATTGGTTTATTTGGTGACACGACACCAGTGGGCTCTTTTTCGGAGGGCGTCAGTGCTTTTGGCTTACACGATACGTCGGGGAATGTCTGGGAATGGACCGCATCATGGTACGAAGCTTACCCGGGCAATACAACGTTATCCGAAAGCTATGGCAAACGCTATAAAACACTCAAGGGAGGATCGTGGTTTGATTGCTCCTTTTATAAATGCGGTATCTCAGCGCCGACATTCAACCGCGCCTTTTTTGCACCCAGCACAAAAAATGATAGTTTTGGTTTTCGGTGTGCCAAAGACACGGGTTAATCAACGCTAAATATCTAATAAAAAAGGGTTTATACATGAGGTTAGTCACTCTACTTAGCGCATTAATGTTATTAACAAGTTGCAGTAGTCATAGTGACTCAGAAGAGCTGGAAAAAATACTAAAACGTCATGCTGCCGATAAAGCAGCCCTGAGCGAGCTGACTATTTCGCCAAAGAATGCCGCTATGGTCGCCGTACCCGCCGGCGAGTTTATTAGAGGCAGTAACCGCATCGACACCGAAGGACTCAAGGAACAATATGGTTTTGCGACACCACTCTACCTCGACGAACATCCTCAACAGACGATAACGCTATCTGGATTTCAAATTGACACCTATGAAGTCAGTAATCTACAGTATAAAGCGTTTGTCTTGAGCAAGAGTTACAAAAGGCCCTATTCCTGGAACGAGAATGGTTATGCTATTTCTTTAAAAGAACTTCAATCTTTGCCACTGGATAAAATACGTGATTTTGTCGCCAACACGATGAAACTGGATCTTGATACTCTGACGATGCAACACCCAGAGCTGGTTGATGCCGCCAAACAACGCATAGCTGAATTGGATCAGCTCCCTGTTGGCGATGTCAATTGGTATGATGCGAACCAATTTTGCAAATGGGCAGGGAAACGTCTGCCTACTGAAGCCGAATGGGAAAAAGCCGCAAGAGGTCAAAATGGTCTGGAATTTCCATGGGGGAATCACTGGGATTCTAAAATCACCAACACGGGCGATGATGAGGCCTGGAATGACGATGTCGCTCCTGTTGGAGCCTACCCTAAAAATCGCTCACCCTATGGTGCCTACGACCTTTCTGGCAATGTTTGGGAATGGGTTGAAGACTGGTACCAAGCTTATCCAAAGTCCACTACGAAAAACAACCTATTTGGTAAACAGGCCAAGGTCATACGTGGCGGCGGCGGCGGTGTGGGGCACTATGCCATCAGTTATTTTTTCAGAAGTGCAACACGGCAATTTGCTGAGCCTACATTAGAAACGGCCGATGTCGGCTTTCGTTGTGCAAAAGATATGAGTGATAAAGGATAGTCACCCTGACAAATAAAACCAACATGGTGAAGTAAATATACCCGAAACGAGTCTACCCCAACCAATGCCTTGCATTTTGAAACAAACGTAACCAAGCACCTTCTTCAGCCCATTCGTCAGGTGCCCAAGAGTTTTGAATGGTACGGAATACCCGCTCAGGATGGGGCATCATGATAGTAAAACGACCATCCTCAGTCGTTAACCCGGTAATACCTTCAGGAGAACCGTTGGGGTTCGATGGGTAGGTTATTGCTATGGCACCTTGATGATCAATGTAGCGTAAAGAGACCATGTTTTTTTTCTGCGCCTCGAGCAATGTGCCATCTGCAAATTCAGCTCGGCCTTCACCATGTGCAATCGTAATGGGGAGACGCGATCCGGCCATTCCGCTAAAAAACAGCGATGACGACTCAACCACTTCAACCAAAGTAAAACGGGCTTCAAACTGTTCGGAAAGATTACGCTCAAACTGGGGCCACAACCCACTACCGGGGATAAGCTGCGTCAACTGAGACATCGCCTGACAACCATTGCACACCCCCAGGCCAAAACTGTCTGGGCGCTGAAAAAATGTACTAAACTCATCAAATACTCGCGGATTGTGCAGAATGGAAGAAGCCCAACCCCGACCCGCGCCCAATACATCGCCATAGGAAAAACCACCGCACATGACCAAACCAGAAAACTGGGAAAGCGATACACGGCCTGTAAGTAAGTCACTCATATGGACATCAACCGCACTAAATTGAGCGCGATCAAATGCAGCAGCCATTTCAAGATGGCCATTGACGCCTTGCTCACGTAATACGGCAATGCGAGGTTTATTATTAATCGACACATAAGGTGCCGCGATGTTTTCTTCCAGGTTATAGCTCAGTTTGACGGACAAACCCGGATCAGACACATAGGCAATCGCATCGTATTCCTGTTGTGCGCATACGGCGTTGTCTCGCATTGCCGCAATACGCCAACTTGTTTCAGACCAAACCTGCTGCAACTCAAGAATGTCATCATTCATTAATGTTCGTTTCTGATGCCGGATACACAGTTTTCGTACCTCATTTAACGAGCCAATAATATGACTGTGACGCCCTAGGCCTGTCTCTTTTAAAACATCCATTACCGTATCCACATCCCGATGCCTAACCTGAATCACCGCACCCAGCTCTTCATTAAAAAGAATTGCGTTTGTTTCTCCGTCGAGCGCATCTAAACTGATCGTCATACCGGTACGACCCGCAAAACTCATTTCGGCCAAAGTTGCAAATAAACCACCATCGGAACGATCATGATAGGCTAACAATAAACGTTGCTCATTGAGCGACTGTATCGCCCCAAAAAAAGATTTTAATGTTTGCGCATCATCGACATCGGCACTGTGACGCCCCACGGCACTATAGACTTGTGCCAAAGCAGACCCGCCCATGCGATTTTTTGCTTTCCCCAAATCAATCAAAATCAAATCGCTATCGCCATGATCAGTCCGTAATTGTGGCGTCAAGGTCTTACGAGCATCGGTCACCGGTGCAAATGCGGTCACAATTAATGAAACGGGAGAAGAAACTTCACGGTTTTGCCCCTGATGCTGCCAAACTGTTTTCATCGACATAGAGTCTTTGCCTACCGGAATCGCAATCCCTAGTGCGGGACACAAGGTCATACCCACGGCTTTAACCGCTTCATATAAAGCGGCATCATCACCACCATGACCTGCCGCCGCCATCCAGTTTGCTGACAACACAATCTCATTGATTTTTGCAATAGGGGCGGCTGCAATATTGGTTAGCGCTTCGCCAACCGCAAGGCGAGCCGAAGCAGCAGCATTAATAATGGCCACGGGAGTACGCTCTCCCATCGCCATGGCCTCACCATAATAGCCACAGTAATCGGTGGTCGTCACCGCAACGTCAGCAACCGGAACCTGCCAGGGGCCCACCATTTGATCGCGTGCAACCAGACCCGTAACACTGCGATCGCCAATGCTAATTAAAAATTGTTTACTGGCAACGGCGGGCAGTCTCAATATTCGATACGCCGCTTCATAGGTATCGATATCATTAACTTTAAAATCTTCTTTATGATAAGGCTGGTGACGCACATCACGCAGCATTTTCGGTGGTTTACCCAGCAAGACGTCCATAGGCATATGGATGGGGGTGTTATCGAAATGCGCATCGCCAACAATTAATTCCTGCTCAGCAGTGGCTTCACCTACAACAGCATAGGGACAACGTTCGCGTTCACAAATCGCCTGAAATCTTTCGATGTCTTTATTTTTTATAGCCAGCACATAACGCTCTTGCGCTTCATTACACCATATCTCCATGGGTGACATACCAATATCGGCATTAGGAATCGTTCGTAACTCAAACTTCGCACCTCGGCCCGCATCATTGACCAATTCTGGAAACGCATTGGATAAACCGCCCGCGCCCACATCATGAATGGACACAATAGGATTTTTTTCAGCCAAAGCAGCACAGCGTTCAATGACTTCCTGACAACGACGTTCCATTTCAGGATTGCCTCGTTGTACTGACGCAAAATCAAGCGCTTCGTGACTGGAACCGGAGGTCATTGAAGATGCCGCGCCACCGCCCAAACCAATTAACATTGCCGGGCCACCCAGAACAAGTAATTGTGTACCCGCATCTATTGGCGCTTTTTGAACATTGCACGCACGGATATTACCCAATCCACCGGCAACCATAATGGGTTTATGGTAACCTCGAATTTCTAAACCATCAGGGCCAGCAACTTCTTCTTCATAGGTTCGAAAATAACCACAGAGGTTAGGACGACCAAATTCATTATTAAATGCGGCAGCGCCTATAGGCGCTTCTAACATAATATCCAAAGCAGAAACAATGCGATCCGGCTTGCCAAAATCTTTTTCCCAAATGTGCTCTCCGCCAGGAATACGTAAGTTGGAAACCGTATAGCCCGTCAAGCCTGCTTTGGGTTTAGCACCTTTTCCCGTTGCACCTTCGTCTCGTATTTCACCGCCTGCCCCCGTTGCTGCGCCAGAAAAAGGCGAAATTGCAGTGGGATGATTATGTGTTTCTACTTTCATTAAAATATGAGCAGCATCTTTATCGTAACCATAACAACCACTTTCAGAATTTGAACAAAACCAGAATGCCTCTGTTCCCGTGGTCACCGCACAATTATCTTCGTACGCAGATAACACCGCACCTGGATTTTTTTTATAGGTATTGCGGATCATATTAAACAAGGAATAATCCATGGGCTGTTTATCAATATGCCAATCTGCATTGAATATTTTATGGCGACAATGATCGGAATTAGCCTGAGCAAACATCATTAGTTCCACATCAGCAGGGTTGCGATTCAACAATAGAAAGTTTTCAAGAAAATAATCCAGCTCATCATCGACCAAGGCCAAGCCAAGCTCATTATTTGCTCTCTCTAACGCTAAACGCCCTAAGCCCAACACATCAATTGTTGTAAAGACGGTGGGCTGTGCACGAACAAACAACGCTGTTGCATCGTTTGATGAATTCAATACTGTTTCGGTCATTCGATCATGTAACAGCGGCTGGAGTGTCTGTAGGTTGACTTCATCTAATGACGCATTGTTTGCTGTTTCAAACTGATAATACACTCCTCGCTCCACTCGATTAACGCTGGTTACTGAGCAATTATGAATAATATCAGTGGCTTTGCTGGACCAAGGAGAAATCGTGCCCAGTCGCGGTACAACTAAAACACCTGGCGCGAACTCATTGCCATTGCTTTCTTCTGCCTGCAATAATTGTTCAAGCACCCGCTTTTTTTTATTAGTCGGCGTCTGATCGACTTCAACAAAATAAAGATAGCGAGCGTGTATCGTCACCACACTAGCGCAACGTTGTTGGCATCTGCTAAGTAATTTGGCTTGTCTGAAAGGGGTCAGTGCATCCGTTCCGAGTAATGTCAGCATCATACTTTTAATCTAAATCAAAATTCCCAGGCGTTTTGCAACTTCTTCATAGGCGGCAACGACACCACCCAGGCCTTGTCTAAAACGATCTTTATCCAATTTTTCTCTGGTGTCCGCATCCCACAATCGACAGCCATCAGGTGTAAACTCATCACCCAGAATGATATCGCCATTACAACGGCCAAACTCCAGCTTATGATCGACCAGCAAAATCCCAACATTGGCAAAGAGATTTTTCAATATCCGATTAATTTTAAATGTTAATTCTTTCATTTTTTCGATTTCCGCTTCCGTCGCCCAGGAAAAAGAGAGAATATGATATTCATTAATCATTGGGTCATGCAAAGGGTCGTTTTTAAGGAAAAATTCAAAGATGGGTGGCTTAAGATCCAAACCCTCAGCCACACCTAGGCGCTTGCAAAGACTGCCTGCACTTATATTTCGCACCACACATTCAACCGGAATCATATCCAGTCGTTTGACCAAAGATTCGGTATCAGAGTAGAGAGATTCAAAATGCGTGGGGATACCTGCTTGTTCTAATTGCGTCATAATAAAGGCGTTAAACTTATTATTGACTTCGCCCTTTCTGGTCAGTTGCTCCATTTTTTCGCCATCAAAAGCCGAGGTGTCATCACGAAATTTCAGAACTAACTTGTCAAGTTCGTCCGTTTCATAAACTGATTTCGCTTTACCTGCATAGAGTTTTTTACCTACTTTCATGACTTGACTAATCTCGGTTCAGTAACAGCGCTAACCGCTGAAGAAACTCTTTAACATCGGGCGAATCATGCAGCTCACCTGTATTTTTATCCCGTAATGTCATCATCACTTCTGACTCTAGGTCTTCGAGTTGTAAGTTAAACTTCTCTTCTGGTGCCACTTCTTCTGAGCCAAAAAGCCGTTGAGTAAAGCTTTTTTTCTTGTGTTGTTCAGACATCATGCCGGTAATTTCGATCACCCCGGTACTTCGATTGAAGTCATCTATACTCAAATCCATTTGCACCAAAGCATTCCCTGTACGGCGCCACGCTTTAGCAAAGGGCAAATTAATGCGCAATGACAGCGCACCATCAGCCTCAACGAGTCGAGCCAATTTCACCGATGACGGCAAATCAGCTGTTATCGTTTCGGCTTCCGCATCTTCTTTTTTTGATATATAGATAGCCAATTGTTTTAACAGCTCAACTTCCAGCTCACTCTCAGAGGAACGCGGTAACCAATGCATCTGACCATCGACGGCAACTTCTTGCAGACCACGATGAACAACATGGATTTCGGTTGTTCCTGCTTCGATACCCGCCTCAAACCGGACAATATACTGATCCTTGATCTTTGAATCATACAGTTTGGATAAGTTGTCCTTCAAAAACGCAGACGTTGAGGCCTCTCCCGCTGTAATCCATGCTGTTTGCATGATGCCTAATGCAGGGTTTTCTTTTTCAATTTTCACATCACGCAGCGACCAAAACCGTTCGACTTCCTGCCACCATTGAGCTGGCGTTCCTGTGACAAGTAACCATCGCGCAGCACCATCACGCTCCCAGCGAAAACCATCGCTAACAGGCGTATCGACAGCCGTTGCGTTAAGGGGTTTGCCTTCCTCTTTTTTATTCTGCTCAAGCTCAGACAAGGTTACGCTCCCTCCCAACGGGGCAAGCGCGACTGCAAGCTCATCTCCTGCTTCCATACCTAATAAATCAGGCGGTACTTCAAGATTAGCGGTGGACTCTAAATCTTTATATGCAGCTTTTCGTTCATCAACAACGCTACAAGCACTCAATCCCAGCAAGACACCTACCAAGACTACCAATAAATTACGCTGCATATTTTTATATTATCTCCGCTTTGCTTAAAGCATCTTTAAGTGTTTGTCGGTAGCCCTCTGATAGTGGCGTGAGCGGCAAACGAATACCCGTGGCGATCAAACCCATCTCTGACACAGCCCATTTCACTGGAATGGGATTCGCCTCCACGAATAACACCTTATGTAACTCAATCAATTGAGCATTAATTTTTTCAGCGGTATCCCGATCACCCGCCAAAGCCGCTTTGCACAGGTCATGCATTTGCTGCGGCGCGACATTGGCTGTGACCGAAATATCGCCCTTGGCACCCCGTAAAATGGCCTCCATCGCCGTCGCATCATCACCACTATAAATATCGAGGGCATCACCACAAAGTTCCAATATTCGTGTAATTCGACGAAGATCGCCGGTCGCCTCCTTCACCGCAATAATGTTCGATATTTTTGCCAATCTGGCGATCGTTTCGGGTTGAATATCACAAACGGTACGCCCCGGTACATTGTAAAGAATTTGGGGTATAGGCACCGCTTCAGCAATCGCTTTATGGTGAAGGTAAATCCCTTCCTGGGTGGGCTTGATATAATAAGGCGCGACCAGTAAACAGGCATCCGCCCCCGCTGTCATAGCACAACGGGTCAGGTTAATTGCTTCTTGAGTTGAATTAGACCCGGTTCCGGCAATAACAGGTAAACGCCCTTGCGCATATTTAATAACTTGCTTAATAACATCGCAATGCTCTGCGGCGCTGAGCGTTGCCGACTCTCCTGTTGTACCGACCGCAACAATGGCATCGGTTCCCTGATCAACATGAAAATTCACCAGTCGTTCCAATGCCACGGCATCCACCGCCCCTCCATCGCTCATTGGCGTAACTAACGCGACCATGCTACCGTGAAACATATTCATAACTCCATTTGTAAGTACGTCCACCTAATCATTTTAACATTTATTGGTCTTTTTCGCGTGACTCCACGTTGCAGCTCCAGTCACATAGCGCACTATACTCATTTCGCTGCGCCTTGATTCACGCGAAAAATACTGTAAAAATTGAGTTAAAATAATTATAGTGGCGTACTTAACAGCTCAGATGCCCCCTGAAACCTGCTATTTCAGAGGGGGCATCTGAGCCATTAATGTTCATTTTAACTACTCGCCGGGTATTTTTCTATTTCTATACAAACGAAAGTTTCGTATTATAGGCTATTTGAGAATGTCGCATAGGAAAATCATGGAAAACTGCTTAGTCATAACTGCATTGGGACAGGATCGACCCGGAATTGTCAGCGATTTATCACAAGCCATACTCGATACGGGCTGCAATATTTTAGACAGCCGCATGACGGTATTGGGCGGTGAGTTCGCCATTTTGCTGATGGTCAGTGGTAACTGGAATGCGATTGCTAAACTGGAAAGCAGCAATAAATCTCTGGGGCAAAAATTCGACCTGACGGTAACAACGAAACGCACCAGTGACCGCTCTGCTCGGCCCGAATTGCTCCCCTACGCGGTCGATGTCGTTGCCATCGACCACCCCGGGATCGTCAACCAGCTAGCTGGTTTTTTTTCTGAAAGAAACATCAATATTGAAGATTTACGCACGGATTGTTATTCAGCCCCCCATACGGGAACCCCGATGTTTACCGTCAGCTTAGTCATTGGCATCCCTGCCACAACACACATTGCCAGCCTGCGTGAACAATTTATCTCTTTTTGCGATGAATATAATCTGGACGCAATACTGGAACCGGTAAAAGCTTAGGAAAACACACTATGCCCCCTATTTCTCTCGGCGACACCTTGCCTAATATCGAACTTAGTGCCACGGGCGATCAATCCATTCAGCTCAACGAGCTATTCGGCAAAAAACTGGTGCTCTATTTTTACCCAAAAGACAGTACCCCAGGCTGCACCCAGGAAGGACTGGACTTCAGTGAAAACTATTTAAGGTTTAAACGAAGCCAATGTCTGATACTAGGCGTCTCCCGAGACACCCTCGCCAGACACGAAAAATTTAAAGAAAAACAAAAATTTAAATTCGACTTACTCTCTGACCCTGATGAAATATTATGCGCGGTATTCGACGTTATGAAAATGAAAAATATGTATGGTAAAAAGGTACGAGGAATTGAGCGTAGTACTTTTCTCTTTAACTCTGAAGGCATACTGGTACAGGAATGGCGCAAGGTAAAAGTAAAAGGGCATGCTGATGACGTGCTCGCAGCAGTAAAAGCACTTTAATCTTCATTTCAGACTGCGTCTTTTTCCTGGCAATCAACCACAGGAGAGGCTCCTTCCTCATCAAAATGAGGCCAGGAGGTTAAAACTGACTTAACTAATGTAGCTAAAGGAATTGCAAAAAAGACACCCCAAAAACCCCACAAACCACCAAACACCAAAATTGACGTAATGATGGCAATAGGATGTAAGTTCACCGCTTCTGAAAATAATAGGGGAACCAACACATTACCATCCAAAGTCTGAATGATGCCATAAGCCACCATCAACCAGGCAAACTCACTAGTCCAACCCCATTGAAAATAAGCAATAATAGCCACAGGGAAGGTCACCGCTACCGCACCAACATAAGGTATAATAACAGAAAGCCCAACCAGCACCCCTAATAGCATTGCATATTGCAGCCCCATAATTGCAAAAGTAACATAGCTAACAAGGCCCACAATTAAAATTTCTGAAATTTTACCCCTTATATAATTACCTATTTGTTGATCCATTTCTGTCCAGATTCGTATTGCTAAACCTCTCTCTTTAGGCAAATAGCTTGTCACCCAATTTAATATTTTTTGTTTATCCATCAAAAAGAAAAAAACCAAGACAGGAACCAAAATCAAGTAAATCAATAGAACAAAAACACCAGAGATAGAGGCCAAAGAAAGAGAGAGCACCTCTTGGCCCAATCCCCTAGCCGCCGAACGCATTTCAACAAATAACTGGTTTAATTGTTCTTCAGATACAAAGTTTGGATAATTTTGCGGTAATGCCAATAGAGTTTGCTGACCTCGCGCGATCATATCAGGTAGCCTATCAAAAAATTGCGTAACCTGACCAAAAACCAAAGGTACAATAGCGATATTCAGAAACAGCAAGATCGCCATAAAAAAAGTAAAGACAACGATAACCGCAGGCGTTCGTTTTAAAATATGGCTCGCAACACACCAACCCACAACACCTTCTAGCAAGTAAGCAACAACAACACCCGCTAACAGAGGTGCTAACATGTCACCCATAAAAATAACAACAGCAAAACCAAGCACTAACAAGAAACCGAGAATGACACCCTCAGGATCAGTAAAATATTTTTTGAACCACTTATAGAAGACGTTGGACATGACTACGTTTGCTAACCTCGTTATTCTAAAAAACTCCGTAGATCCATCGCACCATAGAGAGCTTTAGGGTTTGCGGTAAACTAAACCTAGATTCCGCAGTTGACCGCTCGTATTAATTTAGAATCAACACTATCATAATTAGATGCTACAATAATACTTGACGACAACAAAATAGAATATTAAATACAAAAAAACCGGGTAACCCCGGTTTTTTTGGTATTTATTTAGCTACAAATCACTCATCATCTTCATCTGGTTGAGGTCGATTAACCAACTCAATAATGGCCATGGGGGCATTGTCACCTGGCCGATTTCCACATTTTAGTATACGGGTATATCCGCCTGGGCGCTCTTTATAACGAGGCCCTAATTCATTAAACAATTTAGCAACCACTGCATTATCCCGGGTCCTAGCAAACACCAATCTTCTTTTAGCAACGCTGTCATTTTTAGCCAGAGTGATCAATGGCTCTACAACACGACGTAGCTCTTTTGCTTTTGGTACAGTCGTCCTAATAAGCTCGTGATCAAGCAAAGATACTGACATATTACGTAGCATCGCTTTACGATGACTACTATTTCGACTCAGCTGTCGGCCTATATTCCTATGTCGCATGACATTAAAACCTTATATTCAATGCAACTACTCAGCTCACCCCTGAAAACCGCTATTTCAGAGTTTGCCCTCAAGAGGGACGCCTGGAAAATGATCATTTACACTTGTAAACTCACACAATCACCTTGAACTAACGACTTTCAGGGGCAATCTGAGCAGTTACCGTTAACTTTGACTACTCGCTAAGTAGTTACTTATTCAATTACATTTAATCAAGTTTGCAATATTTATAATGCAATCGCACCTTCTTTACTGGACAAAGCGGGAGGCGGCCAATTTTCCAAACGCATCCCTAGGGAGAGTCCATGGCTAGCCAATACGTCTTTTATTTCGGTTAAAGATTTTTTGCCTAAATTCGGTGTTTTTAACAACTCCACTTCAGTTCGCTGAATCAAATCACCTATAAAATATATATTTTCTGCTTTCAAACAGTTCGCAGAACGTACTGTTAACTCTAAATCGTCAACCGGGCGTAACAAAATCGGATCAACTTGTGGCACTTCGAGATCAGGAACCGTGTTTTCTGTTCCTTGCAAATCAACAAATACAGTTAATTGCTGCTGCAAAATCCGAGCAGCCATACGAATCGCCTCTTCAGGATCAACCGTACCATTTGATTCCAGCTCAATAATGAGTTTATCCAAATCTGTACGCTGTTCAACACGTGCTCTGTCCACGTTGTAGGCAATCGTACGTATCGGACTATAAGAAGCATCGATTTGCAAAGCACCAATAGGTCTTTCATCCGCGTTATCGTCAACCGCCGTCGCAGCCTGATAACCTCGACCTTTTTTAACCAAGAGAGACATTTCTAACTCTACATCACGAGTTAACGTAGCAATAATGTGATCTGGATTAACAATTTCGATATCGTGAGACAACTGGATATCACCTGCTGTCAACACGCCTGGACCCTTCTTGGAAAGGGTAAGTGTCGCCTCATCCCTGTCATGCATGCGTATTGCAACTTCTTTGAGATTAAGAAGAATTTCAATAACATCCTCTTGAACCCCATCTATGGTGCTGTACTCGTGCAACACATTTTCAATTTGCACTTCGGTAATGGCGCATCCGGGCAAAGACGACAACAATATTCTGCGCAAGGCATTGCCCAGTGTATGTCCAAAGCCTCGCTCTAACGGCTCCAGTGTAACCCGAGCACGTGTCTCACTATGCATTTTGACGTCGACAATGCGTGGTTTGAGCAATTCAGTTGTTGAACCCTGCATGAAATATCCTCTTAGCTAAACGTCTGCTGGCAAAATTTAAACACTCTGAGCAGTGACAAACAATTAATTTATGCTTCAGCTATACTCTTATTTAGAGTACAGCTCGACGACCAAATTCTCATTAATTTCAGCGGGCAAGTCACTACGCTCTGGAATGGATTTGTATATACCTGACATTTTCTTAGCATCAACTTCAATCCAATCAGGAAAACCACGCTGCTCTGCCTGCTCCAAAGAAGACTGAACACGTAGTTGTTTCCTGGCTTTCTCAACAATGCTAATAACATCATTAGCTTTAACTTGAAAACTAGGAATATTAGTCATACCACCGTTAACCGTGATGGCATTATGCCGAACCAATTGCCGAGCCTCTGTGCGCGACACCCCAAACCCCATACGAAAAACAACATTATCCAAACGACGTTCTAGAATTTGTAATAAGTTTTCACCGGTCGAACCTTTACGACTATCAGCTTGTTTATAGTAAGCACGAAACTGCCCTTCTAACATGCCATAGATCCGTTTCAACTTTTGCTTTTCACGCAATTGAATCGCGTAATCAGTCAAACGTGTACGACGTTGTCCATGCTGCCCTGGGGGGAATGCACGATTTTCAAAAGCACATTTAGATGAATAACATTTTTCGCCTTTGAGAAATAATTTTTCTGCTTCTCGACGACACTGGCGACATTTTGAACCAATATACCTGGCCACTCTTAAACCTCCGTAAACTTAAACGCGACGCTTTTTGGGAGGCCGACAACCATTGTGTGGAATCGGCGTCACATCTGAAATATTTGTAATTTTGAACCCAACCGCATTCAGCGCTCTTACCGCAGATTCACGCCCTGGACCAGGCCCCTTAACAAGAACATCCATATTTTTCATACCAAACTCTTGGGCAACCAATCCTGCTTTCTCTGCTGCGACCTGAGCTGCAAAAGGCGTACTTTTCCGAGACCCTCGAAAACCACAACCCCCTGCAGTAGCCCAAGACAGGGCATTCCCTTGACGGTCTGTAATCGTAATAATGGTGTTGTTAAAAGAGGCATAGATATGTGCTACGCCATCAACGACATTTTTTTTAACGCGCTTTTTAGCACGTCCTGTATTCGGTTTAGCCATGTTTCATTGTTTCCTGGTGTTTTTTATTAACACATTACCTATCTACGTATTGGCCGACGCGGCCCTTTACGTGTTCTAGCATTCGTTCGAGTTCGTTGTCCGCGCAAAGGCAAACCACGACGATGCCGCAAACCACGGTAACAGCCAAGATCCATTAACCTTTTAATATTCATTGAGACTTCACGTCTTAAATCACCCTCAACATCATATTTTGCAACTTCAGCTCGTAGAGTTTCTAGCTCAGCCTCTGTTAAATCTTTAATTTTTGCTTCCGGGTTTAAACCTGAAGCCGTACAAAGCTTTTTCGCTGTTGTCCTGCCTATACCATAGATCGAGGTCAAAGCGATAACTGTGTGTTTATGCGTTGGTATATTGATACCTGCAATACGTGCCATTGACGCACACTCCTTAACTTACTAAGCGCATTTGGAAAAACCGCTAATTCTACTAAGATTAATAAATTTTATCAACTAGATATTCAAAAAAGAAGGATATATATATAATCCAACTATCCTTGACGCTGCTTATGACGCCCATCTTTGCAGATAACTCGAACAACACCCTTGCGTCGAACTACTTTACAGTTACGACATATTTTTTTTACCGAAGCTCGGACTTTCATATCACCACCAGATTAAATATACACAATAGGTTTCATCGCCTAACGAACTAGACCACTTCCACCTCGCCCTTTTAAATTAGCTTTTTTCATCAGCCCTTCATACTGAGTAGACATTAAATGTGACTGAAGCTGAGCCATAAAATCCATGACGACGACAACAATAATCAACAATGAGGTGCCTCCAAAGTAAAAAGGAACATTCCAATAGACAATCAAAAACTCGGGTAACAGACACACTGCTGTGATATATGCAGCGCCCCATACTGTCAGTCGAGTCATCACACCATCAACATATTTGGCAGTCTGGTCTCCTGGGCGAACCCCCGGGATAATCGCACCCGACTTTTTCAAATTATCAGCTGTATCTTTTGGATTAAATACCAATGCGGTATAAAAGAAACAAAAGAAGATGATTGCCAGTGCATACAACAATACATAAATAGGCTGTCCTGGAGAAATCGCCTGAGAGATATCTTGAAGCCATTCCATGCCTTCCGTATTGCCTACAATATTGCCAAATGTCGCAGGAAACAAAATAATACTAGAAGCAAAAATGGGCGGAATCACACCAGCCATATTTACCTTAAGCGGTAGATGACTACTCTGCCCTGCATACATTTTCCGTCCTTGCTGCCTTTTAGCATAATTAACAGTTATTCGCCGCTGTCCCCTTTCCATAAAAACAACAAAAGCGGTCACTGCCAAAGCAAGAACAAAGAAAAATGCAACCAGTAAAAAGTGTAACTCACCCGTTCTAGCCAACTCCAGAGTACCACCTATCGCTGAAGGTAAACCAGAAACAATGCCTGCAAAAATAATTAAAGAAATACCGTTACCAATCCCTCTTTCGGTAATCTGCTCACCCAACCACATCAAAAATATAGTGCCACAAACCAAGGTGAGCACAGCAATAATGATAAACAAAGTACCTGGGTTATCAACTAATGCAGCGCCATTAATTTGCTGTTTTTGCAATGCGAACGCAATGCCAAACGCCTGAAACGAAGCCAGCACCAGAGTCAGATAACGAGTATATTTAGTAATCACTCGTCGTCCACTTTCACCTTCTTTTTTCAGCTGTTCTAATTTAGGGTGAATCGCGGTCAACAGTTGCATAATAATAGAGGCAGAAATATAGGGCATAATCCCTAACGCAAAAATTGCAACGCGTGCCAATGCTCCACCAGAGAACATATTGATCATATCCAGAATGGAGCCTTTTTGCTGCTCAAACAACGCCGCTAGTGCGACAGGATCAATCCCCGGAACCGGTATGGTTGCACCGATACGAAATACGATTATTGCTCCAAGAACAAATAACAGCCGACTACGTAGTTCAGCGTGTTTTGCTCCCCCTGTTGCTCCTGCTTTTGCTCCAGGTCTGGCCACTTAATCTTCTACCTTTCCGCCAGCAGCTTCAATCGCTATTCGAGCCCCTTTGGTAACTCTTAACCCAATCACTGTTACAGCTTTAGTCACGGAGCCGGAAGCAAAAACCTTAGCTCTTTTAACATTGTTAGAAATTATATTTGCTGCTTTTAAAGTGTCCAAGGTCACTTCTATCCCTTCTACCTTATCCAGCTCATTAAGCCGCACCTCATCAGTCATTCGCCCTATACGTGAGCTGAAACCAAATTTAGGTACACGACGCTGCAAAGGCATTTGCCCACCTTCAAAACCGACTTTGCGATAACCACCTGAACGAGAGTGTTGACCCTTATGACCACGACCACAAGTCTTACCAAAGCCAGAGCCTATACCACGCCCTACGCGTTTTCGGGCTTTCTTTTCCCCTTCGTTAGGCTTAATCGTATTTAAGTACATACCTATAATCCTTCGACCTTTAGAAGATAATCAACTTTATTGATCATACCCCGATTTTCCGGAGTATCCTTAACTTCAACACTGTGATGCATACGCCGTATGCCCAGCCCAGCCACACAGGCTTTATGAGCAGCCAAACGTCCACTGACACTTTTCACCAACGTTATTTTTAATCGACTATTACCCACAGCCATCGCTTTACTCCAAAATTTCTTTAACCGTTTTGCCACGTTTCGCAGCAACTCTTTCTGCATCTGTCATTTCAGTCAGACCCCGCACTGTGGCTCTGACAACATTAACTGGATTGTTAGAACCAATACACTTAGCCAAAACATTATGCACACCAACAACTTCAAACACGGCGCGCATCGCACCGCCTGCGATAATCCCTGTACCATCAGACGCAGGTTGCATATAGACCTTAGCTGCCCCGTGACGAGCATTGATGGCATACTGCAAAGTCCCTTCTTTAAGCGCAACGGTTTTCATATTTTTTCGAGCATCTTCCATTGCTTTTTGAATAGCAGCAGGCACTTCACGTGCTTTGCCACGACCAAAACCAATTTTACCTTTACCATCGCCCACTACAGTGAGTGCAGAAAAACCAAATTGGCGTCCACCTTTAACCACTTTTGAGACACGTCGTACATTTACTAATTTTTCTTGCAGGCCATCGCCCTGTGCTGCACGTTCAAAACTCGCCATTATCTAACCCCTAAAATACTAATCCGTTTTCACGAGCAGCATCGGCCAGCGCTTGCACTCGCCCATGATATCTAAAGCCGGACCGATCAAACGCTACACTTGTTACACCAGCTGATTTTGCTCGTTCAGCTAATACTTTGCCAACAACTATAGCGGCCTCAATATTACCGCGATTCGCCAAACCTTCTCCAACCTCTTTTTCTACCGTCGATGCGGCAGCAATTGTAGATGATCCATCTGGCGTAATAATTTGTGCATAAATGTGTCGAGGCGTACGATTAACACATAAACGATATACATTTTTTTCTTTTATGTTCGCACGAGTCTTGCGTCTTCTACGAATACGGCTGTTTTTTTTATTCACGGCTTTACCTTACGTATTACTTTTTCTTCGCTTCTTTGCGAACAATAATTTCATCTGCATATTTCACACCTTTGCCTTTGTAAGGCTCGGGCGGTCTAAATGCTCGAATTTCTGCAGCAACTTGCCCTACCACCTGCTTATCAACCCCTTTAACGATGACATCAGTCTGACTGGGGGTTTCAACAGTAATGCCCTCGGGTACTGCGTAATTAACCGGATGAGAAAACCCCAGCGTCAGGTTCAACACCTTACCTTTTGCTTGCGCTCGATAACCCACACCAATCAACTGTAGCTTTTTCTCAAACCCCGCACTCACTCCCACCACCATATTCGCAACAATTGAACGTGTTGTGCCAGCCAGTGCTCTCGAACTTTTTTCTTTTGTTTTTGCTGAAAAAGTAAGTTCGTTCTCTTCCTTATTCACACCAACTTGAGTATGAATATTGAACTCTAAAACCCCTTTTTCACCTTTTACTTTTATATCTTGTCCTGCCAGGATCACTTCCACACCACTTGGAATGACAACAGGCATTTTTGCAATTCTAGACATAGCCTTATCTCCGCGCTCTCTATTTTAAATGACAACACACAGTACTTCGCCACCATGACCCGCAGCGCGCGCAGCTCGATCAGTCATTACGCCTTTCGAAGTAGATATGATCGCTACACCTAAACCATTATTGATACGCGGCAACTCATCTTTGGATTTATATGAACGTAAACCCGGTCGACTTACCCGGCTGATCTTGTCAATGACAGGCTTACCTTCATAATACCGTAGAGATATAGTTAACTCCGGTTTACCCGCAACAGACTCCACTCTATATTCACCAACATAACCTTCTTGTTTTAGCACTTCCGCTATCGCAATTTTTTTGCTAGAAGAAGGCATCTGCACATCGGCTTTATCTGCAAACTGGGCATTGCGAATCCGCGTTAACATATCCGCAATAGGATCGTTCATACTCATAGGTTCAATAGTCTCCTAGTCAATATATCTATGACCAATAAAATCAGCCTACCAGCTGGCCTTTACTAGCCCTGGCACATCTCCACGCATTGCCGCTTCACGAAGTTTATTTCGAGCCAAGCCAAATTTACGATAATATCCATTGGGTCGCCCTGTAATACTACAACGATTACGAACACGGCATGGGCTTGCATCACGCGGCAAGCCCTGAAACTCACGTTGTGCCGCCATTTTATCTTCAAAAGAGGCCTCTTTATCGTTCAGTATCGCCTTCAAAGTCGCACGTTTTTTTGCATATTTTTCGACCGTACGAATTCGTTTTGCTTCCCGACATACCATTGATACTTTAGCCATAATAATTACCTGATTAATTTTTCAAAGGAAAGTTAAACGCTTTCATTAAAGCGCGTCCTTCTTCATCCGTATTCGCCGTTGTAGTGAGCGTAATATTCATACCACGCAGCACATCAATTTTATCGTAATCAATTTCTGGAAATATAATTTGTTCTTTAATTCCCATATTATAATTACCACGACCATCAAAAGATTTACCATTTAGCCCTCGAAAATCTCGAATACGCGGTATGGCGATACTGATCAAACGATCAAGGAATTCATACATATTAGCGCGGCGCAATGTCACCATACAGCCAATAGGCCAATCTTCACGAACTTTAAAACCCGCAACGGATTTTTTAGCTTTAGTGATCACTGGCTTTTGCCCTGCAATTTTAATCATATCAGACACTGCGTGCTCAATGATTTTTTTGTCACCAATCGCTTCACCCACTCCCATATTGAGAGTTATCTTTGTTATACGCGGCACTTGCATCGGATTCTTATAACCAAACTGATCGGTTAACTGCTTGACGACTGTATCGCGGTAATATTTTTGCAACCTTGCCATTTATAACTACCCGACTTATATATCAACAACTTCGTTGTTCGATTTAAAAAAACGTACTTTCTGCCCATCCTCTAATGTTTTAATTCCAATCCGATCCGCTTTTTTTGTGGTCGGGTTGAAAATAGCGACATTAGATATATGCAACGGCATCTCTTTTTCCACTATACCGCCTTGAACGTTACGTTGAGGATTCGCTTTTACATGTTTTTTTGCCATATTTATGGTGTCAACCAAGACTCGATCATCAGCATAAACTTTAGCAACGGTTCCACGTTTACCTTTATCTTTTCCTGTAATGACGATAACATCATCACCTTTTTTAATTCTACGCATAATTCCGCTACCTTTAAGCCGTGCTACAACACTTCTGGCGCTAACGACACAATTTTCATAAATTTTTCGGTTCGTAACTCACGCGTAACAGGGCCAAATATCCGTGTACCTATAGGCTGTAGTTGAGTATTGAGTAAAACCGCAGCATTATTATCAAAACGAATCAGCGATCCATCACCGCGCCGAACTCCCTTGGCAGTTCTAACAACAACCGCATTATAAACTTCACCTTTTTTAACTTTTCCACGTGGAATTGCTTCTTTTACGGTCACTTTTATTATATCACCGATACCCGCATAACGCCGATGCGAACCACCTAAAACCTTGATACACATTAAGCGACGCGCTCCGCTATTGTCAGCTACATCCAACTTAGATTGCATCTGAATCATTGACCGTCTCCAAACTTATTAACAGAGGGAAAAAACATAGCCATTAAACAATCACAGCCTTCTCTTCTACCCTGACTAATCGCCACGTCTTTGTTTTAGACAGTGGACGACATTGTTTAATTGTAACGATATCACCACTCTGACATTCGTTACTTTCATCATGAGCATGTACTTTCGTAGATCGCCTTACATACTTTCTATAGAGTGGGTGTGGAACTCGCCGCTCTATTAATACAGTAATAGATTTATCCATCTTATTGCTGGTTACACGGCCTGTTAACGTACGTTCCACTTGCTCTTTTTCACTCATGACTCTGCCTTCACTTTTTCACGCATCACTGTTTTCACTCTTGCAATATTTTTTCGCACAGCTCTCAACTGATGATGTGTGGGTAGCTGCCCAGAGCCATTTTGCATTCTTAAGTTAAATCGCTCTTTAGCTAAGCTAAGCAATTCTTCTTGCAATTCCGTTGCATTTTTTTCTCTTAATTGTTCTGCATTCATTACATTACCGTCCGCGTAACAAAGGTTGTAGCTATGGGTAACTTGGCGGCTGCAAGACGAAACGCTTCGCGCGCCAACGCTTCAGAAACACCTTCCATTTCGTAAAGCAGACTACCGGGCTTAATTTCAGCCACCCAATACTCAACATTGCCTTTCCCTTTACCCATCCGTACCTCAAGAGGTTTTTTGCTGATTGGTTTATCAGGAAAGATTCTAATCCAGATTTTCCCACCTCGTTTTACATGCCGAGTCATGGCTCGACGTGCCGCTTCAATTTGTCTGGCGGTAAGTCGACCACGTGCAGTTGCCTTCAAACCAAACTCACCAAAACTCACTTGGTTTCCGCTCGTCGCCAATCCGCGATTACGACCTTTAAACTGTTTTCTAAATTTTGTTCTTTTCGGCTGTAGCATTTTAATTCCTCGTTACTTCGTCGCTACACGCTGCGTTGGCGTTGCTGCTTCAGTTTCTTCGCCAGCGGCAAATACTTCGCCTTTAAAAATCCAGACTTTAATACCAATTACACCGGCAGGAGTACTGGCAGATGCCGTGCCATAATCCACATCCGCACGCAAGGTATGTAAAGGAACTCGACCTTCTCGGTACCATTCACTGCGAGCAATTTCAGAACCGTTTAAACGGCCACCTACTTTAACTTTAATACCCTGCGCGCCCAAACGCATTGCGTTGGTAACGGCTCGCTTCATAGCGCGGCGAAACATAATTCGACGTTCTAGCTGTTGAGCGACACTTTCTGCAACCAGATAAGCATCAAGCTCAGGTTTACGAATCTCTTCAATATTGATATGTACCGTTTGCACAGGCAAGTCCATCAACACAGCAACCGCTTTACGCAAGGTCTCAATATCCCCACCTTTTTTGCCAATCACAATACCAGGACGAGCCGTGTGAATTGTAATTCGTGCATTTTTGGCTGGGCGCTCAATTTGAATACGGCTCACCGACGCTTTTGCTAGTTTTTTTCTGATAAAGTCACGAACCCTAAGATCCATGTTTAAAAAATCAGCGTAATCATTATGATCTGCGTACCACTTAGACGTCCAATCTTTGACGATGCCAAGTCGAATACCAGTCGGATGTACTTTTTGTCCCATTACGGTTCCTCTCTTAAATTATCCGTCTAATGATCCGCCACTGTCACCGTGATGTGACTGGTTCTTTTTAAAATACGCGTACCGCGCCCTTTTGCTCTAGCACGAAAACGCTTGTGAGTTGGACCTTCATCAACGCAAACTGCTTTAACTTTCAACTCATCAATATCAGCACCTTCATTATGCTCAGCGTTAGCAATTGCAGACTCCAGTACTTTTTTGACCACTTTTGATGCTTTTTTTGGATCAAAAGTCAGCGTTTCCAATGCCCGTTCAACGGGCATACCCCGCACCATATCTGCAATAAGACGCCCTTTTTGAGCCGAGAGGCGTGCGTATTTTAGCTTTGCAAACGATTCCATTTACCCTTCTCCGCTATCTTGCTTTTTTATCAGCGACATGGCCGCGATAAGTGCGTGTTGCTGCAAACTCACCCAACTTGTGCCCTACCATGTTTTCCGTAATCAATACGGGAACATGTTGTCGCCCATTATGAATCGCAATAGTTAACCCAACCATTTGTGGCATCACCATAGAACGACGCGACCAAGTTTTAATGGGACGTTTATTATTAGTCGAAATGGCCTGATCGACCTTTTTTTCCAGACTAAGGTCTAGAAATGGGCCTTTTTTAATTGAACGTGGCACCGCTGGCTCCTCTATTCCTAATTAATTATTAACGCTTTTTGCTGCGTCGCCGTACAATCAATTTATCCGTGCGTTTATTACTACGCGTTTTATATCCCTTGGTTGGCACACCCCAAGGTGATACAGGATGACGACCTCCGGAAGTCCGACCCTCTCCACCTCCATGCGGGTGATCAACAGGGTTCATCGCAACACCACGCACCGTCGGCCGAACACCGCGCCAACGAGAAGCCCCAGCTTTACCTAGAGACTTCAAACCATGCTCGCCATTGCCAACCTCACCTAAAGTAGCACGACAATCAGCTAAAAATTTCCGTGTTTCGCCCGATTTTAATCTTAGGGTTGCATACCCCCCTTCTCGTGCAACTAACTGCGCTGAAGTACCTGCACTTCTCGCTACTTGAGCACCTTTCCCTGGTTTTAACTCAATGCAATGGATGGTTGAACCCATGGGAATATGGCGTAACGGCAAACAATTGCCGGGCTTAATTGGAACCGCAGCACCCGATGCTATTTCTGATCCTTGCGCCACGCCTTTTGGAGCAATGATGTAACGACGTTCACCATCGGCATAAAGCAATAGCGCTATGTGTGCACTACGATTGGGGTCATACTCAATATGCTCAACCGTCGCTTTGACACCGTCTTTATTGCGCTTGAAATCAATAATACGATAGCGCTGCTTATGTCCTCCACCTTGGTGTCGAACCGTAATACGACCATGATTATTACGACCGCCTTTTTTTGTCTTTTTATCCAACAGCGGCGCGTAAGGCTCCCCTTTATGGAGATCTGCCGTCTGTACCTTAACTACAAACCGTCGCCCAGGTGAAGTTGGTTTTGTTTTAACCAGTGCCATTTTATGTAAACCTTAGTTAAATTTCTGTTATTGCGGGCCGTGGAAATCTATATCTTGACCATCAGCTAACTTGACGTAAGCTTTTTTCCAATTCACTCTCCGCCCAAGCCTTTGGCCAAAACGTTTTTCCTTACCTTTCACGTTTGATACTTGCACGCCATCCACTTTCACTTCAAAAAGCAACTCAACCGCTTTTGCTATTTCTGGCTTGGTTGCATCTACGGCAACTTTAAACACAAACTGTCTGTTCTCATCGGCCAACATCGTTGCCTTTTCAGAGATATGAGGAGACAATAATATATTCATTAAACGTTCCTGATTCATCCCAGACGCTCCTCAAGTTTTTTAACTGCGTCAACGGTAATCACTATTTTTTGATGGCGAACCAAACTAACAGGATCTACTGTTGCCGCTTCTACCACTTGTACTTTGTGTAGATTGCGAGATGCCAACGCCAGATTGTCTGAAAGCTTTGCAGCCACAAACAGCCCCCCGTCCAGACCCAAACCTTTCAATATAGAAACCAATTCTTTAGTCTTAGGGGCAGACACATCTAAAGTATCCACGACAATCAGACGCTCTTGACGAACCAACTCTGAAAGTATGGAACGCATAGCCGCACCATACATTTTTTTATTTACTTTTTGCGAATAATCACGGGAAGAAGCGGCAAACGCTCTCCCTCCTGAACGCCAAATAGGGCTACTTGAAGTCCCAGCCCTCGCTCGACCTGTGCCTTTTTGACGCCAAGGTTTTGCCCCACCACCTCGAACTTCTGCTCGAGTCTTTTGAGAATGTGTGCCTGCCCGCCCACCCGCTAAATAAGCAGTGACAACCTGATGAATCAACGATTCATTAAACTCCGCGCCAAAAGCGACATCAGAAAGATCAATCTGACCCTCCGCAGCACCCTCTTTTGTGTTAGTTATATTTAATTGCATGGCATTTCACCTTAACCTTTTGTTTTAACAGATGGCGTAATCATCACGTCGCCACCTTTAGCGCCAGGAACAGCACCTTTAATCAACACCAGGTTTTGTGCTTCATCAACACGAACAACTTCCAAATTAGGAATGGTTACCCGTACATGACCCATATGCCCTGCCATTCGCTTTCCTTTAAATACACGCCCTGGAGTTTGACATTGGCCTATGGACCCCGGCGCTCGATGAGACAGTGAATTACCATGTGTCGCATCTTGCATACTAAAGTTGTGCCTTTTTACAGCCCCAGCAAAACCTTTACCTATGCTCGTACCGGCAACATCTACTTTCTGCCCTTGCTGGAAAATCTCAGCTTTGATTTCATCACCCACCGCTATCGAGGCACTTTCTCCTTCTTGCAAGCGAAATTCCCACAAGCCTCGACCCGCGCCCACGCCTGCTTTCGCAAAATGGCCAGCTGCAGCCTTGGTAACTCGTGATGCACGACGACAACCCGTCGTAACCTGGAAGGCACTATATCCATCCGTTTTCTGGGTCTTGATTTGGGTCACGCGATTCGGCTCTACTTCGATCACAGTCACAGGTATTGAAACCCCATCTTCTGTAAACAGGCGAGTCATCCCACGCTTAATTCCTACCATCCCAATTGCCATTCTTTTAACCTCAGTTCTAATTCAGCTTGATTTGTACATCAACCCCAGCCGCAAGATCTAACTTCATCAAAGCATCAACTGTTTTGTCTGTGGGATCGACAATATCCATAAGTCTCTTATGAGTACGAATTTCATACTGATCGCGCGCGTCTTTGTTAACATGCGGAGAAATCAGTATTGTAAATCTCTCCTTTTTAGTTGGCAAAGGAATCGGACCTAGAACCTGGGCCCCGGTACGTTTTGCTGTTTCAACAATTTCTCGAGCCGATTGATCGATTAGGCGATGATCAAAAGCTTTCAACCGGATTCGTATGCGCTGATTAGACATGTTGTTTCCTACTCTATAATTTTGGAGACGACGCCCGCACCCACGGTACGACCCCCTTCTCGTATTGCAAATCGTAACCCTTCTTCCATTGCAATCGGCGCAATCATCGT
>VAPL010215267.1_pt1 | contig 34734 bp, 29 predicted proteins | sample 3395061 | NCBI WGS metagenome assembly VAPL01 (sample SAMN08290444, study PRJNA428436) | hydrothermal vent metagenome | isolation source: Deep-sea hydrothermal vent chimney 2 | place: Pacific Ocean: Juan De Fuca Ridge | depth 2182 m m | reverse complement strand
TGGGTATATCGACAAACAGGTATGACAACAGACCCCATTAGCAAGGCTCTGTTGAACGGTATATTGACACTCGTTAAAACATAACTGGATTTTGACAATATCGCAATCAACACGAGAGCATATGAAACAAGATATTGCTGCCTATAGATTAAACCTTGATCGGTTACATACCTCAAATGGAGATATATAACCGATTCATGTGTTCGGTTTAGGTTGACCAGTACAACGGGCTACCTCCTGCCAGGTTTTATCTATGTGTTTTCATCATTCGCTTCTGTTTTTTGTACTGCTGCTACACTTTCCTGGTTTTGATTGTCGCGAGAGGCTCTGCTACGGGGCTCCCTTCGTTGACGCTTTTCTCTTGTCTGTTGCTGATTTTCGCCTGTTTCCTGTTTAGGTCGGGTGGTGAGTCCTGTGTTTTCACTTGGCGTAGTGGTGGTTGAATTATTGGCTTGGTTTTCAGTAGAGCCTGTTTGATGGGGCTCGGCACCGACTTCGCTTTGCTGATTTGTATTATTTCTATTCGTGTTGCTGGCTCCTCGACGTCGACGATTGTTGCGGCGGGGTCTGCGTTGTTCACGTACCTCGGATGTGTCGGGTGTTGATGCCGTAACGGGTGGATTATTTTCAATAGTCGATTCACCATTGGAAACAATTTCCGAGTCAAGATTTGTTTTTTGTTCTGATGGTATTATGGCTGCGGTATTACTGGTCAGACTTTCTGTATTTTGCTCGTTGTTATGCTGTTGAGGATTATTTCTGCTGCGTTGCCCCCGTCTAGCCCCCTGCCCGGTTGAGTGAGTAGTAGTAGCAGAGCTGCTTTCGCTTCTAGTGCGTCTGTTACGGTTAGATGAGCCTTGTCTGCCTCTGCCGCTACGAGAGCGATGTTGCTTACGTTCAGTATGATTGGCAGGTGTTTTGTTCTCTTCCGATTCTTCATTAATGCCAAATAAGGAGGACCAAAGACGTTTAATGAAGCCTTTTTCGCTATCGATGCTAGCGTTACGGAGTGCGACTTTTTGTAAAGATGGCGTGGGTGCCGGAGAGGCGGGAATGACGCGTTTTACTACTGGCTCTTCCATTTTTTTCGCATCATGCTGGCTACGGCTTGGAAGATCGGTAGTTTCTGGTTTTTGCATCAGTTTATAGCTGTTTTGTTTCGTTGCTGTTTCCTCACTCCCCTTCACCCGCCTTATTTCGTAGTGGGGTGTTGACATGGTTGGGTTTGGAATAAGCAAAACATGCGTTTCTTGCCGTTTTTCTATCGCGCTAATAGCGGCTCTTTTTTCATTGAGCAGAAACGTTGCGACATCGATAGGCAGTTGTGCAATAATTTCTGTCGTTTTTTCTTTAAGTGCTTCTTCTTCGATAATTCTCAGGATGGATAAGGCCAGGGACTCGACGTTACGGATACTGCCCTCGCCCTTGCATCGTGGACACAAAATTTGTATAGATTCCCCTAGTGAGGGACGGAGTCGTTGGCGTGACATCTCTAGTAGTCCAAAACGTGAGATGCGGCCAACTTGTACTCGTGCCCGATCCATTCGCAGTGCATCTTTTAAACGCTGTTCAACTTCTCTTTGGTTGCGAATAGGTGTCATGTCAATATAATCGATAACGATGAGCCCACCCAGGTCACGGATTCTTAGTTGACGGGCAATTTCATCAGCCGCTTCGAGATTGGTATTAAGCGCTGTTTCTTCAATGTCGCTACCTTGAGTTGCACGAGAAGAGTTAATATCTATTGAAACTAAGGCTTCAGTATGATCGATAACAATGGCGCCGCCTGACGGCAGGCGAACTTCATGTTGGAATGCGGAATCAATTTGTGATTCGATTTGAAACTTGGAGAAGAGCGGAATAACATCTTCGTAATATTTTACTTTTTTCAAGTTGTGAGGCATGACCTGTTGCATAAAGCTGACGGCATCTTCATAGACTTTTTTGTCGTCTATTAATACTTCGCCTATGTCTTGGCGGAAATAATCTCGAATGGCTCGAATAATGATGTTGCTTTCTTGATAAATTAAAAAAGGAGCGGGTTTTTCTTTTGATGCGGTATCAATGGCGTGCCACATGCTCAACAAGTAATCCAGATCCCATTGTAGTTCTTCCTGGTTGCGACCTACTGCTGCAGTACGCGCGATCAGCCCCATACCTGCTGGGATTTCAAGGTTTGCCATGACATCCCGAAGTTCAGTACGTTCGTCACCTTCAATACGACGAGAAACCCCGCCTGCACGCGGGTTATTTGGCATTAGTACCAAATAACGTCCCGCTAGACTAATGTACGTCGTTAATGCCGCACCTTTTGTTCCACGTTCTTCCTTGTCAACTTGAACAATAATTTCTTGTCCTTCTTTGATAAGGTCACGGATATTAGGTCGTTCATTGCGGTTTTCGGAGGGGCTTTGGTGGTAGCTGGGGGCGATTTCTTTTAACGATAAAAAACCATGTCGATTGGCGCCATAGTCAATAAAAGCCGCTTCCAGGCTGGGTTCAACCCGGGTGATTTTACCTTTATAAATATTGGCCTTTTTTTGTTCGCGTGATGGGGTTTCAATATCTAAATCATAAAGAAACTGTCCATCAACAAGTGCAACACGCAGTTCTTCGCTTTGTGTTGCGTTGATTAACATTCTTTTCATATATAAAATTCTCCGCGCGTCGCGGAAAACCAGCTCAGGTTATAGAACGTTAGATTTTAGTAGTCGCTGTATCATAGGAATCCATTAGTAAAAGGAACAACCATGGAGAAGCGGGGTCATCGTGTTATACAACATTTGCTCGACTCCTTAATGGTCTTTCTCAATTAATTCGTATTTGGCCAGGTTTTGTGACTGGCAAGCTTTATTACTAAGTGTTAACGCTGGTTTGTCCGAGGACGCGTCTATTAATAAAAAATTGTACGCAGGTTTATGGTGCGTATGGGATATAAAGAATAACGCACTGTGTTCGCATTCTTTATAAAATTTATGTGTTAATTCCTTGTGTTAACTCCTAATGTGGGCGATAGCTAAAATGCAAAAGAGTGTTAGCTCCCCTTACTTTGCTTGCACTGAACCGTATAAAATCGCTAAAGTTTATTAACTTTTTGTCCGTTTTTTATATTGCAATTTTGTTTACATCGTCTGTTTGTAATATGCCTGACGCTGCAATGACAACGATAAACAAACAATCTATGCAATAGAGGTACTTTACAGTGACCCTATTCTTCGTGGCGATTTCTATATATCGAACAGCCTCCCAGTTATGTCTTCAGCGTGTATAATAGCGGCACGCTCAGTTATTCTGATTTTCCATTAATGTTGTTTGTACGACACTCGAGCAACACGACCCTACATTAATTTAGATAGCCTATGTTGGCGATATCGCTGTGATCCATCATTGTCCGCGCATTAATATACCACGAACTTGATTGACTTCAAACCTTGTACACAACTGTTATTATTGAAAAAATGCCGATAAGCAAGCAACAAAAACCCCCATCTTCCAGGGAAATAAGTATTAATCCTGATCAGGCAGGTCAAAGAGTCGATAACTTTTTGATAAATATATTAAAAAAAGTGCCGCGTAGCCATGTTTATCAGTTGCTTCGCTCAGGTCAGGCGAGGGTGAATAAGGGGCGAAAAAAACCCAGTTACCGCTTGCAGACTCATGATATTGTAAGAATTCCTCCGGTTTGGCAAGCTGAATCCAGTTTTTCGTCACCTGTCAATGTATCTCACGCTGTGCTGGATCGACTTCGCCAGGCTGTCATTTATGAAGACAGCGACCTTATTATCATCAATAAACCAACCGGCATGGCTGTTCATGGTGGGTCGGGTTTATCTTTTGGTGTGATCGAAGGTTTACGTCAACTGTGGCCAAGCCAGCACTATCTAGAATTGGTGCATCGGCTAGACCGAGAGACCAGCGGTTGTTTAATGATCGCAAAAAAAAGAAGCGTACTGCGCGTATTACATGAACATTTGCGTGGCAATGGTGTGGATAAGCAATATGTTGCCTTAGTTTCAGGCAGAGCTACAAAAGATAAAATAGTTGTCGATCAACCTTTGAAAAAAAATGTATTACGTTCCGGTGAACGTATTGTCAGAGTCGCTGAGGAAGGTAAACCTTCCAAAACAAGCTTTCGTATGATTGAACGATTTAAAAACGCGACTTTTTACAATATTAAACCCCATACAGGGAGGACACATCAAATTCGTGTTCATGCAGAACATCTTGGGCAACCCATAGCAGGGGATCCTAAATATGGGGATGATGCTTTTAACGAAGAGATGAAGTTGTTGGGGCTGAACAGGCTCTTTTTACACGCAAAGTCACTCTCATTTACTTTGCCAGGCTGGCAGCAACCCTTGTATATTGAAGCAAAAATGGAAGATAAATTATGCAAATTATTGAGCCGGTTACGTTATGACACAACAAGCGGACGCGAACAAATTTAAATTGCTCGTCTTTGACTGGGACGGAACGTTGATTGATTCCGAAGCCCGAATTATTGAGAGTATGCAAATAGCGAGTGAACGTGGGGGTTTAATTGCTGTTAGTGATGATGATATTCGCCATGTTATTGGTCTGGAACTCAATCAGGCCATTAGGCAACTTTATGGTGATATTGCGAGCGATTTAATAGAGCAAGTTGCAGATATTTATCGAGAGCATTATGTCTACCAATCTGAGATTGCAACCCCTGTATTTGCGGGTGCGTTAGAAACATTGACTCATTTACAGGGTCAAGGATATGAAATGGCGGTTGCGACGGGTAAAGGGCGTCGAGGGTTGGATAGTGCGATGGAAGAATCAGGGTTGCAATCTTATTTTACAACAACACGCTGTGCTGATGAGACGCGATCAAAACCACACCCTCAAATGCTGAAAGAAATTTTACTTGAATTAAGTTTAAAACCTTCCGATGCGGTTATGATAGGGGATACGCACTATGATATGAAAATGGCTCACGCCGCTAATATAGCTGCAGTGGCAGTCAGTTACGGAGTACAAAAAAAACAAAGTTTAATGCGTCACAACCCGATCGCATGTATTGATTGCATCACTATATTGCCAACAATAGTTTAGGGATTAATATAAATGAATAAACAAGAAAAAGAGACACCAGCCTCTGCTGATCAAGCCTGGACAGATGCAGCGGAGCAGCAAGATGAGCGCAAACCAGTAGAGCAATGGGAGCGAGACCTGATTAGTAAAATCAGTTTTACTGCCTTGACAGAGCATCGAAGGTCTCGTCGTTGGGGTATCTTTTTTAAACTTCTGACGGCAACCTATATTGGCTTTTTTATCTACATGGTTTATACACCAGGAGATGATGGCTCGGGGTTGAATGCGAGTAGCGATCACACTGCGCTGGTAGAAATTAATGGCGTGATTGCCTCCGATGCCGCAGCGAGTGCCGATACTATTATTACAGGTTTACGTGCCGCATTTAAAAATACTAATTCTGTTGGCATCATTTTACGTATTAACAGCCCTGGTGGTAGCCCTGTACAAGCAGGTTATGTTAACGATGAAATCAAGCGTCTTAAAGAGCGCTATCCCGAGAAAAAAGTCTATGCTGTCATTTCTGATGTTTGTGCGTCAGGGGGGTATTATATTGCAGCAGCAGCAGACGATATTTATGCCGATAAAGCAAGTTTAGTGGGTTCTATTGGTGTTCTTATGGATGGCTTTGGCTTTGTTGATACGATGAAATTGGTTGGTGTCGAACGACGTTTGTTGACCTCAGGCGAACAAAAAGGATTTCTTGACCCCTTTTCACCGTTAAAACCTGCTGATGCTGCCCATATGAAAGAGGTGCTGGCAAGCACACACCAACAGTTTATTAAGGTGGTTAAAGAGGGGCGTGGTGATCGTTTGGTTAATGATCCCAAGTTATTTAGTGGTTTGATTTGGACCGGAGAGCAAAGCCTTGATTTAGGATTGATCGATGGCCTGGGTAGCAGCAGTTATGTCGCAAGAGAAGTCATTGGTGCCAAAAAAATTGTTAACTATACGCTAAAACCCAACCCATTAGAGCGCTTTGCAGAGAAGATAGGCGCTTCATTTGCGGGTGTGATGTCGACAAAACTAGGGCTTGATGGTCTCGAGCTGCGTTAGAAATGGGCACGACAATAACTTCCCATTTTAGCCTCTCGGCTTTATCTCCTCCATCCAAAGGGGGGGGGGTGCTTCGAGACTCTTCGTTGAGCGTTTTTCAATCAAAATATACGTACTTTAGCTCTGGCTAGAGCTGCGTTTTTTCTCAAAGCTTCCGCATCCATGCTCACGCTCCTTGCCTACATCTCTGTAGGCAATCGGAACGTTCAACGAGAAATCAAATCAGAGCGCTAAAACGGAAAATTATTTCGTGCCCCTTCTTTCGGCATTAGTCTAATCCCAATTTTTTTAACCGGTAACGCATTGCCCGATAGCTGATGCCTAAAAGTTTGGCCGCCGCCGTTTTGTTGTGATTTGTTTGTTTTAAAGCGTGTACAATAGCTTCTTTTTCAACTGAACTTAAGAAAGGTTCCAAAGCTGTTTCTGCTGTTTGCTCGGCTGATAATATGTCAGTGTCTGTATCCGAGATGATGGGTAAATGCAAATCTTCTTCTTGTATGGTGCTGTTTTCACACAATGTTGTGGCGCGCTCTAATACATTTTCTAATTCTCGAACATTGCCAGGAAAGGGGTAATGTTTTAGTGCTTGGAGTGCAGAATGGCCAAGAACCGGTGCTGACGCAGGGTCTTGTGCGGTTAGTTTTCTAAGCGTATGTTGTGCTAACAGTGGTATGTCCTCAGGTCTTTCTCTAAGGCTGGGTAAGGTCAGCTCAATAACGTTAATTCTATAAAAAAGATCTCTACGAAATAACCCTTCATTAATCAGCACGCTGAGATTTTTATGTGTTGCGCTGAGAATTCTGACATCAATCGGTGTTTCAGTTTGCGCGCCGACAGGTCGAACCGCTTTTTCTTGTATGGCTCTTAACAGTTTAACTTGAAGATGTAAGGGAAGGTCTGCGACTTCATCGAGAAAAAGTGTACCTTGATGCGCCGCCTGAAACAGTCCTGTTTTGTTTGATATGGCTCCGGTAAAGCTGCCTTTTTGATGTCCGAAGAATTCGCTTTCAATAAGGTCTTCGGGGATAGCGCCACAGTTTACAGGAATAAAGGGTTTTTCAGAGCGCGAACCATTTTCATGGATCAGTCGAGCGACCAGCTCTTTACCTGTGCCAGATTCACCGCTGATGTAGACGGGCGCCTGGCTACGTGCGAGTTTAATGATTTTTTCACGTACTGCTTTGATAGACGCAGACTCACCTAAAAGAATTTTTTCAGGTTGGGGCGTATGTTGTTTATTTGTGTCAGGTGTTGTGAGTTTGAGTGCGCTGGATACGAGGTTACGTAGTGCGTTAAGATCCACAGGTTTAGAAACAAAGTCAAAGGCACCCGCTTTGAGTGCTTCGATAGCGGACTCCATATCGCCATGGGCGGTTATAATTGCAACAGGAAGTTGAGTGCGGTGTTGGTGTAGATATCGCACAAAATCGATGCCGTTGCCATCAGGTAAATTCATATCACATAAACATAAATCAAAATTTTGTTTTTCAAGATGTTGTTTAGCTTGCTGCAGATTTTCAGAGGTTACACTTTCAATGTTCATAGGCTGTAGCGTGATTTGTAATAACTCACAAATATCAGGTTCATCGTCAATTATGAGTGCCCTGTGTTTTTTCACTGCTCATTTGCTCCGGCTCGTCGGGTGTCGCTAAACGTGATACGAAACCCATGAATGTCTTCGTCTATATAATTTAAATGAGCTTGATTACTTTCGCATAACTCTTTTGCTATATAAAGCCCCAAACCCGTTCCATCGGGGCGGGTTGTAAAGAAAGGTTCAAATATTTGCTCCTGGTTTTTTTCATCTACGCCAGAACCAAAGTCAATGATTTTTAGATAAGGTATAAACATTTCGTTAATATAGCCCATTTCGATTTCCAATTTTATACCATCGGCTCGGGTTTGAGTATATTGAAGTGCATTTTGGCATAAATTCCAAAGCACTTGGTGTAGCTGACTGGGATCGAAAAATACAGCGATATTGTTTTTTTTATGGGTAATGAGTATTTCAGGTGATAACAATTTTTGGGTGAGTCTGAATTCTTCGATGAATGAGGCTATCCAGATATTTAATAACAGTTTTTCAGGTTTTGCCTGTTTTCGCCTGCTGATTTGTAAAACATTTTCAATGATCGTATTCATTCGTTTTGAATGAGTGCTGATGATTTCGATTAGCCGACGTTCGTTCTGGTCAAGTTGGGTTGATTCGGCAAGTAGTTGTCCAGCATGGCTGATCGCCCCAAGTGGGTTTCTGATCTCGTGTGCAATGCTTGCTGTTAATCGTCCTAGTGATGCGAGTTTCAGGTTTTGGGCTTGCTGTGCCATTGCTGAAGTGTCTTCAAGAAAAATCAATATGCCAGAAGCACTGTCTGTCCCCAGTTTAGCAAATCTGGGCATGATCATGGTGGTCGCTATTGTGGAATTGAATAATTGGTTTTTGTATTGTGGTGAATGCAGCCAAGATTTGAGCTGCTTGTTGAGCTCAGGAGAAAGCGTGTTCAGAGCTTGCTGATGAGGAGACTTTGGCTTACCTAGTAGCTGCCAGGCTGATTCATTGATTAATCTTAAGCGTGTGTCTTGATCGACAACAACAATACCCGTCTGCATTCTCTGAATGATATATTCAGTCAATTGCTCCATATTGGCCAGATCGACACCGCGCTGTGCTGCCAGCGCTTCACTTTCTCTGATGCGTCGAGCTAACAATTGAGACGTGGCGGCAGTTAGGAATAAAATGGCACCGATGAATCCGGCTTGGGTAAAGCTGGTTTTAAGCGGTGCGTTATATAATACGGTATAGGATTGCTCTAACAGTAAAAAAAGGGTGGCTATCGCAGAGAGTAAAATTGCACTTTTCTTGGCAATTAAAAGGCTTCCACCCGCAATAGCAACGATTAAAAGAATAGCGATGCCACTTTGTAAGCCACCGCTGGCATGCATGAGTAGTGTGATTGCAATGATGTCAATAATGACATGAGTATAAACCTGAATAAGAAAAGAAGGCTGACGCCAGCGAATAGTAAAAGAAGCAACAATGCTGGCAATAACGTATAAAAGACTCACAACCAAAAACAGGGGAGGGTTGTGTTCTCCTAGTATTTTGGGCCCGATGTCAAATAACACAATAATCAAGAAAAAACTGGATAGTGCGGTGCGATAAATATTTAGATAAAACAAGGGTTGCCAGCTTTGCATTGGGTTGCTATCCGTGGGTTGTTCTACGGATGTTGGCGTTTTATAAGGGGTATACTTCATATACAACGTTTTTCATTGGCGGTATTGTAATTGTAGTTGACATTGATCGTTTTGCAATTGGAAAAGGTGTTGAGGCGTGTTTTATGGATGTGCTTATGATTGGTTTAATAGACATGCTGTGACCGATATCGATTCCTTCTTCAGTATCCTGAGAAACAAATGGCAGTGCGTTTTGTAACGCTGAATTTTTCAGGTAGCGCGTATGATCATACCGTTTGATGAGCGTTATTGGAGTGTGTTGCTACTCACCAGGTATTGATTCATTTTTTCAATATCTTCAATAGAGAGAGTTCCCGTAGCTTCTTTGAGCTTTAAAGTGCTTAATAAATAATCATAACGTGCTCTGGCATGGTCTCTTTGGGCGCGGAATAATTCTCTGCGGGTGTTGAGTACGTCTACTGAGGTACGTGTACCGACTTCCAGGCCAATCTCCGAGGCTTCCAGAGCACTTTGTGTTGATAAAATGCCTTGTTTAAAGGCTTTTACTTCACTGATTTTTGAGCGTACGTTGAAATAGGCTTCACTGGCTTCACGTTGTATCGCTCGTCGTGTTTGTTCTAGTACGGCGTGTGTTTGCGCATAAAGCTGTTCGCCTTCTTTTACTTTGGCGCGGGTGCCGCCACCACGAAATAGAGGCAGGCTCAGCTCCAGTTTGATGCTGTTTGTGGTTATGTCTTGATTGCCGACAAAAAAAGTATTTCCACCGCCGCCTTCAATAAAGCTATATGAGGCGACTAAATCCAGTACGGGATAGTGTCCGGCTTTTTCTCGTTTAACATTATATTTAGCGGCATTGACAGCAGATTGTGCGGATAATATTCGATAATTTTTATTGAGCGCGGCATCCACCCAGGCTTGTCTGTCTTGGGGTTCAGGTTGCAGTAGCTCTAGTTCACCTTGTAATTTTGCCAAGTGGAGATGATATTGGCCGGTAAGCTCTCTTAATGCTTCTTTAGCATTGGCTAAACTATTTTCTGCGGCGATTTCATTGGCGATAGAGAGATCATGAGCGGCTTTGGATTCATGGACATCTGTGATGGCAATAAGTCCGACTTCAAAGCGTTGCTGAGTTTGTTCATGTTGGCGAGCATTGGACTCTTTTTCGGCAATCGAAAATTCTAAATTGTCGTGTGCGGCTAATACGTTAAAATATCGTTCTGCGATATTGGTTATCAGGTTTTGTCTGGCCGTCTGATAATCTGCCGCTGTTTGCGCCCATTGAGCATTGGTTTGTTCCAGTAGTTTATAGGTGTCATGGTGATAGATAGGCTGACTCAAGCTGAGTGTATAGCCGGTACCGTTACTATTGGTGACCTGGTCGCCGATTTTTCTTCTGGTGTCCGAGATGTCAGCCCGAGCATCGGCTTGAAAAAAAAGCTGTGCGCGACTTTGTTTGTGGCGTTGTTCAGCTGCATTTTGAGCGGCAAGAGCAGCTTGCAATGCCGGATCGCTGATTTTGGCAAAGTTAAAAACATCAAGTAGATTGTCAGCCGTGACAGTATGGTTTATTAATAGTGAGAATAAGGCGACGATGTAAAGGGGAGCTGATTTAAATCTCATTTTTATAAAACGAATTTTTGTGGTGTTTTTGCATTAATCAGAGCAGGTAATATCGTTTCAAACAGTGATTCTTTGCTCCAGGCGTCGTGACGGGTGCGAGTATAGAGCAGGGCTTCCATCACGGGAGCTTCGCCGACGATGACAAAGAGTCGGCCGCCAATACGAAGCGCATTTAAATACTCTGTTGGTGGTGTTGGGTAGGAGGCGGTGATGGCAATGGCATCATAAGGCTGGTTTTGTTTCCAGGGTTGTGTGGCATCTGCAGTTTTTAAGGTGATATTTTTAATACCCGATTGTGCAAGCTTTTCTGTGGCTTCTGCTATAAAATCAGGATAAATGTCGATACTGTACACCTGTTTGGCCATGCCGGCCAAAAGTGCAGTCAGATAACCGCTACCTGTGCCTATTTCCAATACGGTGTCTGTTTCCTGGATGGCCAGCGCTTGTAATAAACGTGCTTCAATTTTAGGTTGCATCATCTCTTGTTCGTGGATGAGCGGAATGCCGATATCAGCAAAGGCCAGTTCCCGGCTGGCTTCGGGTACAAAGTTTTCACGGGGAATTTCAGTGATCAGTGACAACACGCGATCATCCAAGACTTCCCAAGGTCTAATTTGTTGTTCTATCATATTGAAACGGGCTTGTTCTACATCCATACTGTGTTCTCTACAATATTAGTTACAATAAATACCTGTATTGCTCGTGCGTGCGAGAAAGATTAAGTGTTTTAGTGGTTTAAAGCAAGCAAACGTTCAGATTAATTTGGATGCCAATCTGGTCTTCATGTAAGTATTTGAATTGGCATTGGTATGGGGGTCGTGTGAAGGCTTGCATCCTGTTCCTCTATCCTATACTTTGTAGCTTCTTTGACAAAAGCCATCTAACATCAATATATTATATAAAAGCAAGTGTATCCACTCCTGATCCATAGCGTTATCAGGAAAAAACTGACTATATGAAATAGGAGTAGTTTAAGTATGAGCGCAGTTTCTGGTGAACAGACCGATGCCCAGTCAGCCATATCCAAGCCCCCAACTGCATTCAAAACCGTGGTTACGCCGTTTCCGGGCTCAATGAAAATTTATGTGCAGGGGCAGTTACACGATATACAAGTTCCCATGCGGCAGATTAGCTTGACCTCGACGCCAACAAATGAAGGCTTGACCGAGAATGCGCCGATAACGGTTTATGATACTTCGGGTCCCTATACCGACCCTGAGGTTGAAATCGATTTAGGTCAAGGTTTGTCTAGAATGCGAGAATCCTGGATAGTGGCGCGAGGGGATACGGAAGTATTGTCGCAATTAAGCTCAAATTATGCTCAGCAACGAGCCGCTGATGTGGCAACACAAAATTTACGTTTTGATCATATCGCGCCTTCACGTCGTGCTAGGTCAGGCACGAATGTGACCCAAATGCACTACGCTAAAAAGGGCATAATTACGCCTGAAATGGAGTTCATCGCTATTAGAGAAAACGCTCGTTTGCAGGAAGTTAGGGAGCAGGGCGTACGGGCGAGACGGCATACGGGGCAAAATTTTTCTGCGGCTATTCCTGAGATTATTACACCTGAGTTTGTCCGTGATGAAGTGGCGCGCGGTCGTGCGGTGATTCCTGCTAATATTAATCACCCTGAGTTGGAACCGATGATTATAGGCCGTAATTTTTTGGTGAAAATCAATGGTAACTTGGGAAACTCAGCGATCACCTCTTCGATAGAAGAAGAGGTGGAAAAAATGACCTGGTCTATTCGTTGGGGCGCGGACACCGTTATGGATCTGTCTACCGGCAAACATATCCATGAAACACGGGAATGGATTATTCGCAATTCACCCGTACCTATAGGAACCGTACCTATTTATCAGGCGCTGGAAAAAGTAGACGGTAAAGCGGAAGAACTCACCTGGGATATTTTTAAAGATACGTTAATCGAACAAGCGGAGCAGGGTGTAGATTATTTCACTATTCATGCCGGCGTCTTGTTACGTTATGTGCCGATGACGGCGAATCGAGTCACCGGTATTGTTTCTCGCGGTGGCTCAATTATGGCAAAATGGTGTTTGTCGCATCACAAAGAAAACTTTTTATACACTCATTTTTCAGAAATTTGTGAAATTATGAAGGCTTATGATGTTTCTTTTTCATTGGGCGATGGACTCCGGCCTGGATCAATAGCCGACGCCAATGACGAAGCCCAATTTGCCGAGCTGGAAACCTTGGGTGAATTGACGAAAGTAGCATGGGAGCATGACATACAGACCATCATAGAAGGGCCGGGCCATGTGCCGATGCATATGATTAAAGAAAACATGACGAAACAACTAAGCGATTGTCATGAAGCACCTTTTTATACATTAGGCCCGTTAACGACCGATATTGCCCCTGGTTATGATCACATTACCTCTGCTATTGGTGCGGCACAGATTGCTTGGTATGGCACGGCGATGTTGTGTTATGTCACGCCGAAGGAACATCTGGGTCTGCCAAATAAAGAGGATGTGCGAGAAGGTATTATTGCATACAAAATTGCAGCTCATGCTGCAGACCTTGCGAAAGGGCATCCTGCTTCACAAATTAGAGATAATGCCTTATCGAAAGCTCGTTTTGAATTTCGTTGGGATGATCAGTTTAATCTTGGGCTTGATCCTGAAAAAGCACGTGAGTATCATGATGAAACTTTACCGAAACAAGCACATAAAGTCGCTCATTTTTGTTCAATGTGTGGTCCAAACTTTTGCTCAATGAAAATTACGCAAGATGTTCGTGACTATGCAGCGAAGCTTAAAATTGGCAATATTGACGTTGCTGTTGAAAGTGGTATGGCAGAAAAAGCCAAACAATTTAAACAGCAGGGCGCCGAAATATATAAAGATACATGATTTTTTTCATGCTTAACGGCGCTGATAATGTTTGTACTCCAAACACTTTCTGAGTCGTCTAAAAGAAAAGGAGCTTTAGGCTCCTTTTCTTTTTTCTCCCTGCTGTTTTTTTCGTTTTCTGTTGAGTTATACCATTCTTCAATGGCCTCTTCTACAGAGAGCCGAGATTGAACTCGTTGTCCAGTTTTAGATTTTACATGGACTCCGCCTTTATGTAGTAACGGTGATCGTGCCACAAAGTTTCTTGGTTTTGCCATCATTTTCCCTCGTTTACTTTTTTTTTTGACCTTACTGTTGGGTGAAAATAAGCGAAAAATATATGCGGGGTCAAAATATTTGTCAATATTTAATTAGGTTGGGTATGAGTTAATCGGTCACTGAATAGGTATATAATCCTAGGTTTATGCCATGGGTGAGACTCGCTCTAAATAACCCTCTAATAAAAGGTGGAAATGCATGCTTTTAGGTTCAGTTATGATGGGTGTGTCTGGCGTTGAATTATTGCGTGAAGAAAGAGAGCTTTTAGCTCACCCTTTGGTGGGCGGGGTCATTTTATTTTCAAAAAATTATGCAAACAGAGAGCAGTTAACGCAGTTAGTAAGCCAGATTCATGCTGTTAAAACACCGTCCATATTGGTTGCCGTTGATCATGAAGGGGGGCGTGTGCAGCGCTTTCGTGACGGTTTTACCGAGCTTCCAGCCATGCGTCGCTTAGGCGATATTTTTGATGCTGATCCGGTTCGTGCAAAACGACTGGCTCAGGATTTGGGTTGGTTGATGGCTGCAGAATTACGGACGACCGGCGTAGATTTTAGTTTTGCACCTATATTAGATTTGGATTATGGTGTGAGCCAAGTGATAGGTGACAGAGCGTTTCACAGCGACGCTGATGTGGTGTCTTCTTTGGCGCATCGTTTTATCGAAGGCATGAAAAAAGCGGGAATGGCAGCAACCGGAAAACATTTTCCTGGGCATGGTGCCGTTGAAGCCGATTCGCATCTTGCTGTGGTCATGGATCAACGGAGTTATGACGAAATAAGACAACAAGATGTTCTACCGTTCGAGCGACTGATCAAGTGGGGTTTGGCTGGCGTCATGCCCGCCCATGTCATTTACCCTGAAGTTGATACTCAGCCTGCCGGTTTTTCTTCATTTTGGTTGCAACAAGAATTGAGGAAACGCTTAAACTTTCAAGGTGTCATCTTCAGCGATGATTTAGGGATGCAAGGTGCGACTCAGGTTGGGGGTTATCCCGAACGGGCGGAAGCGGCATTACGTGCGGGTTGTGATATGGTTTTAGTCTGTAATGATCCTGTCGCAATGGCTAAAGTGCTTGATGGTTTAAAGTATGAAGTGTCACCTGAATCGGCGCGACGTTTGCCTAGCATGCACGGTTTACATGCACAAACAAAGCAGGAATTAGAAAAACAGGTTTTGTGGAAAAAAGGCGTTGCCGTTATTAATCAATTTTAAGAAATATCGTTAGCCACTCTATTATTGTAGAATTCATACCCTAATTTATTTTGTAACAAAAATCACCTTACGGAGTCGGAATGCGTTTTTTCAGAATAATGATAGTAAGCTTGTTGTGGGTAGCAACATCACCGGTGTCGATTGCGGGTTTTCAACCTTTTCAACCCCTGCCTGCACAGCCGCCTATTCCCAGTGACAACCTGATGTCACCGATGAAAACAGAATTAGGGAAACAGCTTTTTTTTGATGCTCGTCTTTCTAAAAATAAAACAATGAACTGTAATAGCTGCCACAATGTGATGGCCGGGGGGAGCGTACCGCAAGCAAAACCAACCGGTGCGGGTGGACAACTTGCACAACGTAATGCACCTACATTGTGGAATGTTGGTTTTACTACGATCTATTTTTTGGATGGTCGCGCGACCAGTTTGGAAGCGGCGATTAAGGAACATCTGCTTGCGGATGGTGCTATGGCCATGGCGAACGAGGAGCAGGTTGTTGATGGTATCAAGCAGAGTCCAGGTTATGTAGAGCAATTTGTCGCGCTCTATGGAGATGAAAACCCGGTGAGTTATGATAATGTCAGTAAATCTTTAGCGGCTTATTTGCGTAGTTTAGTGACTAATGATAGTGCATTCGATCAATATCTACGTGGAAAGAAAGACGCGATTTCAGATGTTGCGAAAGAGGGCATGAATCAGTTTATTGAAATTGGTTGTGCCTCTTGTCATTTTTGGGTCAATATGGCGGGACCGATTCCTGGTTTAGCCTTTCAAATGGGAGAAGGGTTTTATGAGCTGTTTCCTAACCACCTAGGCTCGGAATATGATGCTCGCTATCATCTAACAGATGATACAGGTCGTATAAAAGTGACCGAAGACGAATCTGATCGGTACATGTGGCGTGTGGCCAGTTTGAGAAACGTGGCTCTAACCGCCCCTTATTTTCACAACGGGGCAGTCAAAACATTAGAGGAGGCCGTCAGGGTTATGGCGATGGCACAATATAAAAAACGTTTACCAGAGGCAACAGTTGAAGAAATCACAGCATTTTTGCATACTTTGACGGGGCAGTTTCCAGTGCAAACCATGCCTAGGTTGCCGGCCACAGGTTTTCATAAACAATAAAAAGAGTTCATTAATGACACAAGCTATTACACCAGAACAGGCGCAACAAATATTGGATGAAGCGGACTTGATCTATGGCCAACAAGAAATAGAAAAAGCCTATGAGCGACTGTCTATTGAGATTAGTGCCGTTATCGCAAATAAAAACCCGCTGGTTGTTTGCATATTGAATGGCGGTTTGGTTCCCTCAGGGGGGTTGATCACTCGTTTTTCCTTTCCCATGCAGTTGGACTATCTTCATGCGAGTCGCTATCGGGGTGCAACGACAGGCAGTGAGCTTGTCTGGATTGCTCGAACTCAGCATAAGTTAAAAGATAGAGTGGTCTTGTTGGTGGATGATATTCTCGACGAAGGCCATACCTTGGACGCTATTATTAAAGATTGTTATATTAATGGTGCACAACAGGTTTATAGTGCGGTGTTGCTAGAAAAAAAATTGGACTATGACAAAGCGATCCAGGCTGATTTTGTTGGGCTTGAAATAGAAAATCGCTATGTTTTTGGTTGCGGGATGGATTATAAAGAATATCATCGCAATCTTCCTGGTGTTTATGCGGTAAGGGACGAGGTTATAAAAAATGCTTGATATTGCGATTATTGGCGGCACCGGTTTAACCTCTTTGCCGAATTTACAGATCACTAAGCGAGAAATGGTGCACACGCCTTATGGTGAGCCATCAGGGCCTGTTGTCTATGGAAAAATAGGTCAAAAAAAAGTGGCTTTTTTGCCCCGTCATGGTACAGGGCACACCATCCCGCCCCATAAAATTAATTATCGTGCCAACATCTGGGCCTTGCATAGTTTGGGTGTGAAAAAAGTGCTTGCGATCGCTGCGGTTGGGGGGATTGATTCGCGCTATGGTCCTGGGTGTTTGGTTGTACCCGATCAATTGATTGATTATACGTGCTCGCGTGTGAGTACTTTTTTTGAAGATGATTTAGCTCATGTCACGCATATTGATTTTACCTATCCCTACAATGACGGTTTGCGTCAACGCATTATTGAGGCTTGCCGTACGGTGGTGGGTCTGGACGTTTCACCTACCGGGGTCTACGGGGCAACACAGGGGCCACGCCTGGAAACGGCTGCCGAAATTAATCGTCTGGAAAAAGAAGGCTGCACTATTGTCGGAATGACGGGTATGCCTGAAGCCTGCCTAGCAAGAGAGCTGGAATTAGAATATGCAAGCTGTACGGTTGTTGCTAATTGGGCGGCAGGCCGTGGCGAAGGTGAAATATCAATGGCTGATATTGAGCACACCATAGAGCAAGGCATGGACAAAGTGAAAGCGATGTTAGAAAAGCTGGTGTTGATGTTGTAATACTCGGCTGAATGTGCTGTTAGAACCCATGTTGATGAGTTGTACTGAAATATACCGTGACGTTATGTTGCTAGGTTCTTTAATGCGTATTTGCGCGTGCTAACACCTACAACATAACGATACGGTCATATGAACTTTCGGAATAGAAGTGCAAACATTAATTACCCTGGTATTTTGGCTTTATTCCTTCTATCGTTGCTGAGACGACATAGTCGGTAACATTGTGATCAGGTGCCCAGTCACGGATGAATTCTTTTGATTCATCTTTAGGTTCTATGCGTACATTTTCAAATCCAGCTTCTTTAATCAATGTTTCCAATGTTTCAATTAAAGAGGCGTTACCCATGCAGCCTGCGATGAGAGCAGGATCGTTTTTCATTTCAGGGGGTAATTCAACGGTAGCAACAATATCAGATATAGCCAGGCGTCCGCCGGGTTTGAGAATTCGCAATGCCTCTTGGAATACTCGCGCTTTGTTGGGCGATAAATTAATAACGCAGTTTGAGATAATAACATCAGCGGTATCGTTAGCAATGGGTAGGTTTTCTATTTCACCTAAGCGAAACTCAACATTCTTAAAGCCACCTTTTGCTACGTTATTACGTGCCTTGCTGAGCATGTCCGGCGTCATATCAATACCGATGACGTGGCCGGTGGTGCCAACTTCGTGCGCAGCTAAGAAGCAATCAAAGCCACCACCGGCACCCAGATCAACGACAGTTTCTCCTGTTTTAAGAGAAGCAATCGCTCGTGGATTGCCGCAACCCAAACCCATATCAGCTCCACTGGGTACCTTATTCAGGTCATCTTGACTGTAGCCCAGACGAGTCGAGATTAAGGTATTGATTGCTGAGTCATCTGATACCCCGCAGCAGCTGCTTTCAATGCCACATGCGTCTTCATTATTGCTGGCGTTAGCGACTTTAGCGTAGCTGTTGCGCACGCTGTTGCGGTGTGCGTCATGCTCGTTTTGTGTGTCTTTTGGACCACAACATGGCTTACTCATTATTTTGGCCTCATTATTCGTTTTTTATTGTGAAAAAATGACTCAGCTCATTTAGCACTTTTGGCTCGAGCCAGCATTCGACATGTTTACCTGAACGTTCCATTTTAACCAAACCGGCACGGTGCAATTCTTTAAGATGGTGAGACAGTGTCGAAGGCGCAATATGGAGTCCTTTGCCCAGTTCACCCACACAAAAACGTACCGCATGTTCAGTGTTGCAACGAGTTCCAGGCGCGCAACAAGTTTGTAATCGATGAAACAAAGCCAAGCGATTAGGATTGCTTAAGGCGTGAAACATTTTTGCAAAGCGTTCTTTGTTATCACTATAGTTCGACATATTTAGAACTATAGAATAATAAAATGATGCTGTCAAATCAATAAATAGACTTAACAATATAATGGAAAAATTCAAATTTTTGCCGATATATAGCCGTGATGCTTGAAATATAGTTCGCGACTATACCCATAGCGTAGCCCGGTATTGCGAGAACAACAACGTAGCTAGGGAATGAAGAGGGCGTGCAATTGCACTTAAATATTAATCGCCACGGGTATATGTTCGGAGTTATGACTCTTATTCGTAATAAGCCCGCGTGTTCTATGCATTGTGAATGCTTTTTGACTGATATTGAGGGATGGACGTGAATAGTGAAATAAAAACAGAGAAATCAGAACCCGATCGTAATAAAAAAGAAATTGAAAACATTGTAAATGGTGTTGCCGATGAATTAGAACGGAGGGTCACAGCTCAAAATAGAGTTTTAATTTTCATCAAAAGCTACAGTATTGAGTTATTTTCTGCCGTTTCAATCGGTTTTTTGGTTACGATTATGGCGGCAATGTTTCCCAAATATTTTTCTTTTTTTGATGAAGTTGAAAGTCACGTTGTGCAGGCTCCTCAAGAGGCATTCATCGATACAGCTCAGGCAACGAATCGACATTTTTACGTGCGAGCAATGCTGAGTCAAGTTTTATCCGATATAACTTTTACTAAAATATATTTTTCCGAATATGTCATGGCAACTGGGAAATTGCCCAGTGATATCAGTGATTTGGGCTACTCTATAGATGAATTAAAGGAATATGATTATATAGAAGACTCTTTTTTAACAAAGGAAAGTGGCATTGGCGTTCTGTTATCAAAAGACTTCGGTGAAAATAAGACACTTGTTCTTCTGCCGAAAATATCAGTCAGCGCTTCACATATAAAATGGAAATGTATAACTAATATAGATGAAAAATATCTGGGTATTTCCAAAATTGCTGTTTGTGAATATAGAGCGGGTCTCCAATCAGGATAAGGTGAACATGATTGAAAATTTTTTGGATGTTGATACGCCTAGCTGCGACAAATATAAAACAGTAAATGCGTTGTTGCTTGGTGGTGGGCGTGCGGGTATTAACATCTTGCAAATTTTTGAACTTTATGATTGGCTGCATCTTGATGGTGTTGTTGATCAAGATGAAAGTGCGCCTGGAATGCAGTTAGCAAGTGCCCTGGGGGTGCCGACATTTATTAATGTAACCGTCGCATTGCAGCAATTTGAAGGTGATTTGGTTGTTGATGCTACAGGTGATTCTGCCGTGTCATCAGAAGTTATGCTTTATTGCTCTCGTATGGGTAAAGAATATATTTCCGGTATGAGTGCAAAGTTATTTTTTCATCTTGCCCACACCCATGTTAAAGAAAAACATGAAATCCAGGAACAAGCTCTGCGTGTCGAAATGTTAAAAACGATGTTACAAATCTATCAGAAGCTAGGCGCGCAATCAGCCAGTGATCATCTGGTCAGTCAGGGTATGCAAGGTTCTGCAAAATTTGTGGTCTCTAATAAGGCGATTGCATTAGAGTGCGGTGAAAAAAATATACGAATATTGGGTGGGTTGGGTATAGAGCCGTTGCCAACAAATTTACCGATGGAATTGGTCGAGTCATTAATGGAAGAATTGCGTAGTGTTCAGGAGGTTCCGGTCATTGAACTTTCGAAAGCGGTGAAACTAGAAAAAGTTGAGGGTGAGTTTGGTTTAGCCGTGCCTTTATTTATTGAAGGCAATTTTCGTTATTTGTTATTATTTCAATTAGAAGGAAGTCTGTTAGGTCGCCATAGAGCGGAGCTGTCAGTATTAGTTTCGCATTTGCAGCATGCTTTGGAAACTGAAAATCGGCAACGAATTTTGTTGGAATTGGCCTATCGTGATTCGCTTACGGGGATCTATAACCGCAGGTTTTTTGATGAACGCTTGCAACAAGAGGCTGATCGGTTTCAACGTTTTGCGCATGGACGCCTCGCTATTATGTTTATTGATTTGGATCATTTTAAATTGTTGAATGATCAATATGGCCATATCGCAGCAGATAAAGTGCTTCAGGACGTTGTGCTATCAATTCAGGAGCAATTGAGATCATATGATGTGCTTGCCCGTTACGGTGGTGATGAATTTGTCGTGATGTTGCTTGGTGTGGAAGAGGAGCAGGTGTTGAACATAGCGAAACGAGTGCTCGCGGTGACCTCTGAGTTAGCTGCTCAGAATGGGGAATCTGAAATCCACAGTGATATAAGTTTTTCTATGGGTATTGCAATGGCGGAAACGGGATCGGAAATTGATGCGGCAGATTTATTGAAGCGAGCAGATCAGGCGCTTTATAGAGCAAAAAAAATGGGACGCAAACAATTTCAGATTTTGTGAAAATTTATTGCTGAACGTACTGTAGTTGATCTGAGCCCCGATCCATATTTTCTGAAATCCACTTAGCGTTATCCGGATGCAATCCGTAAAAATCCCGTTCGATTAATAATTGCGATTAACTGAAAAATGTGCCAGTTCTATCAAAGCTTCTTTGTAAGGTGTGTTCGCTATGATTGATAATGCATCGATAGCTAGCCGGGCTTCGTTTTTGGCGCAGTCTGTAGTGTATTGTAAGGCATCGGTTGTTAGTATTGCCTCTTTTACTGCATCAATATGCTCAAGACCACCTTTTTCGATAGCTTGACGAACCGTTTGGCTTTGTGAAGGAGAGCCCGTTTGAATGATGCGGATAAGAGGGAGTGTGGGTTTGCCTTCAGCTAAATCATCTCCAATGTTTTTGCCCGTGATATCTGAAGAGGCATCATAGTCAAGTACATCATCAATCAGTTGGAATGCAGTGCCCAGGTGCATGCCGTAGGTTGCAAATGCCATTTCTTCTTCTTTGGGTCGTTGGCTGATGACGGCACCAATTTGAGAGGCTGCTGCAAATAGTTTGGCTGTTTTGGAGCGAATGACATGTAAATAACGTTCTTCAGTGGTGTCTGCATCATTACAATTTAATAGCTGCATGACTTCTCCTGCCGCGATGGTGTTCGTGGCTTCTGCTAATATTTCCATAACGCGCATATTTCGGATTTCCACCATCATCTGAAAAGCACGCGAATAGAGAAAATCGCCCACTAGTACGCTGGCCTCGTTGCCCCAAACGGCATTTGCGGTTTTTTTGCCTCTGCGTAACTCAGAGGCATCGACGACATCATCGTGGAGTAGTGTTGCAGTGTGGATGAACTCGATAATTGCAGCGAGGCTGTGGTGATGTTGACCTTGATAACCGCATGCACCACTACCCAGCAAGACCAAAATAGGGCGTAATCTTTTACCGCCGCTATTAATAATGTAGAGGCCTATCTGATTAATCAGGGTGACGTCAGATTGAAGACGTTTGGTGATAAGTTTATTTACGGCAGACATATCGTCTGAGGTCAGCGCGTTGATTTTAACTAAGTCCATGTATATATTGTTGTTTTAAATGGTTAATGCTGCATGTGTCCTCCATGCTAACGGTCTGCAGCGCAGTTTTCAATCTATTCTTGTTTAACTTGCTTTGCCGCCGTCAATATTATCTGAAGTCGGGTTTGACCTGATGGCCTTTTTTAGATAAAATCCGCCTCTTGCGCGAACGCTGCTGGTTTAATTTTGTTTGAATTAGTACTTAGTTTTGAAAATCAGTTATTTGGAGAATTTGGGATGTATGCCGTAATCGTCACTGGCGGAAAACAGTATCGTGTCAGCGAAGGAGATACCATCAAGGTTGAAAAACTGGCGGTTGATGAAGGTGCAGAGATTGAACTCGAGAATGTGCTGTTAGTCGCCGATGGTGAAAACGTCAAGGTTGGTGCGCCTTATGTGGAAGGTGGCAAAGTTGAGGTGGTAGTAAAATCTCATGGCCGTGGCAAAAAAGTAAAAATTGTTAAGTTTCGTCGGCGTAAGCATTCACGAAGCCAAATGGGGCATCGTCAGTACTATACTGAGCTAGAAATCAAATCAATTGCGAGTTAATTTAGTTAGTGGAGTCAGTTCATGGCACATAAAAAAGCAGGCGGAAGTACGCGTAACGGACGTGATTCGGAGTCTAAACGGCTTGGTGTGAAGCGTTTTGGTGGTCAAGAAGTTGCTGCGGGCAGTATTCTTGTCCGTCAGCGTGGTACCCAGTTTCACCCGGGTGTGAATGTAGGTTGTGGTCGTGACCATACATTATACGCCAAAGCAGATGGTCACGTTGTGTTTGAGGTTAAAGGCCCGAATAGGCGTAAACAAGTTAGCGTTGTTGCTGCATAAAATTTAATTTTTCGGTTGGAATGGCGGAACTTAATGGATAAAATACTTGTGAATTAGAACCTTGTGATGGCCCTGGGTTTTAAATAAAAGCCCCGCTTATGCGGGGCTTTTTGTTTGTCAGGGCGAGGAGGCCGCTCGATAGTAGAGAGCCGACTATGGAAATCTGACTTTTATGTCCCTTGCAGGTGCAACATGGCTTTCACCCTAGTAAGGGGACAGAGGCTCTTGTACGATTTCTATTCTCGGATAGTCTCCCAGGTGGATAGATGAGTTCGCTGTAGGCCAGTTTCTATCACTTTAGAAATCAGGTTGTTTGAGGTTGAAGTATGAAATTTGTTGATGAAGCGACAATTCGAGTTGCAGCGGGCGATGGTGGTAATGGTTGTCTTGGTTTTCGTCGTGAAAAATATGTGCCATTTGGTGGTCCTGATGGCGGCGATGGCGGCAACGGTGGCAGTGTTTATATTGTAGGCGATACTAACTTGAATACTTTGGTTGATTTTCGCCATAGCCGTCGTTTTAATGCTCAGCGTGGAGAAAACGGGAGTGGTAGTCATTGCACTGGCCATGGCGGTGAAGATCTTTATATTAATGTTCCTGTTGGTTGTGTGGCTTATGATGATGAAACCGATGAGCAAATTGCGGATATCACCCACGAAGGTCAAATTGTCTTGGTTGCTCAAGGTGGGTTTCATGGTCTGGGTAATGCCCGCTTTAAAAGCAGCACCAATCGGGCGCCAAGAAAAACAACCGAGGGTACGCCAGGAGACCATCGTACTTTACGTCTTGAATTGAAGGTTTTGGCTGATGTCGGTTTGTTGGGTATGCCTAACGCGGGTAAATCGACATTAATTCGTGCTGTTTCAGCAGCAAAACCGAAAGTCGCAAATTATCCTTTTACGACCTTGTATCCTAATTTAGGTGTGGTAAGTATTGCGTCTCATCAGAGTTTTGTCGTGGCTGATATTCCTGGTTTGATTGAAGGTGCGGCGGACGGAGCGGGATTGGGCGTGCGCTTTTTAAAGCATTTAGCACGTACGCAGTTGATATTACATTTAGTCGATGTTGCGCCCTGTGATGGCATAACGGATCCCGTTGAAGAGGCTGTAATGATTGTTAAGGAGCTGGGGAAGTTCAGCGCTGATTTGGCGAGTAAAGAGCGTTGGTTAGTCTTGAATAAAGTGGATTTGCTGGCAGCGGAAGAGCAGGAAAATTGTTGTGCTGATATTGTGTCTCGATTGCAATGGCAAGGCCCAGTATTTAAAGTGTCGGCACTTGCGAAAGAAGGCACCCAGGCTTTATGTTATGATATTTGGCGCTATTTGCAGTCTGATTTAGAGGGGGCTGAGAGTGACGAAGCCGGATAGTAGCTATGTTTGATCGTAAGGTATTTAGTCAAACCCGTCGGGTGGTTGTTAAAGTAGGTAGCTCGCTGGTTACCGATCAGGGGCGGGGGCTGGATCAGCAGCAAATTAATTCATGGGTTGCACAACTGGCCTGGTTGCGTCAGCTGAATGTGGATGTGGTTCTGGTTTCATCTGGTGCGGTTGCTGAAGGGATGGTGCGTTTAGGCATGTCGGAAAGACCGCATGCGCTCAATATTCAGCAAGCGGTTGCGGCCGTGGGGCAGGCAGGATTGGCGCAGGCTTATGAGTCGGCTTTTCAGGCGCATCAATTACGGACAGCACAAGTCTTGTTAACGCATGAGGATTTATCAGATCGTCAGCGATATTTAAATGCAAGAAGCACTTTGCAGGCATTATTGGCGCTGCATGTTGTTCCTGTCATTAACGAAAATGATACGGTTGCGACTGAAGAAATTCGTTTTGGTGATAATGATAGCCTGGCGGCGATGGTTGCTAATTTACTGGCTGCTGAGTTGTTGGTGATTTTAACAGATCAGCCTGGCATGTACGACAAAGATCCTCGTTCTCATGTCGACGCAGTATTGATTCAGCAAGCCGCAGCAGGAGACCCGGCTATGGAGGTTATGGCCGCGGGCGGGGGGGTGGGTCGTTTGGGTCGTGGTGGCATGCTGACTAAAATTCGGGCTGCAAACCGGGCGGCGCGGTCGGGTACGGTGACCGTGATTGCTTCAGGTGCACAGCCTGATATATTAAAGCAAATATTCCGAGGCGAGGTGCAGGGCACGCTCATTTATCCTGGCAAAGTACCGTTGGATGCGCGTAAGCAATGGTTGGCGACGCAACTATCTGTGGCGGGTCGACTGATTGTCGATAAAGGTGCAAAAACAGTTATTGAGAATCAAGGGCGAAGTTTGCTGGCCGTCGGTGTTGTGGATGTTGTTGGTGAGTTCCGGCGAGGTGATATGGTGGTGTGTGTGGATAAGGCTGGAGTTGACGTGGCCCGAGGCCTAGTTAATTATAACTCTGAAGAAACACGTAAGATCATGGGCCAGGCCAGCGATAAAATAGAGAAAATGTTGGGTTATGTGGATGAGTCAGAATTGATTCATCGGGATAATCTAGTGGTGACGGGTCGGTAGGTTGCCTGTTTGCACATAAAAAAACCGGCTACTCGCCGGTTTTTTTATGTAATAAATGCGGTGGTGTCAGAGTGCTCTCAAGCTTTTGTTTAAACGGTTTTTGTATCGTGCGGCCGTATTTTTGTGAATGAGTCCCTTGCCCGCCATTTTATCAATAACCGGTGTGGCTTCTTTGTATGCCTGAGTGGCTGTTTCTTTGTCTCCAGCATCTAAAGCGGTGCGCAGCTTCTTGATGGCAGTACGCATTGATGAGCGCGCAGACATATTGCGTGCGCGTCGGCCGATTGCCTGACGGGCGCGTTTTCGTGCTTGTGCTGAATTGGCCAAAGCCGTTCTCCTACAGTCGATCTGATAAAGCAGAGCAATATAACTGGTTTGTCCTATTTTTTCAAGAGTTCTCTCTGCAATAATGAATAACTTACGGTAGAATACGCTTTTTTCATTTTGTTGTTCTTGTTTGTATAGGTAGGTTGCGTAGATTATGTCCGGGAAGACGTTGCTGAAGTCTGTTTCAGCGGTCAGTAGCATGACTTTACTGTCACGTATCCTTGGTTTTGTCAGGGATATGGTTATTGCACGAATTTTTGGTGCGGGCGCAGATGCCGATGCTTTTTTTGTGGCCTTTAAAATTCCCAATTTTATGCGTCGCCTTTTTGCTGAAGGCGCTTTTTCCCTAGCCTTTGTGCCGGTCTTTTCTGAGTATAAAACACAACGTTCCCATGAAGAGGTACGGCTATTTGCGGCAAAAATAGCGGGGACATTGGGGGGAATATTGCTCATTGTGACTTTGATAGGCGTGTTTGCTGCAGCGTTATTGGTTGCTATCTTTGCCCCAGGGTTTTTGGATGAACCAGAAAAATACCAGCTTACCGTTGACATGTTGCGACTCACGTTCCCCTATTTGTTTTTTATTTCCTTAGTTGCGTTCGCTGGCGGCATATTAAATAGTTATGGTCAATTCGCAGCACCTGCATTTACCCCTGTATTGCTGAATATTTGTTTAATTAGCGCGGCTTTAGGTTTAGCGCCCTTATTGGATGTGCCTATTGTGGCATTGGCGTGGGGCGTGCTGTTAGCGGGCCTTGTCCAGTTTTTGTTTCAGTTACCTTTTTTGCTGCGGCTGAAATTGTTATCACGACCTCGGTGGGGCTGGCGTGATAGCGGTGTGCAACGGGTACTCAAATTGATGATTCCAGCGATTTTGGGTTCCTCTGTAGCGCAAATTAATTTATTGCTGGATACGTTAATAGCCTCTTTTTTAGTGACGGGCAGTGTCTCTTGGCTTTACTACGCGGATCGCATGGTAGAATTTCCTTTGGGCATTTTAGGAATCGCATTAGCTACGGTGATCTTACCCAGTTTGTCTGAAAAACATGCTAATTCGTCTCCAGATGCATTCAGTCGTACTTTGGATTGGGCATTGCGCTGGGCTTTGTTAGTGGGCACACCGGCGACCGTCGGTTTATTTTTACTGGCTCAACCTATTTTAACCACCTTGTTTCACTATGGTAACTTTCGTGATCTTGATGTGGTCATGGCCGGTTATAGTTTGATGGCTTATGCGATTGGTCTGATGGCTTTCATTTTTGTTAAAGTCCTTGTTCCCGGGTTTTACGCCAGACAGGACACCCGCACGCCAGTGCGAATCGCTATTATTGCTATGATTGCTAACATGGTGCTGAATATCGTGTTTGTGGTGCCGTTGGTCTGGATGGATGCGACTGCGCCCCATGTTGGTTTAGCAATAGCGACCTCAATATCCTCATTTATTAATGCCGGGATGCTTTATTTGGCATTAAAACGATCAGGGGTGTACGTGCCTCAGCCGGGTTGGTTACGCTTGATTATTCAGGTTGTGATCGCAAATTCAATTATGGCAGGCGTGTTATTATTTATAAAGAGTGATTTAAGCGTGTGGTTGCTCTGGAGTGGGGGGGAGCGTGTCGTGCAATTAGTCGGTGCCATTGCTGCGGGCGGATTAGCCTATATAATAGGTCTGTTGGTTTCAGGGGTTGGGCCGACTCAGATTAAAGCGTTAACTCACCGGCGATGATGATAAATGATAGATGAAAATAATACGTGGCATTGCTAATTTAGCCCATGGGCATCGTGGTTGTGTGGCAACGATTGGTAACTTTGATGGTGTGCATTTAGGGCACCAGACGGTGCTGGGGCAGTTGGCAGAAAAAGCCGCAGAATTAGACTTGCCTATGGTTGTTGTGTTATTTGAGCCTCAAGCTCAAGAATTTTTTGCTCCCGATAAAGCACCGGCACGGTTGAGTCGCTTCCGGGAAAAAATTCAGGCATTACGCCGGTTTTCTGTAGACCAGGTGTTGTGTCTGCGATTCAGTCGTCAACTGGCCTCTTTAAGCCCTGATGATTTTATTCAGCGAATATTAATCGAGGGTTTACGGATACAGTATCTCGTCGTTGGTGATGATTTTAGATTTGGCTTCAAGCGTCAAGGTGATTTTAGTAGCTTGCTTAAAGCGGGTGAGCGCTCCGGCTTTCAGGTTGCACGTATGCCGAGTTTCCATGCTGAAGGGGTACGAATCAGCAGTACCCGGATTCGCCAGGCTTTAAAAGACGGTGAAATGGCGGTGGCAGAACAGTTTTTAGGCCATCCCTATCGTATTTCGGGTCGTGTTGTGCAGGGAGATCAACGGGGTCGAACCCTTGGTTTTCCGACAGCCAATATTCGTTTACAGCGAACGGTCGTGGCTTTGAATGGTGTTTTTGTGGTTGCTGTGTTTGGCTTGATTCCCGAGCCGATATATGGTGTTGCCAATATTGGCAATCGACCCACTGTTAATGGCACAGAGACCTTACTGGAAGTTCATTTATTCGACTACGACCAGGAAATCTATGGCCGCTATTTGCAGGTGGATTTTTTACATAAAATAAGAGGGGAGACACGTTTTCCTTCCATTGATGCACTTAAAAAACAGATTGATTTAGATTGTCGTGCTGCACAGCAGTTTTTGACAGATATCACTTAAAATAAACAGGATTGTCTTCGGTGTCTAACTACAAAGATACACTTAATTTACCTAAAACTGCTTTTCCTATGAAAGGGAACCTGGCGAATCGAGAACCACAGCGTTTGCAGCAGTGGCATGATCAAGCGCTCTATCAAAAAATAAGAGCGGTCTGTGCTGGTCGCCCTAAATTTATTTTGCACGATGGCCCACCCTACGCCAATGGTAATATTCATATTGGCCACGCGGTTAACAAAATTTTAAAAGATATTATCGTCAAAGCGAAAACACTCAGTGGTTTTGACGCTCCCTATATTCCGGGTTGGGACTGCCATGGACTGCCTATCGAATTGCAGGTTGAGAAAAAGATAGGCAAAGTAGGGGTTAAAGTTGATGCAAAAACGTTTAGAACGGCTTGCCGAAAATATGCAGAAAAACAAGTGGCTGGTCAGCGAGAAGACTTTAAACGGCTGGGTATTTTTGGTGATTGGGATCAACCTTATTTAACGATGGCGCACTCGTTTGAAGCCGATACCGTGCGTGCCTTGGCGCGTATCATAAAGGCTGGACATTTACATCAAGGTTTTAAGCCGGTGCATTGGTGTGTGGATTGTGGTTCGGCATTGGCTGAAGCTGAGGTTGAATATCAAGACAAGGTTTCTCCCGCTATTGATGTTCGTTTCCCTATACTCGATGAAGCTGCTTTGCTAAGCCGTGTCGAACATGTGCCAGGGCATGATGGCCAAGGGCCTTTGTCGGTGGTGATCTGGACGACAACGCCCTGGACGCTCCCGGCTAACCAGGCTGTTGCTTTGAATGCCGACCTTGACTACGTTGTGGTGCAATGTGGAGCAGGCGCAGGCAGTGAACGTTTGTTGATTGCTGATGCGTTGTTAAAAGATGTGATGTTTCGTGCTGGAATCGAGACGCATCACGTTATCGCCTATTGTAAGGGCGAAGCATTAGAAGGACTGAAGCTGGGACACCCGTTTTACGACAGAGAAGTGCCGATTATTCTCGGCGATCATGTCACTATTGGCGCGGGTACCGGAGCGGTTCATACGGCGCCGGGACATGGGCAAGATGATTATGTTGTGGGGCAGCGTTATCACTTGGCGATAGATAATCCAGTCGGCAATGATGGCAAATTTTTACCTTCTACGGCGCTCTTTGCCGGACAACATGTTTTTGCGGCAAATGAAAGCGTCATCGAGGTGTTAAAAGCAAAAGGCGCACTATTGCATGGTGCGGCCCTGAATCATAGTTATCCTCATTGTTGGCGGCATAAAACCCCCATTATTTTTCGTGCGACGCCCCAGTGGTTTATCAGCATGGACCAAAAAAAACTGCGTGACAGTGCGCTGGCGAGTATAAAATCAGTGCAATGGTTACCGGGCTGGGGACAGGCGCGGATAGAAAGTATGGTCTCGGGTCGACCCGATTGGTGTATTTCAAGGCAGCGAAGCTGGGGGGTTCCTATTCCTTTGTTCGTGCATAAGGAAACGGGGCAGTTGCATCCTGATACCGATAAGTTGATTGCCATCGTGGCTGATAAAATTGAGCAGGAAGGTATTGATGCCTGGTTTGATTTAGAGGTTGTTGATTGGCTTGGTGACGATGCTGAACATTATAATAAAACGAATGATATATTGGATGTCTGGTTTGATTCCGGAATAACACATAGTGCTGTTTTAGAGCAGCGCGAGGCTTTGGCTTGCCCGGCAGATTTATACCTTGAAGGGTCAGATCAACATCGTGGATGGTTTCAATCCTCATTATTGACCTCAATAGCCGTGCGCGGTACTGCCCCTTACAAAGCGGTGTTAACACATGGTTTCGCGGTTGACGCTAAGGGCGAAAAAATGTCCAAGTCAAAAGGCAATGTAGTGGCACCCCAAAAAGTAGTGAATTCATTGGGTGCTGATGTTTTAAGGTTATGGGTGGCGGGCACAGATTATAGTGGTGAGATGACCGTATCCAATGAAATTTTGACTCGTACTACAGATACCTATCGCCGCATTCGCAATACCGCGAGATTTTTACAGGCGAATCTGGTGGGTTTCGATCCTGCTAAACATAGTGTGCCTGTCAATGACATGGTGGCCTTAGATCGCTGGGCGGTACACAGAGCGATAGAGTTGCAGCAAGAAATTATCGAATTTTATGATGCTTATGAATTCCACCACATTTATCAAAAATTACATAATTTTTGCGCCGTAGATATGGGTGGTTTTTATTTAGATGTAATTAAAGACCGGCAATATACCACACAAGAAGATTGTAAAGCGCGTCGTTCTACCCAAACAGCCATTTTTTATATTCTGGAAGCGATGGTGCGCTGGTTATCTCCCATTCTTAGTTTTACCGCCGATGAGCTCTGGGGGCATATGCCAGGGCAGCGGGGAGAATCGGTCTTTCTCGAAACCTGGTATGATTTTCCTCAAGCGACGGCCATCGCATCCACAGCGGGGTTAGATGAGGCCTCATGGCAAGTTATTCTTCGTGTACGGCAACTGATTGGCCCAGAGTTAGAAAAGCTGCGTGCCAGTAAAGATATTGGCTCTTCCTTGGACGCCGAAATTGACTTATATGTTGAAGACTCTATCTATAATGTACTGGCCTTGCTGGAAGATGAATTGAGATTTGTTTTGATTACATCCTATGCCCGTATCCATTCTGCCGCAGTACGACCGAATAGCGCGGTCGCGTTGAGCTACGATGAACAGCAATCAATTTGGTTAAAAATTACGGTATCTGAACATGAAAAATGTGCGCGTTGCTGGCATCATCGTGACGATGTTGGTACCGATGAGCGCTATGCTGATCTGTGTTGTCGCTGTGTAGATAATGTCGCAGGCAAAGGAGAGCAACGTTATTATGCGTAATGCTTTCTCGATACGACATTCTGGATTGTTTTGGTTGTGGGTGACCTTGATTGTATTGGTCCTTGATCAGTGGACGAAGGTGCTTGCTGACAGTACGCTGACTTTGTATAACCCCGTTGTATTGATGCCTTTTTTCAATTTAACTTTGGCCTATAACGAAGGCGCTGCGTTTAGTTTTTTGAGTGATGCCGGGGGTTGGCAAAAATGGTTTTTTATTATATTAGCGATTTTAGTGTGTATCGCCTTGCTTATTTGGTTGTCACGTTTACCAGTCGTTGCCAAGTGGGAATCTATAGCACTTTCATTGGTGCTGGGCGGTGCCATTGGTAACGTGATAGACCGATTTTTATACGGACACGTTATCGATTTTTTAGATGTCTATTATGAAAGTGAAAGCTGTTTTTTTATGTTTGCAGATGCGGGGATGAGTTGTCATTGGCCCGCTTTTAATATTGCTGATGCCGCCATTTTTATTGGTGCTGTAATGTTGATTATTGAGTCTTTTATGGCAGAAAAAAAAGAAAATGCTGCTTAAAAAAAGATAACGATTCAGGTTTCAGGGGCAATCTGAGTCGTTACAAAAAAAGGATGTGAAAAGTGGACGTATTATTAGCTAACCCAAGGGGTTTTTGTGCTGGCGTAGATCGCGCCATTGCCGTAGTTGAACAGGCAATAGAGGTGTTTGGTGCCCCTATTTACGTGCGACATGAAGTGGTGCATAACAAATTTGTTGTTAATGGTTTAAGAGAAAAAGGTGCGATATTTGTAGAGCAGTTATCAGAAATTCCCAATAACGCGACCGTGATTTTCAGTGCGCATGGGGTGCCAAAAAAAACCTGGGTAAAAGCAGAAAAGCGAGGTTTACGTGTTTTTGATGCGACTTGTCCCCTGGTGACTAAAGTTCATTTAGAAGTCGCAAAACATGCCTCTCAGGGACATAGTGTCATTTTGATCGGGCATGCTGGACACCCCGAAGTAGAAGGGACTCTGGGTCAATATAGTAAAAACAAGGAAGGGGGGGCGATTTACCTGGTGGAGACGATAGACCAGGTTGATGAGCTCAATATACAACAAAATACAGCGCTGGCGTTTGTTACTCAGACGACTTTATCCGTTGACGACACCATCACTATTATAGAGGCTTTAAAAATACGCTTTCCGAATATTACCGGACCACGCCGAGATGATATTTGTTATGCGACACAAAACCGGCAAGATGCGGTTAAGGCTTTGGCAAAAACCTGTGATTTAGTCTTGGTCGTAGGCTCAGTGAATAGCTCTAACTCCAATCGTTTAAGAGAAATTGCTGAAAAGTATAAAATAGAGGCTTATCTTATCGATAGTGCTGATGAAATATCCCGAGACTGGTTGAAGGGTAAGCAACGGATAGGGGTTACCGCAGGGGCCTCAGCTCCAGAGGTGCTGGTGCAAGAAGTGATTGCAATGTTAAAAAGTGTTGGCGCGCATGTTGAAGAACTTCGAGGTCGCGAAGAAAAAATTTCATTTTCATTGCCGAAATCTCTTTTAGCAGAATCGGTAAAGCAATAACTTTTCATTTTTAACCGGCTATCCTTCTAAGTTGCGTAGAATTAAAAAAGCGCTCGAAGAGCGAGCTGATCCAGATTATTCTTGAGTTGCAAGAGAAAGAATAACCGATAAAAGAATAAGGAGAATTCGAAAATAACCAACAAGAATTGTTGAATTTTGAGATCAACCCAGCGAAGTCACCCAGCAACACTTCAGAAGCGTCAACTTAATAATAAGGGTTCTCATTCCTGGAACGGGTTCAACTCACCTTAAGAATTAGTGTAAAATAACGTTCTGACCATACCTTTATCGAATTCATATGCCGTCAAAAACAAAAAAATCGAAAACACAATTAGATCAAGTCAACTCCATACAAAAGAAAAATATTTTCATCACCATTTGGAGTCTTCGTATTTTGTTGTCGTTCGACTTCCTGGATCGATTTAGTAACCGATTTAGTGGATTTAGTAATCCAGACATACTTGAGCCTACCGGGCTTAGTGAATTCTATTTCGAAGGTGCCTACTATAAGGATTCACCTCTGAAAAAAGAAAGTCGCAAATCGCTGACCCATCGCTTACGTATACTTTTAAATAAATTAACCAAAGAACTCGAGGATAGCCCGCAAAATGATCATTTTTCATATAATGCTGACATTCTAAAAAAGGCCTTATCTCTCAGCTCAACCGACATTGAACTGCTTAGATTTGCAGCGCTATCGACACAAAATAATGGTTTTCATGTATTGTGTGAAACGGTGGGGGAATTAAGCGATCAACAAGTGAAAGGCATGTTAGCAATCATCTTGAATATTCCCGAACCCCAGATCAATGAGGCATTAAAACCGAACTGCACCTTAATTTCTTCTGGTTTACTCAAAATGATAGCCGATGCTCATGGCTATAGACTGGGTTCTGGTTTAATGGGTCGGCTTGAGCTACCAGACAATATCAGGCAAGCCCTGTCCAGAGAACATCAAAATGAAGAATCCATGCTCCAGTGTTTTTTCCGTCGATCCCCTGAAGCACGGTTAACTATGGAAGATTTTTCACACCTGGAAAAAGATGTTAATTTAATTCAGTCCTATATTAATGCCACCGCGAAAAACAAGAGCACAGGCGTTAATGTGCTCATTTATGGTGATCCTGGCACCGGTAAAACTGAACTCGTCAGGAGCTTGTGCAAGAAAAACCAACTGAGTCTTTACGAAATCACCATGCAAAATGAAAATGATTTACCCATCCAGGGTTCGGAGCGCTTTGCCGTTTTACGGCTGTCACAAAAATTCATCGCCAAAAAGAAAAATAGCGTTTTGTTGTTCGATGAAATTGAAGATGTATTCCCAACCCCGGAGTTTCATTTTTACGGTCACCAATCTACGCAAGATCATAAAAAAGCATGGATTAATAACCTGCTGGAAGACAATCCGGTGCCAACATTTTGGATCAGCAACGCCGTTAGCCATATCGACCCCTCTTATTTACGACGCTTTGATTTTGTCCTCAAGCTGCGTCC
>VAPL010330811.1_pt1 | contig 34740 bp, 27 predicted proteins | sample 3395061 | NCBI WGS metagenome assembly VAPL01 (sample SAMN08290444, study PRJNA428436) | hydrothermal vent metagenome | isolation source: Deep-sea hydrothermal vent chimney 2 | place: Pacific Ocean: Juan De Fuca Ridge | depth 2182 m m | reverse complement strand
GTTGTTTATCGCGATGATAAAACCGGTATTGACAACCCAAGTTTGCATGAAGGAAAACGCACAAAAGATGTCCCCCTGATCCAATTGTTTGGTTTGGATAGACTTAATTCCAATAATGATATTCAAGCAGATGGCAATTTTGATTACGTTTCAAATATTACTGTTCGAGAAGAATCAGGATTGATTGTCTTCCCAGTGCTGGAACCTTTTGGCAGTAAACTGAAATCTTATTTTGACCCCAACACTGAGGCAAATCTTATCAACAAATATGTTTACGATACACTTTATCGTACTACAAAAGCCGATGCGGAGCTTGACGTCAGTAAAAACAAGTTTTTTCTGTCGGGAAGAATGCAAGCCGGATCTTCATCAGAAATTATTTTACCGGGAATCAATATCTCTGAAAATTCTGTGACCGTAACCGCAGGTGGAACACCTTTAATTGAGGGACAGGATTACAGGGTTGATTACAATTTAGGCAGAGTCACTATCATCAATGAAGCCGTTTTGAACTCAGGTAGGCCAATTAAAATAGCGTTCGAAAAGGCCGATTTATTCAATTTTCAATCACGTAGCTTATTGGGTACCAGACTCGATTATCGACTTAGCGATGATATAAATTTGGGTGCGACGTTTCTTTATTTGAATGAACGTCCATTGATTTCACGGGTCAGCATTGGCAATGAACCCACCAGAAATATGAAATACGGAATGGATGTAAATATTCAAAAAGAATCCAGATTTTTAACAAAAATGGTAGATGCCATTCCTGGAATTCAGACCAAAGTACCATCAAATATTAATTTCAATGCAGAGATCGCCCAAATAAGACCCGGAACATCCAATTTTGTAAATGGTGAGGAAACATCATATATCGATGATTTTGAAGCAACAGCCACCCCATTCAATCTTGGAAATAATATCTTAAGCTGGAAGTTGGCTCACACACCAATAACAGATGACGGAAGATTTACCTCGGGATCAAATTTGAACGATGATCTCAGGCTTGGCTACAAACGAGGCAAGTTGGCCTGGTATATTATTGATAATATATTTTACAGAAACTCAGGAGTTTCTAAGCCGTCAAATATTACTCCTGAGGATCTAAGAAACCACTATGTTAGGGGAATAGAACCTCAGGAAATCTTTCAAAATCAGGATAGACAGGTGGTTAATACCAATCTGAACACATTGGATATTGCATATTATCCCTCAGAAAGGGGTCAGTACAATTTTAATCCAACCTTGAGTAACGATGGGTATTTGACAAATCCAAGAGAAAATTGGGGTGGGATAACCAGGGCGATTACCTCTGATGTAGATTTTGATAAAAATAATATTGAGTACATTGATTTCTGGTTGATGGACCCGTTTATATCTGGAGAAAATGGAAAAGTTTTAGATGGTATAGAAAATACGAATAATGTAACAGGAGGTAAATTGATAATTAATCTTGGCAGCATTTCCGAAGATGTGATCAAAGATAGCAAGCATGGATTCGAAAATGGATTGCCCGCAGATGGAGATACATCTTTAACATCTCAAAGTAATTGGGGGAGAGTCACACAACAGCAATATCTTACCAATGCATTTGATAATTCTACAGAGGCCAGATTTAATCAAGATATTGGTTTGGACGGGTTGAAAAGTGAAGATGAAATAACCTATTATGAAGATTTTTTGAATTTAATTCCACCAAGTGCAAGAGATGAAATTTTACAAGATGTTTCTGCTGATGATTTTCAATATTATCTGGGTGATGACCTAGATCAGAATGATATTAAAATCCAAGAACGATACAAAAGTTTCAATGGCACTGAAAATAATTCCCCCATAGTCTCTGATATCAACGCTGCGTACACACCCTCAGGCACAAACCTGCCCGACAATGAAGATTTGAATAAGGACAATACCATCACAGACCTTGAAGAATATTATGAATATGAAATTGATTTAAGGAAAAACGGACTAATAATCGGTCAAAATTTTATTATCGATAAGGTCACGAATGAAGTAAATGGAGATGAAGTTTCGTGGTATCAATTCCGAATTCCAATAAGGCAGCCCACGGGAGTTCAAGGAAATATATCAGGGTACAAATCTATCAGGTTTATGAGAATGTATGCTACTGACTTCCAGCAACCAGTCGTTTTGAGAATGGTAAAATTGCAGCTTGTTGGCTCTCAGTGGAGAAAATACAGCGGAAATTTATATCAGCGCGGATTGTATGAAATTCCTGAACCATACGACCCTAAATTTAACGTATCGGTAATTAATATTGAAGAAAATGGAACTCAGTCAGATGGCAATATTCCATATGTATTACCTCCCGGAATTAAGAGAGATTTTGACAATACATCACCAATCTTACGACAACAAAATGAGCAGTCTCTTCTTCTTACCGTGAACGATTTGAAAGACAGAGATGCACGTGCAGTTTATAAAAATCTCTCTACAGACCTAATCAATTATAAGAGATTAAAAATGTTTTTTCATGCCGAAGAACGAAACGGGATAGAATTAAACGATGATGATGTTACCGCTTTTGTGCGATTTGGAACAGATTTCAAAGATAATTATTATGAGATAGAATTACCTTTGAAAGTCACCCAACTTGGCACCTCTGATCCGCGCGAAATCTGGCCTTTAGAAAATGAGATTGATATTGCATTTGACGAACTGTTCCAATTGAAAGCCAGAAGAAATAATTTGGGTATCAATACAGATTTACCATTCTCTGACACTGTAGGAATTTACAGGATTACTGTAGAAGGGCGACCTGAGATGCAAACTGTTCAAACAATTATGATTGGAATCCGCAATCCTGAAAGCCCGGATTCAAGGCCAAAATCCGTTACTATCTGGGCAAATGAAATGCGCGTTACTGATTTTGAACGTACACCGGGCTGGGCTGCCAATGCATATTTGAATGCAAAAATGGCTGACCTGATGACAATAACGGCATCTACGAGATACACTTCTTTTGGGTATGGAGGAATACAACAGCGAATTGCCCAAAGAACCAGGGAAGAAACTTTTGAATATGATATTTCGGCAAATATTACTCTTGACAAATTTTTGCCCGAATCTTCAGGGATAAAGATTCCTATGTATGTGAGTTACGAAAATCGAAAAGTAACTCCGCAATTTGATCCGCTTGATCCTGATATCCCACTGAAATCTGCACTGCAATCCATAGAAAACCCAGAAGAAAGACAAACCTATAAGAAAATTACGCAAGACAGATTGGAAAGAAGAAGCATTAATTTTACCAACGTTAGAAAAGAAAAGACTAAGGAAGGGGCAAGAAGTCGCATTTATGATATAGAAAATTTATCCTTGACCTATGCCTATGCGGATGCTAAACAATCAAATGTAAACATAGAGTCCTATAACTTAAAGTCGCACAGAGGCACTCTGGCATATAATTTTAGCCCTCAGGGAGGATTGTGGGAACCATTTCAGGATACCAAATCAATGAATGGCAAATACCTGCAATTGATCAAGGATTTCAATTTATCCATTTTGCCTTCAAATATTAGTTTTCGGGGAGATCTTAATAGAAGATTTTTGAAAACACAACTAAGAAATTCAGATTTAACAACAACGGGAATCAGGCCGACATATGAGAAATTTTTTACCTTTAATAGAATGTACAACGTGAGATGGTCTTTGACAAAAAATCTATCAATTGACTATAGCGCAAGGGCAAATACCATCATAGACGAACCATTTGGAGATCTTGATACACAGGAAAAAAAGGACGAAGTATTTACCAACCTGAAAGATTTTGGTAGAATGAAAAATTTCGACCAAAACATAAATCTCAACTATCGAATCCCTTTGGATAAAATACCAATTACAAACTGGATAAATTCAGACTTTAGGTATTCGGTTGGTTATTCATGGAACGCAGGGGCATGGTCTGATATCGATAGTTTGAATCTTCAAAAAATCCTGGGAAATACTTCTCAAAACAATAGAGAAATTGGAATCACAGGCAAAATTGATTTTGTGAAACTTTATAACAAATCAAAAGCGCTTCGAGAAATCAATACTCCTCCGCGTCGACGAAGTAGCCGAAGCAGAACAAGACCAACCGTGACCCAAGAACAGGATTCTACGAAAACAAATAAATCTGAAATGAAGGCTTTGAAAGGCATTGCGAGGTTTCTGATGATGGTACGCTCTGTCAATGTGACTTACAATGTTCGCGAAGGAACAATGATGCCTGGGTTTGCGTTAGATCCATATTTATTTGGAATGGACGATACCTGGTCTGCGCCTGGTTGGGATTTCATTTTAGGAAGTCAAAGTACGGATATCCGAGATCGTGCCGCTGAGAATAATTGGTTGGTGATGGATACGATTTTTTCGACACCATTTACACAAATGCGATCCTATGACCTAAATCTAAAGGCAATGGTAGAACCATTCAAGAACTTCAGGATACAGTTTGACGCCAGAAAAAGCGGAACGGGAAATTTCAATGAAGTCTTTCGTGTTGATGTTGATCCTGCCACAAACGATGGAATTTACAACGGCTTAAATATTTCACGTACTGGAAGTTATAGTATTACCATCAATTCCATGAAAACTTCATTCGTAAAAGATCTTTCTGACAACACAAACCCAAATTTTGGAACCTTCGAAGATAATCTTACCATCATAAAAGATCGCTTAGATGCTCTCAATCCCAATGAAGGAACATACGGAAGTCAATCGCAAGATGTGATGATTCCTGCATTTATTGCTGCCTATACAGGTCAGGATGCCAATACTATTGAATTGAGTCCATTTCCAAAAATTCCAATCCCCGGCTGGAGGATTGACTATTCAGGCCTTAGTAATATTGCTGCATTGAAGGAAATATTTTCAACCATAAGCCTAAAACACAGCTATAGCTCTACCTACAATATTAATAATTATTCAAACTCTCTTTTATACCAGGATGATCTCGAATTAGATGACATGCTAGATCGTTACCCAATCCCTGCCGACACCAATGAATTGGGGTTATTTATTTCTCCATTTCTAATGAGTCAAATTATTATCCAGGAACGATATGCTCCACTGATTGGAATTAGTGTTCGTACTAAAAGCAGAATTACAGCAAGCATAGATTACAAAAAGGAGAGAAAACTAGGAATGAATATGTCAAACTCTCAAATTACTGAAATGAATAGCAATGACCTCGCAGTTGCATTCGGTTTTACAAAAGCAAATATTAAACTTCCATTTAAGGTTCAAGGCTCAGTAATCACACTCAAAAATGACCTTACATTTAAATTCAATTTCACTCTGAGGGATACAAAAACCGTACAACGAAAAATTGATGAAGTCAACACTGTCACTGCAGGTAATGTCAATTTTCAATTACGGCCACAGCTAGGCTATGTATTGAATGAGCGATTAAATTTGAATTTATATTTTGAAAGAAATATAAATACACCAAGAATTACAAGTTCATTTCCGAGGTCAACTACGCAGTTTGGGATACAAGTTAGATTTAGTTTAGCACAATAAAATTTTGATCTCTCGAAATCAGTATTAAATTTGAAAAAAAATAATAGAATGAATATACCAAAGGAATTAAAATACACGAAAGACCATGAATGGATTAGAGTTGATGGTGAAGATCTAGTTATTGGAATAACAGATTTTGCTCAGCATGAACTTGGGGATATTGTTTATGTAGAAGTCGAAACAGAAGGAGAAGAGCTAAGCAAAAGCGATATTTTTGGCACAGTAGAAGCCGTAAAAACAGTCTCAGATCTATTTATGCCAGTAAGAGGGAAATTAACAGAATTCAATACAAATCTTGAAACTGAACCCGAAACGGTAAATGAAGACCCTTATGGGAAAGGATGGATGATAAAAGTGAAAATTGATAATATTTCGGAGCTGGATGAAACACTATCAGCTGATGAATACAAAAATCTTATTTCTGGATAATTAATATTAAATGCTCATGTTTTTGAGATTTAATCTTTTTACGTTTTTATGGGCAGCAATTATATTTTTATTGGTTTTGATGCCTGGGGGTGAAATGCCAAAGATAGGAGATGCATTTAGCTTTGATAAAATAGCCCACTTAAGTGTTTTCTGCGTCCTCACTTTTTTAATGATAATCGGGCTCAAAAAACAATTTAGGTATCCGGCTATTAGTAAAAAATCAGTATTGTTCAGTTTAGTAATTTCTTCTACATATGCTGGAATTATTGAAATGGGTCAATATTTTGTTCCTGACCGATATGCAAGTTTATACGATATGGCTTTTAACCTAACAGGTGTTTTATTTGGATATGGGTTTTACCTATTGATTTATAAATTTCAAATAGTATAAACAATCCTCAAATTCATTTCAAATTATTTTGTATCTTTGTTAACAGTGATATAGAGTATTCTTTAATTTTGGTAACTATAACAAACAGATAATGATTGAAGAAAAGAAAAATCCAAAAGCAGACTTAACCAGAACAACTGGTTTATTTTTAAATGTTGGGCTAGTGGTAAGTTTATTATTAGTAATTCTAGCATTTGAAAATAAGGTTTATGATGACGGAAGTTTGGTAAATCTTAATGCAGGATCAGAAGATTTTGAAGATTTGATGGATGTGCCACAAACTGAACAACCACCACCACCACCACCCAAAAAAGTACAGCCGGAAATTATTGAAGTCCCGGATGAAGAAGAAATAGAAGACGAAATAGAAATAGATCTTGATGTAGAGATGACTGAAGAAACAGTTATTGAAGAAGTTGTTTTTGATGATAATCCTGAAGATGAGGAAGTAGATGAAATATTTACCATAGTTGAAGACCAACCAACCCCTATTGGAGGCATAGCTGCTTTTTATCAATATATTCAAAAGAAAATGAAATATCCTGCCCAAGCTCGCCGAATGGGTATTGAAGGAAAAGTATTTGTTCAGTTTGTAGTTGACAAAGATGGTTCTATCACTGAGGTGAAGGCGGTGAAAGGAATCGGAGCAGGCTGCGATGAAGAAGCTGTAAGGGTAATCAAAGGCTCTCCAAAATGGAAGCCCGGTAAGCAAAGAGGTCGTTCTGTTAAAGTAAGAATGATTTTGCCTATTACATTTAAATTAGGTTAAGCTAGTAGAAAATTTAGCAAATATAAAGCCCCAATTCTTCTCAGGATTGGGGCTTTATATTTGCTAAGGGTATTGCATAATGCCAAACTTATTCGTTTGTCAGCATTCTAAATCTTCTTGCAATCAATTTCAGACAGATTTGTTCGAGATAAAATATCTACAAAAACTTTTTCCCTCAAATTCTTTGATGAGAACCTTGCTGTCTTTAAAACCAGAACCCCAGACTGAAATTTGTTAGTAAATCATCGTTTTTAGTATCATTTGCCATGGAAAATGATATCGGACCCAACGGACTATTGTATCCCAATGATAAGCCGTAGCCAAACCTCCTTCGCTCTCCTCCCAAATCATCGCCTACATAAATATTATAAATTAATGACATTGGATATTCTACATCTATATAATTGGCGATACCGCTGACAAAAAAATTGCTAAATAATTCATATTGAAGCACAATTTTAGAATAGAAATAATTAGATGCAACGAACTCCTTGTCCTGTCCCCCCCAATATTCCGACACATTATTTAATCTAGGGTTGAATCCTCCAATAAAATAAAAATCCGCAACATTGCTATCTAATTCACCAAGGGAAGTCAAAACAAAAGCGTTTTTTGAAATAATTGAAAATCGATCAGATAATTTAAAAATATAAGTAAAGTAGGCTTCAAAAGCACCAAACGGATCATAGTTTTCTTCGACTGTAGGATTTCCAATATAAAGGCTATCATTCTCAGCCAAAGTAATTTTATTTCTTATATCGAAAGCATATTTATACGACACATTAAAATCCATACCTTTTTTGGGATAATATCGTGTATCAAAGCTATTGTATTTGGCAAAAAACTTAACGCTCAAATCTCTATTCTTAATAACTTCAATTTTTTTGCCAAACTCTCCAATAATGGGCTTAATTTTCGAATATTCATATTGATATCTGCCTCCAAAAGTAAAATTCTGAAACCCTGTTGATTGGATTTGAAAAAATAAATTATAATAATTAGCATCTAGTCTTGCTTCTTCAATGTTTTCCTCAAAAGAAGGTATTTCGTTATTATTATAGTCCAACCCAAACATAACTGCTGCGGTTTGCTTTGCTCCTATATATTTCAAAAAATTTAAGTTAAGCCGAGGGCTTTCAGAAAAATCAAATTCAAGTAAGGCTCGAGAATGTGGGAGCAATAAATTTCTATAGGTAAGATTCGCATTAATGCCTATATTATTTTCTGAGTCATAATGTACGGCAAGTTTCAACTTTCCATCTGTAGATTCCTGCACCTTAATTTTTAGCTCAAATTTGTCATCTTTTTTAGCAATTTCATAAGTTACTTTATCAAAATAACGAGTTCCAAAAATAATAGATATTCTCTTTTCAATTTCATCAATAGAGTGTATGGTGCCCTCTTTTATCCTCAACTTTCCAATGATGAGTTTTGGAGAGATTTTATCATTTCCCACAACGAATATTTTTGATATGAGAAATTCATCTTTTAGCGGTAACGGTTCAAAAGTTTTTAAATCACCAAATCTTTTCAATGAATCTGCTAGTTTTTTAAAGGTATCCACATACTTCCTGCCCGCTTCATTGCCCCGCTCTATGATCCCTGCAAATTGTTTAAAGCTTCCAGTACTGTACCCCTCCAAGTCTGGTTCTATGTAGATGTCCACATTCTTTTTTTGCTCTCTTGTATCTCGGGCACTGGTTACAAAGGCCGCTTGTGCCAATAAAGAGATCATATTGTTTAAATCTTCTTTTGGGTCCAAGTCACTACTTACGAAAACGCCTATCACAATGTCAGCACCCATTGCAATTACCTCCTCTACTGGAAAATTTCTAACCAATCCGCCATCAACAAGGAGTTTCCCATCAATTTCCACAGGTGTAAAAACTGTTGGAATAGCCATGCTCGCTCTGATAGCTTCAGGAAGAGAACCACTATTTAATATAACCGGTTCACCGGTGGCAATATCTGTGGCTACGCAGGTAAATGGAATGGGAAATTTATGAAAATCTTCTATGTCATGAACAGAACGAGTAAGCCTGGTAAGTAGCTCTGAAAGTTTTTGTCCTTCGATCAAGCCTTTGGGGAATCCAACTTTTAACCCTTCTACCGGGAGCTCAGCAATGTATCTTCCATAGTATGCTTTTTCTTCATATGTTATTTGGTCAAATGAAATTTCATTACTTAAAACAGCATCCCAATCAACAGAAGAGGCCATATGCTCTATATCATCTGCAGAATATCCAATAGCGTACAATGCACCTACCACACTGCCCATACTTGTGCCGGTGATATAGTCGGGCGTTAACCCTGCTTCCTCTAAAGCCCTAATTACTCCAGTATGTGCCAAACCCTTTGCTCCCCCTCCACTCAGTACCAAACCAACTTTTGGCCTTGGTCCATTTTGCTGCGAAAAGGCTTGAAAAAAACTTAAGGATAGAATAAAAATAAACGTGGCGTATTTTTTCATTTCAGCTGGATTGGGTTTACACAAATATAATACCTGTGCTGTTTGTATAAAATTCTTGAACATGGTTTATGAAAAGCATTTCGACAGCTACAATGTTCAATATTTATAAAAATATATTAGAGTTGCCCATTTAGGTATCGAAGTTAATTGTTTCTATAATTCGGATACCAAATCCATGTTGCAGATTCAGAGAACCTTCCCGCAGAAGGCAGGTCTGCGACAGTAAGCTAAAACTATGCCCTTTAGTGCATTTCGCTATAGCATTTAAAGTTTTTCTTTCAAAGGCTTAAAGTTGGAAATCAAAAAAATAAAACTCCAAATTCTGACCATCAACTCATTGTATAGCATAGGCGATTTTTAGTCGCTTTCCAAAACTATGGACTAGCCCATAGTGCTTTAGTATTTTACCAGTTAATTACCGCCCTTTTGCCTCCCATCTCAATAGTCAGCAAATACGTGCCTGCCGGTTCATTTAGCTCAAGGTTAATTTGTTGGGTGTGCTTGTAGGTATTGATGTAAACCAACTTTCCGTTTAAGTCTCCTGCTGGCGCAAGCTTTTAGCTCGTGTCCATTATATTTCTAATAGACCTTGCTCGCCACTATAGTCCATCGCACTACTGTATTTCCAGTGATAGTCCTCGTTTTCGAAGCCAGCTTCAAGAGAATTATCATGATATAATCCACCTTTTGATCAGTGACTTTTGGATTTCATAATTCAATAAATTTATTATGCTAAAGCACCCGCTGAAATCATAACTTTTGGAAAGTTCCAAACTTTCCAAAAGGTCAAGCTTTCGTCATCTCGACGCAGGAGAGATCTTAAGCTGATGGCAGCACCAATGCCTCAAATACAAGAACCCTTGCTCCAACAACAAATACTCCGAGTCCCTTAGCAGGTGACTCGGAGCGAGAGAAAAACTGTACAGATTGTTTTTGAACAATAGTTTCAATAATTTTACATAAACCTTAAACTACTTTCAAAGCTATGGATTTAGAAAACACTGAAGTTTGAAAAAAAATTATGAAAATTACTCTTGATATACAAGAAAGCAAGTTTAATACCTTCTTAGACTTTATTAAAACCCTCGATTATGTATCTGTCAAAAAAGAGGATACCATCCCTCAATGGCAACAAGAGGAAGTAAACAGACGCCTACAGCTCATTGAAAAAGGAGAGATGAAAACCAGAAGCTGGAACGAAGCTAAAGAAGATGTTTTCAAAAAGTAAATGAGCTATTCTATTGATATTGCCGAAGCGGCCGAAGATGATGTACGAAAAGCTTTTCTTTGGTATGAAAAACAGAAAGACGGCTTAGGCAGTACATTCGTAAACCATTTTGACAATGCCATAGACCATATTCAAGGCAATCCGCTCAAAACACAAATTAAATATGAGGCTACAAGGGTTTTCTTCCTAAAGAGATTTTCTTACGGCATCCACTTTCAAGTCAACGGTAGTGTGATTCTAATAGTCGCCGTTTTTCACACCTCACAAGACCCCAAAAAGTGGACGGAGCGGTAAAAACATCTCGTGGGATGGATTTCCATCAATTCAATAAATTTATTGTGCTAAAGCACCCGCTGAGATCATAACTTTTGGAAAGTTCTAAACTTTCCAAAAGGTCAACCTTTCGTCATCTCGACGCAGGAAAAATCTTAAGCTGATGGCAGCACCAATGCCTCAAATACAAGCCAGCTTGCTCCAACAGCAAATAAGCTCCGAGTCCCTTAGCAGGTGACTCGGAGCGGGAGAAAATTCTGACCATCAACTCATTGTATAGCATAGGCGATTTTTAGTCGCTTTCTAAAACTATGAACTTAGCCCATAGTGCTTTAGTATTTTACCAGTCTAATTACCGCCCTTTTGCCTTCCATCTCAATAGTCAGCAAATACGTGCCTGCAGGTTCATTTAGCTCAAGGTTAATTTGTTGGGTGTGCTTGTAGGCATTGTTGTAAACCAACTTTCCGCTTAAGTCTGTTAGCGAAACGACAACAGCATCAAAATTCGCACCCAAATCAACGGAAAAATTACCACTTGTTGGGTTGGCCTTAAGAATTGGTGGGTTGTCTGTTACTGAGACATCTACTGTATTGATGGTAAGGTTTAGCGTTACCACACTATCACATCCCACAGCATTGGTTAAGGTATGCATTGCTATGGTGCTTGCCGTATAAGTGTTTCCATCTATCCACAAATAGCTATTACAAGCAACTTGTGTATCTGTTCCTGTTGTTGAACAGTCCTATTTCAAATATGTATGCCGAGCCAGCATTCGGTAGGGTATTTCCTCCTGCAGCATCTTCACTCTCAAGGAAAGCTCCTACAATAGCATAATTTTCACTGATGGCTACTGAATTACCAAACCAGTCACCTGCTCCCCTGTCAGAAGCAACTATTTTTTGTGCCTCATTCCATTTTCCACTACCATCTCTTTCAAAGATGTATGCCGAGCCGGCATCAAAGGTATTTCCTTCTGCGACACCTTCCTCAAAGCGAGCTCCTACCATAGCGTAATTGCTACTGATGGATACAGACCAACCAAATTGGTCACCTGACTCCCTGTCGGAAGCGACTGCTTTTATGATTTCATTAAAGTCTTGTGCTTGGGTAGTGGAGGCTGTAACATTGGCCAATAGGGTAATAAATATATTGGTAGGCTTCATGAAAAAATATTTTAGAATAAGGTTCCGAAAAGTTGCTTTTACTATTTGCTGTAAGTATAAAATTCTTAAAAATTATATCGCTAATATAACAATCAATTATTGGTCTCAAAAATAGTCAAAATTATGCACTTTAGTACGTTTTGCTTTAGCGTTTTACCAGTCTAATTACCGCCCTTTTGCCTTCCATCTCAATGGTCAGCAAATACGTGCCTGCAGGTTCATTTAGCTCAAGGTTAATTTGTTGGGTGTGCTTGTAGGTATTGTTGTAAACCAACTTTCCGTTTAAATCCGTTAGCGAAACGACAATGGCATCAAAATCAGTGTCCAAATCAATGGAGGAATTACCACTTGTTGGGTTGGGGTAAACAAGAAGTTTGTCTCTGTCCCCACAAACTATTTTAATCCATTCCTCTAAGATTTGTATCGTGAAGAAACGAACCATAGTGGATGAAATAGACTTCTCCAATCGCTTTCAGCCACTAAAGCACCCAGAACCCAGCAACATTCTACTGAGCGGTCTAAAGAAATTAATCTACCAATGGTGCAATTTCTTCTTCAGAAATTACTCCAGAAGGTAACTCCAGAATTCTGATATTGCGAAAGTGAATTTCAGCACCTTCAGATTCCAGACAGAGATAGCCTTTTTTTCTTCCTGATTCCCTCAAGCCATTTACAAATTTTCCATTTACAGAAAGTTTTACCACACCATCGACAGCTACAACTACATACTTATTCCACTCCCCTTTTCCCTTGCATCTTTTTTCTATTGACTTGCTTCTCGGGCCTCTGGGATTATCGGGAGTAGCTGTCAGTCCCATGGTAGGGAACAATTCTCCATGGACATAATCATCCGTCCTATTATTTTGATTTGCCCAATCGAGCTCGAGCATTTGCACCTCAATGCCTTTTGTCAATCTTGTGTCTTCAAAGGGCGTTGCCTCGCTCCAAATAAAAACTCCCGAATTACCTCCAGCCTCCATATGTCTCCATTCAATTTCTAATATAAAATTTTCATATTGACGATCAGATCGCATGACACCAATCGGGTTGCCGGTACAAATAATCATACCGTCTTTTACAGACCAGGTTTCCTCGGAGGTATTCACATCGACCCAACCCGATAAGTCTTTACCATTGAACAATGGGCGGAAATTTAGAGATTCTTGCTCCTGCCCAAATAAGGTAATATACCCAAAAGAAAATATTGCTAATAGTGAAACTTGCTTCCAAATAGAATTTCTAAAATTTTTCATGATTTATAAAATATAGTTTTTAATTGAAATAATACCTGGTAGTAATTATGACACCGGTACTTCGTACTTTCTCCGATACATTTTGAATGGGTATATTCATGCTTGATATTTCAAGTCCCAGATTGAAGTTTGGTGCACCTGTATAGGCAATCTTTAGCCCGGCAATTGTAGCCGTTCTATCCTGAACATAGACAAAATTAGGTAAAGTTGAAATATTATAAGCCAGTACTATCCCAATTGGAACATTAGTCCGACTGGCCAAATTCATATCAACCATACCTCCAATAGCTGATTGTGCAAAAATATTTCCGCATAAAAAAACTATCACGAAACATGTGAAAATGTATTTATTTGTCATAAGCTTATGTTTTAAAATTTACATCGGGTAAGCAGATCATTTGTGTTTCTGTAATCTCTGCACTATTCGGCGGATTGCCACAATCTGCTTTATCATCCTTTCCTCAAGGCATTAATCATTTCTGTAATTCTATTTTTCAATTTAATATCTAAAGTTGACAATATTTCTATTATTGATACATAAAAGTAATTATTTACTTCATCGTTTTTTAGAAAACTATTTCGATTAATTTTGAATACAGTAAAATTTTCTATTTCAATAGAATAATAATTTAAATCCTTTAAGTTGCAAATTGCAAAACACGTATTTCTTTATAAGATTTGCCCTGCAAGCAATCTTTCGATATTGGCAATTATATTTTTCTTTTTAATATCCAGAGCCCATGCTCAAATAGAAAATGATTATGAAGAAACGCTTCCTTTAATTCAAAAAAATGATTCTTCCAATTTAGTGGAGATAAATGCTAAGAACCTTAAGTTCACACCATTTCTTGCCCCAGCAGTTTCACCAGAGGTTGGGCTAATGTTGGTCGGTGGTGGTTTGGTGTCTTTTAAAATTGACAAGGAAAGTATAATACTACAGAGGTCTTCCATCCCTTTTTCATTTGGCTACAGCACCAATGGTTCCTCAAATTTTAATGTAAGACCATCTTTGTTTTTCAAAAATGACAAACACAGAGTCTCTGGTGATATTTGGATGAAAGACATGCCTGACAATTATTGGGGTGTAGGCTATGAATCGGCGAGAAGTCCTTCTAAACCTGACTCCACAACAAGCTATAGAAGAAACTGGTGGCAAGTTTATATTAAATATGTGTATCAATTTAGGCCTAATTTTTTTGCAGGGGTATTGTTAGATTACAATCAAACCAAAGCCACAGATCTAAGTTTGGCCATGCGAGAAGATGAACACATCAGACAATTCGGAACATTTATAAGAAATTGGTCTGCTGGGTTATTGTTACAATATGATACGCGAGATCTTACTATCAATGCATACAAGGGTATGTTTGTTGAATTAAGCTCAAATTTTTATAAATCAGAAGGTCTTAAAAAACAAAACTACCAAGTTGTCATCATTGATTATCGACAATATCAAAAAATAGTTCGCCCGGGAAGGACGCTGGCCTGGCAAGTGAAAACCAGGATAGCAAATGATGATGTTCCCTGGACAGAGATGTCGCAATTGGGCACTCTTTTTGATTTGAGAGCTTATCGTTGGGGTAGATATCGAGATAAGAACATGGTGTTTGGTATCGTAGAATACCGTCATATGTTTATGCGAAAAACTCCAAGAAAAGATGGGAATATGATGTCGCGATTTGGGATAGTATCATGGTTGGCTACTGGATCTGTGGCCAATAATTTTACAGAATTAACCAATTGGCTACCCAATGCCGGGGTTGGTTTAAGATTTGAAGTTCAGAAAAGAATGAATGCCAGGTTTGATTTTGGGATAGGAGACGATACTGCCGCTTTCTACATTAGTTTCAACGAAGCTTTTTAGTTTATAATAATTAAAAATAGGTATTTACTTTTTCGCAAGAAAAATCAAGATATGTAGAGTTAAGTATAAAATAGTGTATATATTATTGCATATTTCGAAATAAACAGCACACTTTATTAAACAGAAGCTAATTGATAGTGGAGACCCAAATTGTTGGGCTTTTATGATAATTATGATTCTCTAATGAATACAAAGCACGAGCTAAAAAAACTTACCTTACTATTTGACATCAGTATTGCTTTGAATAAAAGTAAAAATATTAAAGATGTGCTAAATCAAATCCTTAAAATGATGGCCAAATATATTGGCATGGAAAGGGGAATGATAACCTTGCTAAACAAAGGGTCGTCTGAGATCAATATTGAAGAAGCCTATGGTCTGTCAAAGCTAGAAAAAGCGAGAGGAAAATACCAAATTGGAGAGGGAATTATTGGGAAAGTGGTGAAGTCGGGTATGTCCGTTTACATTCCGCGAATATCAGATGAGCCTCAATTTTTGGATCGCACAAAATCAAGGAGTAAGATCAACAAAGAGGATGTTTCGTTCTTATGTGTGCCAATTAAGCATGAAAATGTTGTTATAGGTACTTTGAGTGTGGACCGTGTTTTTAACAATAATTTATCCTTTGAAGAGGATATACGATTGATTTCTGTAATCGGAAGTATGATAGCCCAGGCACTTAAAGCAAGGCAAGAAGAGCTTGAAGAGGTAGAAAGATTGCAAATAGAAAATAAACGGCTTCATTCGGCACTTCAGATGAAATTTAATCCTGCCAATATGATAGGCAACGGGCAAGCCATGCAAGTTGTTTATAGCTTGTTATCGAAGGTTGCACCAACAACTGCAAATGTAATGATCACAGGCGAAAGTGGTGTTGGAAAAGAATTGGTTGCAAAATCTATACATTTTAACAGTCAGCGAGCACGCAAAAAATTTAGAGAGATCAACTGTGCCGGACTTTCTGAAGATTTATTGAAGGTAGAATTATTTGGTCTGGTAACTAAAACTGCCAATGGAAGCAAAAAAATCACCAAAGGTATTTTTGAGCGGGCTCACAAAGGGAGTGTATTTCTGACTGACCTTGCAGAAGTCTCGATCAACATACAGGGAAAAATGTTGATGTTAGCCCAGGATAAAAAAATTGAACGGGTAGGTAGTAAAGAGAAAATAGAAGTTGACGTTCGATTGATTACAGCTACAAATAAAAACATTGATAGGTTGTTGGAGGAAAAGAGAATCTTGGAGGAATTGTATTACCTTCTCAATGTATTTCCTATTTATATCCCGCCTCTTAGAGAAAGAAAAAGTGATATCCCACAATTAATTGATCATTTTATTGAGAAATTTAATGTTGAACATGGGTTAAATGTAAAAAGAATAAGCACATCGGCCATTGACATGATCATGAGCTATCATTGGCCTGGCAACGTGAGAGAGCTTGAAAATTGCTTGGAGAGAGCTTGTATTTTAGGAAATAGCGGAGTCATTTATGGATTTCATTTGCCACCAACATTGCAAACTCCAGAATCTTCTGGCACTCCTGAAAGAGGTCCTCTACAATCCGTATTGGCCAAGGTGGAAAAAGAGCTGATACAGGATAATCTTAAGTTGGAGAAAGGAGATGTAGGGCTTGCTGCGGATAACCTCGGCCTTACAGAAAGACAAATGGAAATTAGAATTGGAAAATATAACATCAATCTGGAGAAATATAGATTGCATAATTCTTGACAAATTGATTTTGAAAAGAATTAATAGAGGTCTCCTAAAGTAACAATATCGTAAATACTAAAAAGTGTGAGATCAAAAATTCGACAATTCAAAAAGGGTACGATTTAATAAATTTATTTTGATAATTATTATTCAGGAAAAAAATGATTGAAAAGAAAGACGTTCAAATAATAAAAGGAAACCTTAACAAAAAGGAACATGTAGAGCATTTTTTAAGACTTACTTCTGCTTTTATGTCTGATAAAATGGGAGGCAATATTGCCTGGACAAATGAAGAAAGAGACAAAGTTGTTGTAGATATGAAAAACCATCCTTGTGCTATTCTGTTATTTGCCATTGTCAAAGGAGAATTTGCAGGTATTTGCACATGTTTTTTTGCCTATTCTACTTTTTTGGCAAAGCCGCTGCTAAATATTCATGATATTTATATTGAAGAATCGCTGCGAGGCAATGGGCTTGGCAAAAAACTAATAAAGGCTGTTGAAGATGTAGCAGCGATAAATAAATGCGGTAAAATTACCCTGGAAGTTAGAAAGGATAATTTAAATGCCAGAGATCTGTACAAAAGCCAGGGATTTACAGAGGCTCCCAGTTCAAAGTTATTTTGGGTAAAAAAAATATAACTAAGAGTTCTCTCCAAAAACTAATTGTCTACCATAAAGCGATTAATTTTAGAAATACTCAATTTTTTGATCCCTGTCGCACAGACAGGGTAAAATCACTGATGACAATTTCTATCCAATTTTTTCAAACGAAGCCAATACGCCTTTAATAATTGAAGAACTAAATCCTTGATGCTCCATTTCATTTAATCCTGCAATGGTAATTCCTGCAGGTGTGGTCACTTTATCAATTTCCCGTTCAGGATGTTTGCCTCCTTTAATCAATAATGCTGCTGCCCCTTGAACAGTTTGCGAGGCTATTTCCTTGGCAGTAGCAGCATCGAATCCTATTTCGGTTCCCCCTTGAGATGCTGCGCGAATGAATCGCAACGCATAGGCAATTCCACATGCAGCCAAAACTGTTGCTGCATCCATAAGCTCTTCATTAATTTTGATGGCTTTCCCCAAATGGTTAAATATATCTATTACTTGATCTACTTGTTGTTGGGTTCCGTTTGATGTTGAAATGCATGTCATTGACTCACGGATTGCAATGGCGGTATTCGGCATTGCACGAAAAACTGGGATCTCATGCCCAAGGATATTCTGCATATATTCCAATTTGATACCTGTTGCCACAGAAATAATTATTTTGTCTTTCGTCAAAAATGGTTTCGCTGAGATTAATATCTTTTCTATTACTTTGGGTTTTACAGCCAATATTATGATGTCAGCTTCTTTAAAGGCCAATTCATTGTCCGAATGAACGTTCAGTCTTAATTTAGAAAAATCCTTCAATAGCTCAACCTTTCTCCTGGTGATGGTGATATTTTCAGGTCTGTACTGGTTTGATTCGTGTAGCCCAAGTGCAATAGACCCTCCAAGGTTTCCTCCTCCGATTATTGATATTTTTGTATTTGTCATAATTTCCAATTGGTACTAAAATAGTAAATTTATTATCTGATAAACCACGAAAATAATCAACAATTGCTACATAATTGAGAATACCTCGTAAATATGTATTCATATTCAGTAAGATAATTGTGTCGTTTTTTAGAATAATGATATTTTTACTAAACAATTTATATACAAAGATCAATTGAAATATGATGATATCAATATACCCTCCCAAATGATAAAAAAACACTTACGTATTTTATTTCTAATACTGACGCTGATTTGTTATTCCAGTGTTTTCTTTTCTCCTGAATCCATGTGGCTATTGGGCTTTCTGTCTTTAGCCATTCCCTTGGTTATTATCACCCATTTATTATTTCTAATCTTAAATATCAGTAAGTTATCTGTTGGATTCTTTTACCATTTGGTAGCTATCATTGTAGGATTTGCCTTTATAAAAGCTACTTATTCAATTAGCAGCAATGGACAAGAAGGCCAACTAAAAGTACTCAGTTACAATGTTCGCATATTCAATAACTATGCTCACTTGAGAAACAGAGAATTTATTTCATCAAAAAAAATGATTGGCTGGGCATTGGAAAATGATGCTCAAATCAAATGTTTCCAGGAATATTACAACCATAATAGCTCCAATATCTTCAATGTTGAGCAAAAGCTTTCCAATGCTGGATGGGATAATACACATTTTAAAATTGTGTATAAGGACAAAGCAAATGCCGAATTTGGAATTGCCATTTTTAGCAAATTACCCATTGTAAATACCGGTGAGATTTATTCAGCAACGGGGGAATTTCTTAATACTATTTTTGCTGATATTATTATTTTGCAAGACACGGTCAGAATATATAATACTCACCTTCAATCCATGCATATCAATGTTGATAATGTGGTAAATACCGATAGATTAGCTAAAAGTTATAAAGAAACCGGACACAAGTTGCGTAAAGGATTTATGTCAAGGGCCAGACAAATAGATGGACTAATAGAGAGTATAAAAGACTGTAATTATAAGATTGTCCTTTGTGGGGATTTCAATGAACTACCCTATAGTTATTCATATTTTTCAATTAGAAAATTGTTAAATAATGCGTTTGAAAAAGCCGGTAATGGGTTTGGATTTACTTATAATGGAAAATTATTTTTTCTCCGAATTGACAATCAATTTTTTAGCAAAAATATGAATATTGGTAGCTTTACTACCCATCGAAATATTGATTACTCAGATCATTTCCCCCTTTCTGCTACCTATTCGTGGTGATAGAATTTATAATCTATTATGGAATAACAATAAAATATGGGCAATAGCTGTTGCGTCCAATATTCAAAAATGATATTATCTGTTTTGCCAGTGAATTTGATACAAAATAATCTCTGGATTTATTCTATATATTTCCCGCATTTTTAGTCTTTCTTTGCAAAATGGAAGAAGTAGAAGCCAGGGAAGATATTAGAAAACTAACAGTAGATCAAATCACCAGTCTGCTTTTAGCAAATGGCGAAAAAAAATTTAGAGCCAACCAGGTTTTTGAATGGCTATGGAAAAAATCTGCTACCGATTTTGACGAAATGACAAACTTATCGCTGTCATTACGAGAACTTCTGAAATCAAAATTTGTGATCAATAAAGTAGTTGTGTTGGACAAGCAAATCAGTACCGACAGGACTATCAAATCATCCTTTAAGCTATACGACAATAATATTGTCGAAGGCGTATTGATTCCTACAAAATTTAGAATGACGGCATGCATCTCATCGCAAGTAGGTTGTTCGCTATCGTGTAAATTTTGCGCTACCGGATTCCTGGATAGAAAACGAAATTTGGAAGCTGGAGAAATCTACGATCAAGTGGTATTGTTGAACGAACAAGCAATTCAAAATTATGGAATCCCGTTGTCTAATGTCGTTCTCATGGGTATGGGAGAACCTCTTTTAAACTATGCCAATGTCTTGCAAGGCATAGCATTTATCACTTCTCCGGAAGGGCTCAATATGTCCACGAAACGCATTACACTTTCTACTGCGGGTATTGCCAAAATGATCAAAAAACTAGTAGATGACAATGTAAAGTTTAACCTGGCACTTTCACTACATGCTGCTGATGACGAAAAGAGAAACACTATCATGGCCATTAATGAGACAAATTCTCTTGGTGAGCTCAAAGAGGCCTTAATTTATTTTTATAATCAAACAAAAAGCCAAATTACACTGGAGTACATTGCCTTTAAAGACTTCAACCTGGGAATTGAGGATGCAAGAAATTTGGTGAATTTTGTAGGCAACCTCCCCTGCAAAATCAATATTATTGAGTATAACCCAATTGATAATGCAATTTTTGGAAAGGCCAATGCTGATAAATTGGAAGCATTCACAAATTTCCTTGAGAAAAAGAAAATGATTGTAAATGTACGTAGAAGCAGAGGGAAAGATATTGATGCGGCGTGTGGCCAACTGGCAAATAAATCTAATCCTGATAAGACCCCTTCAAAAAAGTAATAGCGGATACAAACTGTTTTGTCGTGTTAGTTCCAATAACCAAAGTGCATTAAATCAGGTAGACATAATATTGCTTCAATAGTCCAGAGGTCAATGCCTGGTCACACTACCCAATCCGGTGGCATTGATATCAACTTCGTCAGGATTACCATAGTAATCAATTGATCCTATCCCACTTGCCTCACCTTTCAATTTAGAATCTGCACTACCTATACCGTAAGATTCCACTATAGTGTATTTACTTTTTAAATCCTGGGCATCATAATTTCCAATTCCTGAAAATTCTACTTTATGGTAGTCCGTTTCTCCTTCAATTTCAAAATTGCCAACCCCTGATATATTTGCTATAATTTTTGAAACACGAACATTCAACTCCACGTTGCCCGCTCCCTCAAATTCTAACTTTAAGTTGTCTGTTACTATTTGATTTTCGCATTGCAAATCAATGGCTCCATCAATTTCTAATTTTTCCAGATCACGAAATTGAATGTAAACTTCAATCGCCCTGGCCTTATTGAAGCTTTTACCGTCAAGTTCTATTTCCAATTCTCCTCCGGTTGATGATACTTCCAATTGATCAAAATATTCCTTTTTGGCCAATATTGTCAATCCGCATTTGTCCGATTGCCTGAGATGTACTTCGTATGGACCTCTAAGATAAATTCTTGTGAAATCATCGAGGATATAAGTCTTTTCAACTTTATCATCAGCAAAAGCCAAAGAAGCCAAGATGATAAAAACAAAAGTCAGGGTTTGAGTCAGGTAATTTTTTTTCATGATCTTATTATTATTTTCAATGATATTGTCAATTTATTTGCCATCAGCCAAATAGAATAGTAAAGCAATTTTAACAAAATGATAAGTGACAAAATCGGATACTAAACAGATCGTACTTAACTACAAATGATTGTACTTCCTCCAATGAGCATATTTTATTTATCCGTTTCACAAGTACATATTATTATCTAATTTCTATTCTTTATTTACTTTAGTCTGGCTTCGCCTGGCATACATACTTATTGTCTTTATCAAGTTAAACAATTTTTCGGATAGGAATCAAAAGTGTAAGCGCATAAATATATTTCTATTATTTTTGTAAAAAATTATAGAAATATGTTTGACAATTTAAGTACCAGATTAGACCAGGCATTCAAGACCTTAAAAGGCCAGGGTAGGATTTCTGAAATAAATGTTGCAAAAACTGTAAAGGAAATTCGCAAAGCACTTATTGAAGCGGATGTCAATTACAAAGTAGCAAAAGAAGTTACGGATAAGATAAGAGAGGATGCCATGGGCAGAGATGTACTCATCTCAGTTTCGCCGGGACAACTTTTGGTAAAAATCACCCAGGAAAGACTTGAAGAACTCATGGGTGGCAAAAAAGTCGATATCGATGTAACAGGTGATCCGGCTGTCATCTTAATTTCCGGTCTTCAAGGATCGGGAAAAACTACATTTACAGGCAAGCTTGCTAACCTTTTAAAAAAACAAGGAAGGCATGTATTACTTGCTGCCTGCGACATTTACAGGCCTGCTGCAATCGAACAATTAAAGGTACTGGGCGAACAAGTAGGTGTTGAAGTATATACCGAACCGGAAAACAAAGATGCTGTAAAAATTGCTAAAAATGCAGTAGCCCATGCCAAATCAAATGGAAAGAAAATTGTAATTGTTGATACTGCTGGACGACTGGCTGTCGATGAGCAAATGATGAATGAAATAGCTGATTTGAAAGCTGCTTTAAACCCATCAGAAACCCTATTTGTTGTCGATTCAATGACTGGCCAGGATGCTGTAAATACTGCTAAGACATTCAACGAACGATTGGATTTTAACGGCGTGGTACTTACCAAACTAGATGGAGACTCAAGAGGAGGTTCGGCGCTATCCATTCGAAATGTTGTTGACAAGCCCATAAAGTATATAAGTACAGGTGAAAAAATGGATGCCATTGATGTGTTCCATCCAGATCGGATGGCGCAACGAATCCTTGGCATGGGAGATGTGATCTCACTTGTTGAACGCGCGCAACAAAATTTCGATGAGGATGAGGCCATGCGCCTCAGCAAGAAGATGAGAAAAAATCAATTTAATTTTGATGATTTTTTATCTCAGCTCGAGCAGATCAAAAAAATGGGTAGCATTAAAGACTTAATAGGTATGATGCCCGGAATGAACAAAGCCATGAAAGGTCTTGATGTAGATGATGAATCATTCAAACCTATTGAAGCCATAATTAAGTCCATGACCAAAAAGGAAAGAGCCAGCCCCGATATTATAAATGGTAGCAGAAGAAAAAGAATAGCAGGTGGAAGTGGCACCAATATTCAACAAGTCAATAGCTTGATGAAACAATTTTCAGATATGCGAAAATTCATGAAAACCATGAATAAAATGGGTGGTGGCAAACGAGCTCTGGCCAACCTCAATCCATTTGGAAAATAATAAAAACACCTGACAGGCGTAGAAACCTGTCAGGTCTATGTTATTAAAAATTGGTATCAGCCTTTTTTATTTCTAATTCTTTAATCCAGATATTCCTGTAAAGTACGTCGTGCCCTTCGGCCTGAAGCTTGATTCCTCCAGGGGTATCTGTAATTCCTTTTCCCTCATCATTTCCTCCATCCAAACCAGAATTAGCACCACCCCAAACTTGATTGATCAAGACATTGGTATGCACCTTTTGTCCATTGAAATAAACTGTAACCATGGCCTTTTCGGTGCGTTGACCATTTTCAAACCTTGCCGCACGAAATTTGATGTCATAAGCATTCCAATTTCCCAGGCCTTTATAAACATGATAAGGCGATTGGGTTTCATTAATCACAGCACCCAATCCATGTTTTGTTTTGTCGCTATCAAGAATCTGAATCTCGTATCTGTTTTGAAGATAAACACCGCTGTTACCACCTTTTTTTTCGATAAGAAATTCAACGTGAAGCCTGAAATCACGATATTTATCTTTTGTGACAATATCAGCAGACCCATATTTCCCGCCTTTGGCAAAAGGGTCATTACTATTTACAGCAGTACCGCCATCAACCGGATCATCAACAATTTCCCACTTCATTGGCAACTCAGAAGAAAACCTTGGCCCTTCCCAATAAGTCCACTTTTCATCAAGCATTTTTCGTGATCCGTCAAAAAGAATATTGGCCGTTTTTGGTGCTTTTGCACCCACTCCAACCTTTTCTTTTAATGTGGAAATCATTCCTATAAAAAGAATTAGAATTGAAAAAGAACCTGCTATAAGCATTGATTTTTTGATGTTATTTTTCATTTTTCGTTTGTAAATTATTAGTGATTAATTTTAGAAAGATAAGAAAAAAGGATGATAGGTGATATTTAACTACCTGTTTTTACTATTAACATTTTAAAACCTCACCTTTAATCCAATTCTAAAAGACCTCCCCTGCTCATAAAACATACCTGTTTCACTCTGGTTTTTGTATGGTCTGGACAGGTGTTCAAAGTAGTTGGCATTAAACATATTTTTCAATGCAAAACTGATATCTAAATTTTTAACAGGTGAATAACCGGCGATTAAATCAAAAACGTTGAAGCCCGGAGTAGTTGACTCATTGAAAGATTCTGCTACTCTGTCTTGCTCTGCAACCAACCTTCCTTTGAATTCTGCCCAATATTTCTCCTTTTCATATTTGATGGAAATCAAGCCGGTCAGTGGAGGAATCTCAGCCAATGGTTCATTGAAATCAATATTTTGCGCATGGGTGTAAAACGCACCAAGCATACCCGAAAAATCTTTTGTAAAGTAATAACCCAATTCTACCTCAAAACCTGTTTGCCACGATTTATCGATGTTGACAAATCTTTTGGCATATAAGGGTTCAGCGCCGGGCATATATTTTCTCAGTATCGATTCATCGACGATGGCAGTGATATAATTTTGCATATATGAGTAAAACACATTGGTGCTCCACCAGAATTTTCCGTTTACATTTTTGAGCGTGAGGTCCAATTGGTTATTGATTTCAGATTTCAAGTTAGGGTTGCCAACGTATTCATAGGCGTCCATGCCGACATTGAAATGATTGATATAGCGTTCCAGCAATTCTGCTGCACGCTGCCCCCGTCCAATAGAAAGTTGTAATAGCCCATTTCCGCCAAAATTGTAGTTGAGACTTGAGGTAAGACTTACATTCAGTTCTGCATCTGGGTTGATCTCCTCATAGAGTTCTTTAAAATCTGGAGCAGGGTTATTGGCGCCTGATTTTATATAGTCAATTCTTCCTCCTATTAGCAAATCCCACTTTTCATCCAATAAGAAATTGGCTTCGGTAAATATTCCAACATCATGCAGCCAGGAATTTTGCCAGACAAGGTCTGTAAATTCCTTTGGAGGGATCATTGGGTTTCCATTCATTATTTTCACCAATCTGTTTCTTATTCCGTCTTTTGCAACAGACCGCAGGTCCATTCCAATAAAAAGTTTTGACTTCCTGCCAGAGTTCAAACCGAATTCCAGCCGTCCTCCAAAAGTGGTGGCGTTCACAGGAGATTGAGCATCAACCATTTTGAAACTTGGCCGATTTTCATTGCTCATCAGATGGTCCACATAGGAATAATAAGCCTTGGCATTGATACTGGCCAGCTTATCGTTAATATTTCTAATTCCATAATCCAATGATAGTATGCTACTGTTATCCTTTGGAGAATCCATTGGAAGAGATGCGTGTTTGATGTCTTTCCCAAATGATTGTCTCCAACTTAGCTGAACCCTTTGATTCTCTGATGGACTAAAACCGATTTTCGTTGCATAATTGTAAGTTTTGAATGAACTGGGTACGGTTTCACCATCGCCGTTTTTATAGTCGTCAAAGGAGATGGCTCCTCCTTGAAGGGATATGTCATACTTTTTGCCTACCGCAGTCAAAGCGCCTCTGCCAGTAAATCCGTTTCCATTTACTTCATATCCACCTTCCAGTTCACCGTTAATTTTAAATTCATCTGATGATTCCGGTTTATTGGTAATAATATTTATCAAACCACCCATTGTTTGACCGTAGCGCACACTATATGGTCCTTTAACTAATTCTATCCTATCAATTTCGGAAGGTGATATTTGGGTAGAAGCGGGATCCATCCTGTTTGGGCAGGCATTGGAAATATATACACCCCCATCATAGATCAGGTTAAGTTGTTCGTATTTAAATGACCTAAAAACAGGATCCATAGCATAACCACCTCTTTTTATCACACTAAAACCCAACTTGTCAGAAAATATATCTCCAAGATTTTTAGGATTATTTCGCATGATGGTTTTTTGACTTATTCTTTTTTGAGAAACTGCTGGCCTGCTATCAGATGAGATAAGCACTTCATCCAGTACTTTTACAGAACTCTTAAGTTTTATGCTCAATACTTCGTCCCCATTAAGACTCCACAACTCTTCATAGGGCTCGTATCCAAGATGGGTTATAATGATTCTGGTGGGAGTATTGTTGATATTATGTAATTCAAATCCTCCGTCTTTATTGGAAATTATATACTGTTGCTGATAAAATATCATTGCTCCGGATATTTCTTTTCCGGTCTGCTGGTCTGTCAATTTTCCGTAAATAACTGATTCCTGGGCAAAAGTGAATATTGGGATTAGTGTCAAAAGTATCGTATATATCAATTTGTTCATTTCAATAAATATTTGGTTTCTGTTTAATTCTAATAAGAGATTAATCAGAAAATGGTAAGTAAAATTCTGATGCTAATGGATCAGTTGGCAGGGTTTTATAGTCTATAACTCCTGCTGAGATCAATAGCAATATTTTAAAAATGTTATTGTAATAAATCGATAGGGTTACCCATTTAAGTCTTGAAGGTATTTGTTTTCTCTAATTCGAATGCCAAACCTTCAAATCTACCTCGCCGTCAGACAGGCTTGAAGATTTAAAATAAAACATTTTTTTCGATCAAAGTGGGTAATCCTATAAATTGAATCGCCCTTTTGGAGGGCGGAAAATGAAATTAAAAAAATCAATATGATGTTGATTGGAAACATATTTAGATCTATGTTTTTCTAAGTAAAGGAAATTGCTAAAATCAATGATCTCCCAGCTGATCAATTCTGTCATTTTGGATTGTTGGATAGAAATGAATTTAGCTTCTGATTTTTCATGTTGTTGGTCTTCAATTAAATTATCCAAATAGCATGAAGCTCTGCATTTTGTGATTCCTTCATCTATGTTTATGCAAAACTTTTGAGTATAATCATCTCTGTTCCAATAAAAATCAATTAATATCCATGATGGCTGAAGTACGCCAAGCAGATAAATGAATATAAAAGATATAGAAAATAAGTACTTCACGATTGAAAATTAATTAACTATAGGTTCCTTCAATATGATTAAGATCACAATTGGTCAAATAATATCAGATATTACTATTTGGAGTTTTCGGATTAGCTTTTCAATTCTAATATTCGTAACTGGGAATTTGATAATAAACAACCTCAGGGCAAACCCAAAGGCATTGTTTACTATGATAATTCAAGCTGATGATTAACTTTCAATTTTTTATACTCTTTCCCAACTCCTTGGTTTTTCTCATTGTTTGAAATTATTTTTTCTTCCCATGATGACAGACAGAATTTATGAAGTAGCCCTTACCCCAAAGTTGTTTCTTTATGTTTGGACATTTGGAAAAAACATCTTGAGTTATTAAACATTTTATAATTCGAATAATTTTAGTTGTACTATACTTGGGAACTGAATGAATCAAGAAATGAACGCGGTCTTTATCGGAGTATTTTAAACTTTGACAAAGGATTGGTTTTTGAATCATAATCTCATTTTATAGCATATTCTCGAAACTAAACCCACTATGCTATATATTGCAGCATATCAAACTTCTGATCAATCAGGAGGATTAGTTCAAACAATCGTTAAAATCCATAGGCTATTGAGCTATTTACAAAAAGCATTCGAATCAGATTCTCTTGTAGATATTAACAAATAGCAAGCCTATGGATTATAGTGTAACCATTATTCTTAATTGAGCAAAATGAAAGAATTTTTCTTTATAATATTTCTATTCTTTTTTAGCTTATCTGGAATATCCCAAGAATTGGATATGCCCATTGTAAATGAATATCCCAAAAGAGGAATCTACAAAACCTTTGAGGAGTTTAAATTTAACATTCCTAGTGTCACAGACACATTTCATATTGAACGTAAGGCTCGTACACAAGAAAGATGGGAAGGTACTTATTCATTAATACCCAGATATTCAGAAAATAATAAAAAAGTAAAAAAAGTCTGGGGTTTTAGTGATGGTCAAAAGATCTATACTTTTCATCAATGGGAATTCTTCGAGGTTAAAATAGATAGTGGTCGAATTGGGTTTTACGCTTACAAACAATTAGATAATTCAGGAGCAGCATCAGCTGGTGCACTTGGCGGGGCGATTGGAGGTGGAATTTATGCTACCATTGCAACAAATAACGCAAAGAAAAAAAGAATCTACTACCAAATTAATCCAATTATCCAATTAATGGAAAATTAAATTCTTCTCGAGATCAAATTGATGGTTCAGGCCTGGAAGGTCAAATGACCAAACTAATCCTATATCGTAGAGGCAAAAAAGAGATGAATGAACCTTTAAACATATTAATAAATGACAGTCTGGAATTCGAGCTAATTCCTTATTCAATTAAAGAGATTGATGTACCTATAACTCCTAAACCTTTGAAGATCTGTTATGGAAAAAATCCAGATCAATGCATGGATATGGTAGTTATTTCTAAGGATATTAAATACCTTGAAGGTTCAATTTCCAGTAAGCTCGCTCAAACAAAACTTGAGGAAGTTAAAGTAGAAGTAGGCGAATTCTATTCTAAACAGGCCAAATATTATCAAGATAAAAGAGAAAATAAGGATAACAATAGATAAAAAATATTAAAATTTTATGCCATTCGAAAGTTAATTGGTGTCTGGAATTCGCCAACTATTATACTCATCGGCGTACGCTTGCAATATCGTGACATACAAATTTTCACTACGTTATTAATTTATTTTCTTCTCCTTTATTGCGAAGTGAAACGAAAATGGAAGTACACATCACAGTGGTGTTCAAAAAGAATAGAGATTTGTATCAAATCGTAGAAAAATCGTCTGATTATTAAAAAAACATTATCAATTCAGCATTATCTTGAATTATCTCTACGAAAGAATGTCAATATTAGATTATTATAAATTATACACTAATAACCTGAAATTCTTTAAAATCTTCCATTTTTACTCATTTCATTATTATTTCATTCTACTAATAATATTGAGAATTTACTGATATAGTGCAACCAATTACCTTAATAATCAAATTTCGCTATAAAAATCAGGGTCATATGATCTACTCAAATGGAATAACGTCATATAAAGTAAAAAACTTTACATACGCTATTTTGAAGACCCTTTGTAGAATTTGAATTTATTTCCTAAAAACAGGCCCCTCCCTATACTTGATCACGACATAAAGCAAAAGCATTAATTACCCCAAAGGAGTATACATAGCATACTTTTAATGTTCAGGATTTAAAACTCGTTGTAACCAACTTATTATTGATTCTGAATTTTTTCACGAAAGGTAGTTCATAATGAAAAGACAGATATTATTTCTTTCAGCATTTTTAGCTTTTTGGAGCATGAGCACTGACATAGTGGGCCAATGCACCAGTGCAGATATCATGGAACCCGGCTTCAATTTTATTACGAGTAGTCGTGGTTGTGCACCATTTACCATTGAGGTTCAGACATTGTATCTTAATACTTCCCCCGGCACCACCTATCAGGTCGATTGGGGTGATGGCAACTCAGATAATTATACGCATCAAGTTGGTAATGTTAATGGACCAATAATAAGTCATGAGTATGTAGATGCTCCCGTTGACTGTGGATACCAGGTGACCATAGAAGTTGAAAATGCCTGCAATCCTTTGGGTAGTGTTGTCCTGGAACCAATCAATGTAATTGTCTGGACTGAAGATATAATTACTGCCGATCCTGATATTTACAGGGTTTGTGAGGGTTTTGCCTCAAGCATAAATTTTACAGATGCCAGCAATTGGAATTGTTTTCCCAGACTTGATTTACGAGAAAATTCTGACCCAAGATGGATTCAATGGATTTATGGAGATACCATAAATGCCAATAGAATCCCGGGTATCAGGGTTGATGGAATTGTTCCCGGTGGATTTCCGTATTATGATCCTTCGGTCGGCTTGGACCCATTTTACCCGGTGATAGACACAGGTCGGGTTAGTCTTAATGTTCAAATCCCAGCTACCGCATCAATAGGAAATGATTTTTACGTAACTTTAAACAACTGGAATACCTGTAATCCATATGATGCTGATCTCACAGATGGAAATCCACTTAATCCTGCAACTGCGGGTGGGGACAATCCTGCCAGAACCACAAAATCCAGAATTGTAATCGTTGCCAGCCCCACTCCGGATTTTGTGACAAGGAAAGAAAATGGTGGTAATCCAATTACCTGGGATTTTTGCATAGATGATATCATTTATTTCGATGATGAATCGACAGGCCCAGGAGGTTCTGCATTGGCACGTACATGGGAATTTTATGATGGACCGACTATAGCAGATGGGCTTTTGGCAACAAATACAGATGTAAATCCTACTTACACATTTTCCAAGGGAGGAATGAAATTGGTGCGATTGATTGTTGGAGATAACAATGCGGTAGGTGGTTGTAACGCCATTGTTGAAAAGCTGGTGAATGTTACTCCTACCTCCATAGCGCAAATAAGTGCAACGAATACAAATTTTTGTAAAACACCAGGATCTACAGAAACATTTTCGGTAACATTTAGTGACGTTACAATTGGTTCGACAGTTAACACAGAGTGGAAATGGGAATTTTATAATGAGAATAATAATTTAGTCCGCAACGAGCCTGCAACAGGTTTTTCTTCTGGTGCTGCGGCAACTTATTCACAAAGCTATTCTAATACGGGAATTTACAAAGTAGTATTAATTACCAGAGATATTGTCACAATTTGCGATACACGCGATGAAGTTAATATTGTAATTTATAACAACCCCGAGCCATCATTTGTATTTGCTGATATCTGCGAAAGTTTGCCAATTGAATTGATAGAGACAAGCACGCTACAGGATATCAATGGCAACAAGATGGTGCGTTGGGAATGGGACTTTGACTATGACAATATTACTTTTACGGCCGATACTACTTTTGACAATACCAGGCCAGATACCCTGACAAGAGCATTTAATTTCGGTGTCCGTCAGGTGGCCCTAAGAGTTACTAATGATCAAAATGGTTGTAATGCCATGGCTGCGTCAACGGTAGAAATCTTTCAAAACCCAATAGCCTCATTTACCAAAGATTCTTTGGAAGGTTGTAGTCCGCTCGTTGTTTCTTTTGAAAATACAGCCATTGGTTCTCAGCCAGTTGCAATTGACCAATATGTTTGGCGCATTGACTATGGAACCGGATTCATTGATACCTTAAAAGCTAACCCTTCGGTTCTTGGGTTTTCACCAATCACGATTGCGACATTTGAAAACTGGTCGATATCTGCCAAAACCTTTAACATAAAATTAAAATCAATATCCCAAGATGGATGCGCATTTGAAAGTGAGCTGGATTCAGTAAAGGTTTTACCTTCGATAAAGCCGGGCTTCTTTTATACAAATTACGAACCTTTGGGTAAAAACTGTGCTCCTGTTGAAGTCAACTTTCAGGTTGATGATTTTACAGCAAATTTACTTCCAATAGATTATACCTGGACAATTAGCTATCAGGATAGCGTGATCAGACAAGATAAGAACGCTGGGTCAAACTCACAACTCACACATACTTTTGAAGCGATAGGAAAAGGAATCAATAATTATAGTATAAACTTGATTGCTGATATTAATGACATTTGTGTAGGAGATTCTACAATAAAAGTAAACGTAAATCCAGTACCGGAATCAAATTTTACAATTGACACCATAGAGTTTAATTGTGATGTGATGATTTTGGAAATTGATGCTAAGGATAAAGGGCTATTGGAATATAGATGGACTATCAATAAGGGCGGGATGGTATTTATAAATACAAGCTATGGAGATCGTTTTACATATGAAGTCCCCAGACCCGGGCCTACCTCACTCAATCTAGATTTAGACATAGACTTGCAAACAGTAAATTATGCATTTTGCGAAAGTGCCATAACTTCACAATCTCTTGTTGTCCCATCGCAACCTCAGTTGTCGGCATCATTTGCGGTCAACCCTGAAATGCAGGTTTTTCCCAATGCGACTGTCACCATAAATAATACCAGTACCCAAACAAATGCTACTCACTTTTGGGATTTTGGAAATGGAAATACAAATACTGACGAAAATCCAATATCTCAGGTTTATGACAAACCGGGTAATTATACCATAACTTTAAACCTTGATCAGGAATATTGTCAGAGTGCAGATTCTGTAAATATATTTATCCAGCCGACTGCTCCGATAGCCGATTTCTCATATGGGCCGGCAAAGGGATGTGCACCATTGACAGTCAATTTTAGCAACCTTACAAAATATGGCGATCCTGATGGTTACATATGGTATTTCGGGCAAAATGAAGGCATATCAAGAAAAGAAAACCCGGTACATATTTATCGTGATCCTGGAGTTTATAGTGTGAAATTGGAAGCTACTAATGAATCAGGAATTACAGATACTGAAGCAAAAAGGATGATAATTGAAGTTTACCCAAATCCACATGCAGAGTTTCAGATACGACCTGAAATTGTAAAACTACCGGATGATCCAATTTATACTTCAAACTTATCTTTTGATGCAGATTCATACTACTGGGACTTTGGCGATGGTGCCAAATCTTCAGAATACGAACCAAGTCACACATATTTAGATACCGGAAAATATGATATAGCATTGGTTGCTATTACAAATAACGGGTGCACGGATACTGTAATATATGAAAACATAATCGAGGTAATCGATGGAAATGAAATACAAATCCCCAATGCATTTACCCCAAATCTGGACGGCCCAACCGGTGGAAGTAGATATGCAGACGGCAGAAATGACGTGTTTTTTCCAGTAACGGAAGGTGTGATAGCCTACAAAATGCAAATTTATAATAGATGGGGCGAGTTGCTTTTCGACACAGAAGACTCAAACAGGGGATGGGACGGATACTACCGAGGAAAACTGTGCTCTCCAGATGTCTATATTTATAAAATGGATTTCAAATTTATCGATGGCAGGGAAGTGATGAAATTTGGAGATATAACACTCATTCGATAATTGATAACATGAGATATAATAAAATATATATTGCGATTACTGTTCTTTTGCTTTTTGCTTTGAAAGCAAATGCTCAAGACCCTATGTTTTCGCAATATTATGCCTCTCCTTTGTATCTCAACCCCGGCTTGGCAGGATCAGTCAAGCAACCTCGATTGATATTTAATAGCCGAATGCAATGGACAAAATTACCTAATGCATTTACAACCTATGCTGCCTCAGCGGATTACCTGGTTGAAGATTGGAGCAGTGCTTTTGGTATTCTTGCCTTAACAGACAAAGCGGGATCGGCTAATTTAAGGAATACCTCTATTAGCGGTACTTACGCGTCTAAAATAAGAATCACCGAAGGTTGGGTATTCTCTCCGGGAGTAACATTTGGCTACGCTTCCAGGTCTATTGATTTTGATAAACTTATATTTGGCGACATGATACAGTACAACGGGCCTACTACTGACGATGCCATTGGGCAATTGGGCAATCAATCTTACTTTGATTTCTCTTCAGGAGCTGTTATTTACAATAAAATCATGTGGGCAGGTTTTTCTGCCTATCACATCAACACGCCCAACTACTCGCTCTTAGGAGAAGATGTGCAGCTTCCAATGCGATTTTCTGTGCATGGTGGAATGAGGATTCCTATTAAACATTCAATCCTCTCGGGATCAAAATTGAGTAGTATCGCACCATCTTTTATATATAAAACCCAAGGAGAATTTAAGCAACTTGATGTTGGAGCAAATATTATTTTCGATCCTATTATGGTAGGTTTGTGGTACAGAGGCATTCCTGCCTCCAAAAATTACAATGAAAAATTTAGCCAGGATGCGGTGATTTTTATATTGGGTTTAAATCTCCAATTTATTGAAGTGGGCTATAGTTTTGATTTTACCATTTCCAATATTGGCCCGCAATCAGGAGGGTCACATGAGATTTCCATTACATTGTTACTTCCCGAAATAAAGTCTACCAAAGTAAAACGCCGAGATAAGATCTTGCCTTGCCCAAACTATAATGGATTTCAGTGGAATGATTGATTTATTGATTTCAATAACTGACGAAGACCCCCTTTCAAGTAATAAGGCTACCTAAAAATTAATTTATTATAAATATCCATAAGCAGCTGAGTTTACCTTTTAAAAAGAAATTTCTCGTGAACTCTCCTTTTCCCATTCTTTCCCCTCCTCAGAGTCACCTTTTTAGGGACTCTGAGCTATGGAGAATATTAAGCCTGCCTACCGGACCATAGCGGTCAGGTTAAGAGTATAAATGTCTCATAATGAGATAGTTTATATTTTTTAGTTTCTAATAATAATAGATGCTTTGAC
>VAPL010449462.1_pt1 | contig 34802 bp, 34 predicted proteins | sample 3395061 | NCBI WGS metagenome assembly VAPL01 (sample SAMN08290444, study PRJNA428436) | hydrothermal vent metagenome | isolation source: Deep-sea hydrothermal vent chimney 2 | place: Pacific Ocean: Juan De Fuca Ridge | depth 2182 m m | reverse complement strand
GGCACGCAAACGTCCCCACGACACGGCCTCTTTTTGAATAAGATGGCGTAAATCGGATGACACTGAAATTGCTTTAAACTCGTCGGCCAAATCGTCCTTACCACCCTTGGCAATGGCTTGAATAATTTGCGCCAACGGCATTTCGAAATAACGTACAGTTTTACGTAAAGACTGATCCGGGTTTGCTCGTATGTATTGGCGAACGCAGGCCTGCCAACCATCGAGTCCCATATTTAAAGAACGACCTTTTTGCTCATTGCTTTTGACCTCGCCGGTCAGATGATCGTATTTATTGGCATATCCCCGCGGCGTAATCATTAACCCTTGCTCCAGGAACGTACTGGTATTGCCGACCAACACCGTCGTCAGCATACCAATTTTGCAGTCGACCATTTCATCGAGGCGCACCATCTGAATGTCTTGTTTATCGCGGTAGGCTGACTTGACAATCGCCACCGGTGTTTCCGGTTTACGGTGTTGTAATAAAATACGCTGTGCCTCAACAATTTGACCCGTACGACGTCCGCTTTTCGGGTTGTATAACGCCACAACAAAATCGCTCTGTGCTGCTGCTTCAAGACGACGTGCAATCACCGGCCAGGGAGTTAATAGATCCGATAATGAAATAGAACAAAAATCATGGGTCAGAGGAGCACCAACCAATGAGGCACAAGCCGACAATGCCGTACTGCCCAATACCACTTCCACCTCGATATTGCTCTTCGGTGTCCAGCCTGATTGCAATAGCACTTCGTAGGTTGGCCCCGCCATACCATACACACCGATATCACCCGATGAAACTAGGGCGACAACCTTACCTTGTTTAGCGTGCTCATAAGCTTCGATACAACGATCCAGCTCTTCCGTCATGCCTTTACGCACCACCTGCTTACCCTCAAGCTGATCTTGCACTAATTTGATGTAAGTAGAATAACCAATCACCACATCGGCCTCAGCAATGGCCTCTATTGCACGACCCGTCATATGTTCTTTAGCTCCGGGGCCAAAACCGACTAATAAAATTTTACCTTTGTTCATTATGTTCCTTTAACAATGGATACCGTTGCATTTTTGCCATCGGTTCCTAGATATTTATATTTTTCAAGCAACAAGTCATCCATGTTGGCTTGTGCTGCCAGTATCGCGGCGGCTTCTGCTACGGAGGGGGTACCCATGTATTTCAATACGACCGCAGAAGGATTCGGAACCTCGACTTGCGCTAACTGTTCAGCAGTAAAAAAATGCAATGGCCAGCTTTGTTTTTTGCTCAACGTTAACAAACTGGTTTCGTCATTTTTTTTATCTATGCTCGCCAAGGCGATCACCGTTTCTCGTGTTTGATTGATTTGAGCCAAAGCCTGATCCACTGCTGTAGTGAGTGTTTCCAGCGAAGTACCACGATCACAGCCTATACCCAATATTAACTTCACTATGTTACGCCTCTTGCCCTACAGGCGGACGATAGACCACCAATCGTTCATCCAGCTTAGTCCATGTTGCGTCGTCGATTTCGCGACGGGTGATCCATAACAGTGCTGGGTATTTATTTAAATCAACTTCGTCGAAATGTTTAAATTTATGAATATTACCAGGTAACGGGGTAGGGCGCGTCCACCACTTTTTAGAACCACACTCTTGTATCAAGGCGATGGGCTCTTCATTGACGACATGAGCTGAAACCCGCGTAATGTTGAGTTTCGGTGCTTCGACTTGCCAACCTAATTCTCGACCTAAAATATCTACGGGGATGGTTTTTCCTACATCGGACGCCGTAGTGAGCACCGGTACTGCACCCAGCAGTTGAGCCAGTTGTTCTGCGTACGCATTGGCACCTCCGATATGACCCGATAACACGGGAATGACAAACTGAGCGGCATCATCGACGACCAATACCCCCGGGTCTTCCTCCTTTGATTTTAGGTGTGGGGCAATCAATCGCACGACCGCACCCAGCGAAACGAAAAATACAATTTGATGATAGTTACTGAAAAGCCCCGCCATTTGTGCTCGCAAGGGACCTTCATAAGCATTCACTTTGTTGGGTACTGCGGACATCAGCATCGTAAATTTTTGGGCGACCATAATATCTGCCTCAGGCATTGTTGCTGCCATGGCCGCAACTTGATTCACACCATGTTTGGTAATCGCCACGAAGACAACCCGAGGGGTTTGAGTTTTATTCATTGAAGTTAACCTTAATTAATTTTACTTTAGCGCCGATTTTTGCCGACACCCACGTATTATTGCACCGCGTTGGCGATGAGGATTTTTAATTAATAATAGCGATAGGTAATTCACCTTTTCGCCTTTTAGAGAGGCCACATCACGTACCACTCGTTCTTCTGGCGAACCGGCTTTTTCAATAAAAACACTGTGAGACAAAACCCCTCGTTCCGCGATTAAATCGATAATATCATCCAGCAAAGGTTTGACTTTGAGCAAAATAAGCGTATCAAAATTTGCTAGCCTGTTTGAAATGACATCAAGACCATAGCCCGCCGGAAGAATGGCCACCGTATCGTCGACATCGGCCAAAGGGATATTTAATCGTGCCGCAGCGGCATTAAAAGAAGGCACGCCAGCGACCGTATCGATTTCAATTGTTTCATCTAGGGACTTCACCGTTCGAGCCAGATGGCCAAAGGTAGAATAGGTTGAAGCATCACCCTCCACTAAAAACAAGACATCCTGCCCTGTATACAAGGATACCATTACCGTTTCAGCCGCTCTTAACCAATACCGGGCTAATTTTTCTACATCATGGGTCATTGGAAAAATCAGCGGCGCGTGTTGTTGTGGCAAAGACAAACCCGCACGCAAAACAATATCCAGAGCATAGCTCTCACTTTTGGCGTTACGAATGGGATAGCTCCAAAGCTTGTCACTCTGCAATAACTCCCAAGCACGACGAGTCATCAAATCAGGATGTCCCGGCCCCAGTGAGACACCGTATAAAATACCGTTATTCATTGTTTTTATTCCGTTGCGCACAAACGATCCAGACGGGGTTTTGTGCCTGCAAACGATGCATGTGCAAGATGGGGCGACTGCAACTGACCTGTAGCTGGATGACCTCCCATTTTGCTTTTAATCCCGCCAAAGTTTGCGTCGCTAATGCTAAATTCTCCAAGGTAACAAAGTTCATCACCAACCATCCCGCTTCTTTGAGGCGCAACAAACAGAGTTGGATCAACTCGGCCAATTCACCACCGGAGCCACCGAAAAAAACGGCATCTGGGTCAGGCCAGTTTGCCAATAAATCGGGTGCCTTACCGTGTTGCACACGATAATTGGTGACCCTCATTTTCTGGCAATTTTTCTGAGAAATAACAACATCGGCCTCGTTTTTTTCAATAGCGTAGATATAACCTTTGCTGCACAATCGCGCCGCTTCTAATCCCATCGCACCGGAACCGGCACCGATGTCCCAGACAACGCTGTCGATCCGCAGTTGCAGCCGCGCCAAGGACACTGCCCGCACCTCACGTTTAGTAATCAGTCCTTTGTCTGGTTTACGCTGAAAAAATGATTCATCTGGCAAGCCAAATAAGCTTGTTTGGCTGGTAGTTTGATCTTGCAAAATAACGATATTTGCATTGGCAAAGTTTTGCTGTGCCGCATCATTCAAGGATAAATCACGAATAAGTTTTTCTTCAGCGCTTAACAAGGCTTCGGCGACTGACATCTTGAATGTTTCACCCAAGCCAACGTTGATTAGCATACGTGCAATGCGTGCCGGTGAGTTTTCTGGGCTGGTAAATATCCCGATTAAACGATGGGAGCGTACCGCCTCTAACACTGGATACAAACCGTGTTGAGGCCCTGCATCGCGTGTCCACTCGCCGGCATCCTTGCTGTGAACCGAACAAATTTCTGCATCTTGCCAAGCCAAACCAAAACGGGCAAAAGCCAATTGCAGGGTGGAAACATTGGGAATCACGGTGCAGCGTTCGTCACCGAGCTGAGCAATCAAATAGCGGCCTATGCCGTGACACAACGGATCACCGGTGGCCAGTACAATAACATTTAAACCCGCACTCTGGGCTTGCTCTATCCATAACGGCACCTTAGACAAACCGGCGGCAAGGTCATGCTGTTGTGCGGTTGGGTTGAATTCGTTTTTAAAAAGGGATAAGGTACGACGAGCACCAATGATGACATCGGCCTGGTGAAGATGTTGCCGTGCTGCTGTGGATAACCCCGCAACACCGTTATCAAGCACACCAATAATGTAAGCCGGCTGAATCACTTTTGTTTAACCTCAGCCAGCTTGTTGCCATCAAAGTCACACACCAATACGGTGAGATCAAACGGCGCATCTGGGTAACGTGCCATCACGGTATGAATTACTTTTCTGGCGAGAGCTTGATAAAACGCGCGACTCAAACCCAGCTCTTCAACACGTTCGCTGGCATAACGTGCGGTTTCCGCAGCCCGAATATCAACACAAACCGATTCAGGCACACCAATTTCTCTGGCCAGTTCAGCCAACAGCACAGTATTAACGGCACTGCGATTAGCGTGAGTAATCGTTTCACCCTGTGCCATTTTGGTTAACTTGCCGACCATGCCACCAATAATGACATGCCGTATTCCGACTTTCGCCGAGGTATCGAAGGCATACTTAAGAAAATCACCCATTTGAACAAAACTTCCTTTTTCCAGGTGATTTAATTCCGTCATCACGAACCGTTCCGTGCGTCCCCCCGTTGTTAAGACCACGGTATCCAGACCCTGATTAGCTGCAACTTGAACACCTTGTATAACACTGTCACGAAACGCCGCCGTGGAATAGGGATGCACAATGCCCGTGGTACCCAGAATAGAAATACCACCGAGAATACCCAAACGAGCATTCAAGGTGCGCTTGGCCATGACTTCACCATCAGGTACCGAAATGGTGATTTCCAGACCTTGCCGGGCTAATAAAGAGATAGCGACCAGGCGAACATTGTCTTCGATATTTTTGCGCGGAACAGGATTGATCGCCGGGCCGTTGATCTCTAAACCCAGGCCGCGCATGGTGACCACACCCACGCCTTGACCGCCCTTAATCACCACTTCACCAGGACAATTCGGTAGCAAGCGCACATCGGCGGTTAAATGTGCTTTGTCGGTAACATCAGGATCATCACCGGCATCTTTGATTACGACCGCGTGAGCCATCCCTTGTTTACAACGACCCTCAATAACTGCAAAATCAACTTGTTGACCATTGGGTAACTGACACTGAATCTGTTTTGGGACATTACCGGTGAGCAAACCTAAAGCGGCGGCACGAGCTGCTGCGGCGGAACAAGCCCCCGTGGTAAATCCCTTGCGTGTCCCTTTTTTCCTTTTTTCCATTAACTCGTGTGTTTTTGTCGCGCCTCAGCCTGGGCCAGCAAAGCATGTAAAGCAGAGACCACCAATGTTGAGCCCCCTTTACGACCTTGGGTAATGATCCAGGGAAGGTCCTGCAATTGAGCTAAAGCGGCTTTCGATTCTGCCGCCGAGACAAAGCCAACCGGCATACCCACGATCAGTGCAGGGCGCGCCTTACCTTGCTTGATCAAGGCCAGTACTTCTAATAACGCCGTGGGGGCATTGCCCACCGCGATGATACTGCCCTCCAGCAAGCCCTGTTGCTGTGCCTTGCGCATCGCTTGTACCGCGCGCGTTGTATTTTCAGCTTTGGCCTGGGTGATCACATCTTCATCAGCAATAAAGTGATGTGTCTCTATATTGAAATGAGACAGTCGCGGTTTCGACAAGCCCACACAGATCATTTCAACATCAGCCACGATCGGTGCACCCTGAATAAAAGCATTCACCCCTGCGGCGACCGCGTTATTATGAAACAGACTCAGGCCATTAAATTCAAAATCGGCCGTGGCGTGAATCATACGACGGACAATTTGCCACTCAGCGTCACTATACGCAGCATGAGCCCCAGCCTCTTTATCGACGATAGCAAAAGAATCGTGCTCGATTTTCTGCCCAGCCCGGGTCAGTTGTTCCGTAATCACATTATTCATGTTGTGTTTCCTCATGCGCGTGATGGTGGTGCTCTGTTTCCGCCTCTTGGCGATAGTGACAACCATCACATTCCATCATATTGTACTCCGTATCGCTGGTTTCACCGCTGGCTTCGACTACCCGTTCATTTAATAAGGCATAGATTTCATCTTCAAACCCAAAATAACTACCCTGCGCAATGGCAATTTGTGGATACTGCACTTGCAATCGTTCTACTTGGCGTTTGATGCGTTCAATCAAGGTTCCCGTGAAGAGGTAGTAAGGCAGAATAGCGACCTGTGTCACACCCAATTGAACTTGACGCTGTACTGCTGTTTCCAGGCGAGGATAAGTAATGCCCGTGAAGGCAATGTCTACCAGTTCATGATCACTTTCTTCAAATAACCAACGACTCATTTTGGCTACTTCGCCATTGGCAATCCGATCTGAAGAACCTCGTCCCAGCAGAATGACTCCCGTACTTTTAGGATCAGGCATATCCATACCCAGCATGATTTTACGTAAATTGCGTTGTAAAACAGCCAGCACGGATTGAGTCGCACCAAGATGACGAGCATAAATAAATTTTACATTGGCATGACGTTCACGAGCTGCTGCAATGAAGTGTGGGATTTCCATTTTCACATGACCTGCCGCGTTAAGAATGAGCGGCACAACAATGACTCGCTCTGCATTCATAGCAGCATTATCCAAGCCACGATCAATCAACACTTCGGCAAATTCGATAAAACAGGTTTCGATATGCCATTGTGGATTCATTGCTCGCCAGGTATTAGCAAACTCCAGAATTTCGCGATTACCTTCTTTGTTCCGTGACCCATGACCCACTAATAAAATGTTTGTTTTCATATTTTAATTCTTATGCGTTATTTTCTGCTTCTGGCGAAAGCGATGGCTGAAGTTTTTGTCGTAAAGTTTCGATTTTTTCAATTCGTTCCAATGACGTGCGCCGAGAGTTGGACTGACGATGATCATCGCCTGATTATTAATTTTTTCAACGCGACATTTTTCGCGAATATCCGTCAGAGTGCCACGGATAATCCGCTCTTCACCCGGCCAACTGGCTTTGTGCACGACCAACACCGGCGCCTGCTCTGACCAACCTGCCGCCAGTAGATCCGCTTGCACTTTTTTCAGGAGTGTAATGGAAAGAAACAGACATAAGGTGCAATGGTGTTGAGCCAATTCTGGCAACGATTCCCCTGCTGGCATCGGGGTACGTCCTTCAACGCGAGTCAGAATGACGGTTTGCGTCACCTCGGGCAAGGTCAGGCTCTCCACTCCGGCAGCGGCAGCAGCCATTGCCGATGACACCCCTGGCACCACTTCGATTTCGATATCCTGCTCGTCCAGAGCTTGTACCATTTCAATCAGTGCGCCGTAAAGACCGGGATCACCCGTTTGTAGACGAAGTACGGTTTGCTTGTTTTGCGCCTTGGCAATCAGCCAGGTCACAATTTCCGCCAAATCCATACTTTTAGAGTCTTGAATGTCGCAACCTGGTTTGGCCCAACGCAGAGCCGTCTCTGATACCAGCGAACCTGCGAATAGAATGGCATCGGCCTGTTCGATCAGATTTCTGGCTTTTACCGTGATAAGATCCGGGTCTCCTGGGCCTGCACCAACAAACCAGACTTTAGGTACACTCATGTTCTATGAGTTAATTTTTGACTGAAGAAACCATATAAGCCTCCCAGCAATAACCAGAACACTGCATTTGAAATAATGGTTGCGATGACGAAGGCTTGGATTAAGTTCTCAGGGGCGAGAGCACTGTGAAGATCAGGTTGCGGCGCGCCAACCAAATGAGGTGCAACGATCAGGATGACACCCAAGGCACTTAACATATGGCGTTGATTTAAAAAAATTAACGCCAAACCACTCGCTGTGCAAATGACCGTAGCCACCCACCAGACTTGACGCCATTGCAGGTTGGCGGCCTCTGTACCGGGTAATTCTGGATGTAAACCCAGCGAGGGGGCAACAAAAAAGACCGCATAGCCTGCCAAGCCCCAAAGCAATCCGGAGCGCCAGTTGAGTGTGATCCCCCGTAGCGCAACAGCCGCACCCAGTAACAGGGCAAAGCCCAGCGCAATCACCACATTTGCTGCTGCGGTAAACAAGTTGCGCTCTAGACCCTCATTGGGTTCCCACTCTGCTTTTTCATCCTTTTTATGAGGGTGTGCTGCTGAATGACTGGATGCCGCAGGCTCATACCCTTCGGCCTCAAGCACCGCAGGAATAACCTGAATCTGTTGGAACAGGGTCAGTAGCAGACCCACAACCAGACTGGTGAGCGCCGCCACCGTGAATAAGTTTTTAATGCTGAAGTTCATTATAGATAAAATCACTCAATGACAAGGGAAAACAGCAGAGTGACGGGAATCATGAGCTGCGTTGTGCAACACATGGGTTTGTGCAAAGCCTGCGGCAAACAACAGCACGACCCCTACCAAAGCGGTTAATAATGCAGGCATTAAGCGAGTGGTCGTTAAGGGCAGAGTCTCTGATGTTGCCGTGTTTATCGGATTGATTGACATGACTTAAATCCTTTCTTAGTTTGATGATCGTTGTAAGGGCGTAAATAATTGTGCCACAGTCGTTGGATGAGATGAAAAATAAAAGTGAAGATAGCTGGCGGTTAAACGCTGCTGACGATAGATCGCCTCACCGGTCTGGCCATTGCGTTGTTTTTTGCCTTTCACCACGGGCTTAAGTGCAGTTTCTAGGCGTGAATAATGAAAAGTATGCCCCCGCAATTTACCCTCTGGCAAGAGCACACTTTGCATGCCCAGCCCACCCAGGCGTGATTGCATGACCGCCTGACCCGGCAGCAAACCAACCATAGCATGGCGCTTCTCACCCAGAGTTTGTAGTGATTGGTTTAGATAAAGCATGCCACCACATTCAGCGAGAATAGGTTTTCCAGCTTGTTGATGCGCGATGATGGCGTTTTTCATATTTTGATTCGCTGCCAGTTGCGCCGCGTGTAGCTCCGGGTAACCGCCAGGGAACCACACGCTATCGACAGCGGGCAGCTTTCTATCATGCAACGGTGAAAAAAAATGTAACTCGGCACCCATTTCTTCCAGGCATTCCAGATTAGCCGTATAGATGAAGCTAAACGCCTCATCTCTGGCGATGCCGATATGGACATTTTGCAACAATGGTGGCAATGCTATTTTTGCCGGGGCTGAAAAGCTGATTTCAGCAGCCAGTTTTTCCAGGCTGGGGATATGCAGCGCGGCACTGGCGGTATCAAGGCGATCATCCAGATCAGCGATTTCACTGGCTTGCAACAGACCGAGATGCCGGCTGGGCAGATTGAAGGTTTCATTTTTGAGCATATAGGCCAACGGTTCTAAGCCTGAGGGCAGACTTTCCGCCAACATTTGCGCATGATTGTCACTGGCAACCCGATTGGCCAGCACCCCGGCAAAGGTTAAGCCAGGGCGGTAACTCATCAGGCCGTGCGCCACCGCACCAAAGGTCTGAGCCATCCCCTTGCTGTCAATCACGGCCAATATCGGAATACCCAATAATTCGGCCAGATCCGCGCTGGAGGGTTCGCTATCAAATAAGCCCATTACCCCTTCGATTAAGATCAGATCCGCTGTTTTAGCTGCCTCAACCAGACGTTGACGGCACTCATCCTCACCCATCATCCACAGATCAAGCTGATAGACAGGCTGGTTTGAAGCCTGTTGCAGAACCATCGGGTCAATAAAATCGGGGCCCGTTTTAAACACGCGCACCGTCTTGCCTTGCTGCCAGAAATAGCGCGCCAGCGCAGCTGTTACCGTGGTTTTTCCTTGCCCTGAAGCCGGGGCGCTGATCAGTAAGCTTCGGCAACGCGACATTGTGTTTACGAAATCAGCACCAGGAGCCGTCGTATTGCCTTGTTTGTTCTGACGATGATATTGCTTGCGCTCTTGCTCGCCCATTGCTCGTTTTTTCAGTCTAGTATGAGTAGTTATTATGGGGGCAGAGCAGGAAAACGATTAAGGATTTTTCCTGTTGCATCGCCCACCGCAATACAGTTTCAAGAAAAGTACACGAAATAACGTCACTATTTCGGTGTACTTTCCTAGGTATAATTTCGGGCCGGTCTACGGGCTTGCGAGTGAGCGTCTGATGAAACACCGCTCGGCCTAAGGAATGGAACACAATAATATATACAGTTGGTATCCCTGCTTTAGTCCGTCTTTACCCGTTCTTCAATCGCATAAGTTGAAATAATAGTCACTATTTCTGTACTTTTGCTCAAAGTTTCCGCGTCCTGTGTACGTATCTTACCTACATCCCTGTAGGCAATCAGAACGAACAAAGACGAACTAAATTCAGAGTGCCGCTTAATTATTAAGTTATTGTGTTCTATTCCTAATCGTCTTCCCGTACCTTGAGATTAAAAGACACAGTGACATTGTTGATTTGGCTTAACTCGCTTACCGTTGCGGGGGCAGCGTTGGCATGACCTCTGGGTTGAACCCAAGGCGCACCGACTTCCCGTTTAATCCCTTGGGCAGAAACCCGCAGGACACCTGAAATTCAAAATATATTCATAGCGTTATGAATTTAGGTGTTTTCACGTCCATCGGTATCTCGTTTTCGGTTTTTTCTCCGTCGGAAAAATCGAATCTAAGGCACATCTGCACGCGCTAATACCTGAATTCATAACGCCATGAGTATAGAACTTTATTGGAAGGCGTTGAATAAGTCAACCACATTACCACTGCGGGTAAGGTTCACTCGAAAACCTTTAGCGACATATTCTTTGGCGTTAATATGCTTATAATCTATACTCTCTTTATTCGAGGAGGGAAGGCAAAATATGTGGACATTTCGCTCAGACACAAGAACCCAACGCAAACGAAAAAAGACAGCCTGGCTGTTCTGTTTATCTTTGCTTTTTTGCTTGGTTTCAATAGCTGTGGAAGCCTCAGAATGGGTTTACACGGTACAACCCGGAGATACTTTATCGGAGCTGAGCAAGGAACATATGGACAATGCAGGCCATTGGCAAAAACTGCAAAAACTGAATAACATTATTGACCCCAACTACATTCCTCCTGGCATGCAAATACGTTTTCCTCTTGCCTGGCTGAAGATTAAACGAGCGCCAGTGCGAGTACTCGAACTTACTGGGGAAGTGAGCGCCACATCATCACAAACAGGCACTACCGTGTTACTTAAGCCTGGCGCCACCTTGTTCAAAGGTGACGAAATTCAAACCGGATCCAATGGCAATGTATTGTTGAAGTTCATCGACAGCTCACTACTACGATTGCAAAAAAACAGCCATCTGATTTTCGGAGTACAAAATACTTATAGTGACTCTGGGGTACTGGATGCTCAAATGCACCTCCCCCAAGGGCGTCTGGAGGCCGATATTAATCCAGAGCAAAAACAAGGCACACGTTTTGAAATCCACACGCCAGCAGCCATTACCGGCGTTCGCGGCACGGTATTTCGGGTCTCTATGGAAGCAGATCAAAAACTAGGTCGAACCGAGGTCACTGACGGCCAAGTCGCGGTGAGTGGCGCAGCAGGAGAAACGATCGAGGTCCGCGCTAACTTTGGTACGGTGGTTGTGGTGGGTGAGCCCCCCTCTATACCCAAACAGCTCTTGCCGTCGCCTGATTTATCACAGCTACCCGACCACATCGATCACTTGCCGGTCATTTTTGACTGGCCGGCAATTGATGGCGCTGAACTTTACCGCGCCCAAATAATTAGTAAGACCACTGGAGCAAGTGCCCTGCTGATCGACGAAGAAGCTCTGGCGAAACCGCAACTGCATGCCGCTGAACTCCCTGAGGGGGATTACCTTTTACGGGTGCGGGCAACCGATGCGAATGGACTTGAAGGTATGAACGCTGAACATACCTTTACACTCGTTGTTCCTGTTGAACCAGCCCCCCCAGAGACTGGTTTATTGATGATGGTAATAGCATGGGTGGCCATTTTTCTCCCCTTGTTACTGTGGTTACTATCATGAGTGCAGGCACACCACCGAAATGGACTGAAAAAACTATTCTCTTGCTGGGATTAATTAGCCTGGCTCTGATGCTGAACTACACACAATGGCTACAAAAATGGGATTACGTCATTTATGATACCCATCTAAAATACGACTCCCATCCGCCGCCGGATGATATTATTATTATCGCCATCGATCAACAGAGCTTGGCAAAATTTGGTCGTTGGCCCTGGCCACGGCTCAATCATGCCAGACTGATCGATATTCTTCGGCAAGCAGGCAGCAAGGCGGTGGGGCTCGATATTATTTTTGCGGAGCCGGATAAATCAGACCATCAAGCGGATATCATACTGGCTGAGGCTTTACAACGGCACGGTCGTGTGGTTATCCCTATGCTGCCGGAACAGGAACAACTACACTCACCGCTCAAAGAAACTCTGCCGATTCCCATACTGGCTGAGGCTGCTGCACGTCTCGGCCATGTTGATATGGAGCTGGATCAAGATGGCATTAACCGCCGTATCTTTCTCAAAGCCGGTCTGGGCACAGCAAAATGGTCTCAGCTTGCGCTGGCTATGCTAGAACTCGAAGATCCAGATATCATACAATCGTTATCGAGGATAAATGATCTGGGGGAAAACTTTGGTTCAGGCTTGCTGGACAGGTGGGTACGGAACTACGGCTCAATGCTACCTTATGCGGGCGCGCCCGGTCATTTCCAGCGCGTCTCTTATGCCGATGTTCTGCTGGGTGTGATTCCTCCGGAAACTTTCCGCGATAAGTTTGTGCTGATCGGTGCCACTGCTGCTGGGCTGGGCGACGCGCTTCCGACGCCGGTCTCCGGCTTCAGCCAGGCGATGCCAGGAGTAGAAATTCAAGCCAATATTTTGCACGCCTTACGCCATAATAGAGCCATACAGCCGCTGAATCTCCCCTGGCAAATGCTGCTAACAGGGATATTGGTGCTATCTAGCTTGCTTTTGTACTCACGCCCAAGCCCAGGTGGATCATTATTGATCACCCTCGGTTTGCTGATTTTGCCGATATTTTTTAGTATTTTACTACTGCGAAACTTTCATTTATGGTTCCCCCCCTCTGCTGCCTTGATTGCTCTTGGCCTCAGCTACCCCTTGTGGAGTTGGCGTCGCCTGGTTACTACATCGCGTTTATTGTTAGAGCAAAAGGAGCGTGCTGAAGTCACTTTGCACTCGATAGGGGACGCCGTTATTGCCACCGATGCCCAGGGCAAGGTGGAGTACATCAATCCCGCGGCAGAATTGTTCACAGGGTGGACAAAAAAACAAGCTCAGAAGCAACCGGTCAATGCGCTGTTTCGAGTGATTAACGAGCAAAGCCGCGAAAAAATCACCGAGCCCATTACTCGCTGCCTACAGACGGGTCATAGCATGGCTTATCCCGAACACAGCGCCGTACTCAGTCACAACGGTCACAAAGAGTGGGCCATTCGTGCCTCTGCCGCACCCATTCTCAATAAAAAAAATAGTGTTTTGGGTGCGGTAATTGTTTTCAGCGATGTCAGCGAAACCCGTCGCATGACACAAAAAATGACACATCAAGCCACCCATGATGCGCTCACTAAGCTACCTAACCGCAGCCTGTTGCAAGCACAATTGCAAGGGGCGATCGAACGCACAGTGCGCAACCAGTTACAACTTGTCTTGCTGTTTATTGATCTTGATCGTTTTAAAGCAGTTAATGATGGGCTAGGGCATTCTGCCGGAGATGCCCTGTTACAAGCCGTCGGAACACGGCTCAAGTCCAGCAGCCGAAAAATCGATACGGTTGCTCGTTTAGGTGGCGATGAATTCGTTATCGTTCTGGAAAATATCCGCCATGAATCACAGGTGACCTCGATTGCCTGCAAAGTACGCAAGGCCTTAGAAAAACCCTATATCATTGAAGGGCACGAGTGCTTTATTACCTGCAGCATCGGCATCAGTTTGTTTCCCAAAGATGGGAGAGATGCAGAGACCTTGTTAAAAAACGCGGATGTTGCTATGTACAAAGCCAAGGAAAAAGGCCGGAACAACATTCAGTATTACTCCCAAGAAATGAACCTGCATTCCCGAGAACGGCTACTGCTGGAGCATGAATTACGTCACGCCATAGAGCGTCAGCAACTGGTATTACACTTCCAGCCCCAAATGGAGCTTAAAACAGGAAAAATGCTTGGTGTTGAGGCGCTGTTGCGCTGGCAGCATCCTCAGCGCGGTCTCATTCCGCCTGCAGATTTCATTCCTCTTGCTGAAGAAACGGGACTTATTATTTCGATTGGTGAGTGGGTTATACAAACCGCAGCCAAACAGACTAAAACCTGGCATGATAACGGCTTGCCACAGCTTAGAGTGGCCATTAATCTCTCTCCACGCCAGTTCATGGAGAAAAACGTCACCGACATGATCGCCGACATTCTTAAGCAGAGTGAACTCGATCCTTATTATATGGAGCTGGAAATTACAGAAAATCTGATTATGAGAGACTTGGACAACGCAGTCACCACACTCCAAACGCTGAAATCGATGGGCGTGCAACTGGCCATCGATGATTTCGGTACAGGTTATTCTTCATTAAACTATTTGAAACGTTTCCCAATCGATCGCTTAAAAATCGACCAATCATTCGTCCGTGATATTGACACTGACCCAGACGATGCGGCCATCTCCTCAGCCGTCATCGCCATGGCGCATAATATGAAACTCAAAGTCATCGCCGAAGGCGTGGAAACCGAAGCACAGCTTAACTATCTCAAATCACATTTTTGTGACGAAGTACAAGGGTATTACTTCAGTCGCCCCCTACCCGCCAACGAAATAACCGCCGTCCTAAAAAAAGCGTCTTAGGAATGGGCACGTAATAACTTTCCATTTTGCGCAAGCCATTCTAAGGTGTTACAACGCAAAGATGTGACCTCACAAAAGTGCCATTCAGCTCGTAGCGTGGCTCACCCAAGGGGTGAAGAGACAAAGCAACGGTGACAGCTTAAAATTAGTTAGTTTTCGGGCGCTCCCTAGTTACTATTTTTTTATCTTTACCATGGTTTAGTTTCTGCTTTGCTCAATCCGTCGATTTGGTCTCGGCGTAGATATCTTTTTTGCAGTAGCTTTTCCAGTTGCTCTGGAATGTAAACACCTTGTAGCTCGCCTGTTTGCAAGCTTTGTTGTTGCTGTTTTATTTGAGTTGTCGTTTTGTTGTCTTCCTTATTTGAAAGGCGGTGGCCGGTTTCATTTTGTTCAGTGCGAGTGGGTGTTTGTTGTGGCATGGGGGTGTCGGTTTGCTTTTTATCTTGCGTTAGAGAGGAAAGTTGAATTTGTTCTACCAGGTTTAAGTTAAACGTAGCACGTGGGTAGTTGGGTTGGAAGTGTAGTGCTTTTTTATAGGCCGCGATTGCACTTTTGGTTTGTTTCATTTGGGTGAGTACATTGCCGAGGTTGTAGCTGGCTTTGGCGCGTTCTTGATCTGTGTGTGCAGATTGCGCCGCTTTTTTGAACTCCTCAGTGGCTTGTGGCCAGAGCTGTTTTTTATAAGCGACACTACCGCGACCCAGGTCGCCATTAAATCCCTCTATGTTGCGGTAATAATTTTCTGCCATACTGAGGTCATCGTTTTTCAGTGCGTTAAGGGCTTGAGTTTCTTGCCAGGCACTGGCGGTGGCGCTTGGTGAGAGTGTGGTCACAGGAAAAATTAAAAAAAGTGTCCAGCTTATAAATCGGGCGCGAGATAAAACAGGTAACAAAATCAGGATCAAGGCTATCATCAATAGCCAAGGGGGTAATTTGATGGTCGCTTGTGTGTAAGTTTCGTAAGGGTTCAGCGTGCTGAGTTGCTCGAGTTCTATATTTATTTCTCCCCAGTCACTGTTGTCTGCGGTGGGTGTGCTGTAAACCCCTTGAGTGATTTGTGCGAGACTTTGTAATGCGGTTGAATTGAGTTTCGAAATCACGGGCATACCTTGGTGAATCAGGGTGTTGCCCGCATGATCGATAACCGGTGCGCCGCTGGTTGTACCCATGCCCATGATGAAAAGTGGAATGCCTTGTTGTTGTAGTTTTTGAGCTTGTTGCTGTATGCGCGGCGTGTGATGTTCGCCATCGCTTAATAAAATAATAGCGCGACTATTATTTTTACTTGTTGATAAAGTTGCTTGTGCCAATTCAATGGCTCGGCTGAGATTAGATCCTTTACGGCGAACCAGGTCGCTGCTGAGCGCCTGAACAAATTGTTGTATGACGTTCTTATCGTGAGTTAACGGCAAGGTTAAGTAAGCATTGGCAGAAAAAGTAATCAGAGCGACTCGGTCTCTTGCTCTTAGTTGGAGTAAATCTTTGATTTCGGCTTTTGCGCGAGTCAGGCGATTAGGCGTGATATCTGTTGCATTCATCGAGGGCGAAATATCGACAACTAAAACAAGATCTATAGCCTGGTGCTGGTTTTGATGTTGTTCTTCAGAAATTAAAAAGGGGCCGCTTAAAGCTAGGATCAACAGGCTGTAGGCGCTATAAATTAGTCCGTACCTGAATGGCTTTCCAGGGTTGATAAAATAGGGCAACAGGTGACGATCTGCAAAATAGCTCAAGCGAGAATTTTGCTTGTGTTTACTTCGGTGTTGTAAAAGTATCAACAGCAACAATAACAACAGCGCAGCTAGCCATAGGGGTTCTCGCCAATGTAGTTCATAGAGATTCATTTGTGCTGGCTACTCCGGTAAAACCTTTTTATAATTGAGATGGTAATGCAAAAACAACAATATTAAAGCCAGCAATGCCGGTATCCAATAACCGTCTGTGCGGGGAATGGCTTGCTTTTCCTCTTTAGTAATGGTTTCGATGGCACTAATTTCTTGCGTGATATGGCTTAGAAGCTCAGTGGTCTCCGCTCTGAAGTAACGTCCGCCTGTTTCGTTGGCAATGGTCTGTAATAAGGCTTCATCTAGTGGCATCGATGTCAGTATCGGTTTTTCCAGTTCAGCTCTGGGGAAAGCGACGCGACGATGCGAGCCGATGCCGATGGTGTAAACAGGGATCTTGGATTGTTTGCTGAGCTGTAATGCTTGTTTTGGATGTAGTGTACCGCTGGTGTTCGCTCCATCCGTTAAAAGAATAACAAGCCCTTGATTGTTTACCGAAGCCAGGCGGGATATCGATAAAAAAAGAGCATCGCCCAGAGCTGTTTTTATGCCCGCGATATTCGGCTGAAGTTCACTGAGTAGCTTTCGTAATAAGGTTTGGTCGCGGGTTAGTGGGCTGAGTGTAAAGGCATCATCGCCAAAAATAATCAAGCTGAAACGATCGCCAGTTTGTTGTTGGATGAATTGGTCGACAATGTGTTTAAGCATGGTCAGGCGGTTGACCACCTTGTCATCGATGATGAAATCTTCTGCACGCATAGAGTCGGATACATCCAGCGCTAATACAATATTACGGCCATTGGCGCGTTGATCCGAGCTGGGGTCATGCCAGTAGGGCGCGGCGAGTGCGATAATGAGCAGAGTACAACTTGCAAGCCAAAGCCAGGGTGTGGATGATGGGCGTTTTTGCTGTTGTGTTGCAATGTCATTGAGTATTGCGTATTTGGGATGGCGCAGGGCACTGAGGGTGGGTGAAGATGGTGTGTGCTGTCGTTTTCGCTGAATCATATACCCCATCAATAAAAGCAAGATGCCGAGTAGCCATAGCGGTGCGTCAAAATGAACCATGATATCAGTGTGTCGTTCCATATTGAATCCACCGCCGTACTTGTTGGATTAATTCCGGTGAGAGTGGAGTATCGCAGCGGTGTTGGTAGCGTAGCTGTTCGAGTTGTTGTATGGTTTTATGCCAAAGGGTTTGTTCATGTTGCAGAGTATCGGGTGCTTGTAATGTCAGTTGTGGCAAATTGAGGCTAAGACGCAATACCGTGGCAATACGGAATGCCGCTTCTCGTTGATTAATGCTCGTTGATTGGTGTTGGGCGATGACTTCGTTAAGTGCTTGCTCTGCGTTCATTGTTTCAGATGTAGCTTGTGGTGAGGGTTTGCGTTTTATTATTCGCCAAGTTATCAATGTGAGCAGTAAGCCTGACGCAATAATAATGAAAATGATGTCGTTATATCCATTGGGTTCGTTGGGCAGTTCAATATCAGCCAGCATGTTGAAGGGGATGTTTTGGTTCATATTAGGGCTTCAATTTGAGTTGATATGTCGTAGTTAGTTTGAATGGTATGGTGGTGGATACCCCATCTGCGCAGTTGTAAGCGAATGCATTTTTGTTGTTCAGTCGCGCGGATGGCATAGGCATCGCGAATTTGTTTATTGCGGGTATCAATCGTGCAGGTCGCAGTGCCATCAGGCGAGGCGATACGCAGTTTCCCGACGTTTTCTAGTTTGTAGTCTGCCGGGTCGGTTATTTGAAAGGCTTGTACTGGGTATTTATCAATGAGTGCGTATATTGCTTTGTGTGTCTGTGATGCGGTTACAAAATCGCAGTCACTGATTAAGCATAGAGTGGCATTATTCGGGGCGGTGATGAGCGCGGTGGCCAACGCCTTGTCGAGTAAATTATTTTCCTGCTGGATGTTTTCAGTTTGTGGGGCGGCGGCGGCGGTCAACAATTTTAGCGTCGCATTAAGCGCTCGTGTTGACGGAAACAGGGTCTGTTGTTGCTGGTCAATAATAATACCACCTACTCGGTCGTGATTGACGATGGCGGAAAAGGCGAGTATCGCCGCTGTTTTAATCGCAGCGGTAACTTTGAGCATGTTGCGTGTACCAAAAAACATTGCGGGGCGGCGATCAATAAGCAAAAAAAGATTATGCTGTCGTTCATCCATAAAGACCTTACTGATGGGCTTGCCGCTACGCGCCGTTGCGCGCCAATCCATATGCCGAATGTTGTCGCCCGGTTGGTAAGGGCGGCTATCAACTGTTTCTAGGCCTTGCCCACGAAAGCAGGAACGATGCGTGCCGGATCCGTAGCTGTGGGCAATGCGCGAACGATTGCGCCATAAACTGACCTGGGCATGTATCTGAGTAAATTCAGAGTGACTCATTAATGGTGAGGACAGGAAGGGCATCAAGGAATCGGTACGACATTAAGCAGAGTGTCTATCACCTCACGTGTGCTCATGCCTTCTGCGTGTGCAGCAAAGCTCAAGGCGATGCGATGGTTGAGTATGTCTGCCGCTAGGGTGGTGATGTCGCCGGGTTCAACAAAGTCTCGTTCTGCTAAATAGGCATGTGCTCGCGCGGCGTGGGCAAGCGCGAGGCTGGCGCGAGGTGAAGCGCCGCGTTGTAAATGTTCGTTTAATTGAGGTGCCCATTGTGCTGGGTCGCGAGTGGCATGAACCAGGGTTACAATATATCGATTCAGCATGGGGTCTATGTAAATTTGTTGCACCGCGCGACGGGCAGTATGCACCTCTGCTTCATTGATTACTGGCTCTTTTTTTGTTGCTGTTGCCGTGGTGTGGCGAACCAGGTCACGGCGCAAAATTTCCAGTTCTTCTTCAACGCTGGGATAACTTAAGTTGACCTTCATAAAAAAACGATCAAGCTGTGCCTCAGGCAGCGGAAAAGTACCTTCGTGTTCCAGCGGGTTTTGGGTGGCGATGACCAAAAATAACTCAGGAAGCGTTCGGGTGTGGCGACCCATAGTGACTTGTCGTTCTTGCATTGCTTCCAATAACGCAGATTGTACTTTCGGTGGTGCGCGGTTGATTTCGTCAGCAAGAATAATTTGATTAAATATAGGGCCTTTTTCAAATTGAAAATGCCCATCTTGTGGAATAAAAATATCGGTACCGGTGATATCTCCCGGGATTAAGTCAGGTGTAAATTGGATTCTTTGAAATTGAGTGTTGATGCCATCGGCCAGCGCTTGCACCGCGGTCGTTTTGGCGAGCCCAGGTGCTCCTTCGATGAGAAGATGACCATCAGAGAGCAGTGCAATCAATAATCGTTTGATTAGGGCTTGTTGTCCGACTATGGTCTCAGTGATTCTATGTTCGAGTTTTTGTAATGTTTTAGTCATTTCAATAATAAAGTTAAGGGACTGTATTGCTCTATTCTGTCCGTGTCCTAGAGTGTGGGTTTTATGCTAACTACAATGTACACTGTGCTTCAAATAAAAAAAAGGAGAGGGTGGTTGTGAGTTTTGCTTCAACAGTGTGGTTTCAGTTAGGTTTTCCCGTGTTTATTGTGTTGCTATTAGCCATTGTACTGACCGTGATTTCTCCGCCGTTACAGCAAGAAAAAACGACTGAGGACACAGGTTTTATAGTGCCTTTGCTGAACCTTGATATGCGTATAATCCCTGCTGGCCGATTTAGCATGGGCAATAGTGACGGTCTAACTAATGAACGTCCCCAGCGTCAGGTTAAGGTCGGTGCTTTTTATCTGGGCGAAACTGAAGTGACACAAGCCCAGTGGGTGGCCGTGATGGGTAGTAATCCGAGCCTCTATAAGCACCCTAAACGTCCGGTTGATCAGGTGACCTGGTTTGACGTGCAAGAGTTTATTCTACGATTAAACGAGCAGGAAAAAACCACTAAGTATCGTCTACCCACGGAAGCTGAGTGGGAATACGCAGCACGAAGTGGAACAACAACGCCATACCCTTTTTCAAAAAACGAATTGGTCAGGTTTGCCTGGTATGGCCATAGTGGCAATGTGGGAACTCGGCCTGTAGGGCAGCGTCAACGTAATGCCTGGGGGTTGGCTGATATGCATGGCAACGTATGGGAGTGGGTCGAAGATTGTTGGCATGATGACTACACCGATGCGCCGAGTGATGGACGAGCCTGGATAGAGCAAGCCGATTGTGCTGAACGGGTGTTAAAAGGGGGCGCTTGGAATAGTGCGAGTCAATATGTTCGCTCTGCTACTCGTGGCAGTTATGCTGCTGATATGAATGATTCAGGGAACGGATTTCGTTTGGCGCGGTCTTTATGAGTAGCTGAATAGTTTCGGCCGCTATAGTATAATTAAATACTAGTAGAGGCTATATTTAGAGCAGAAGTGATCGCACCCTGATAATCATTTGAATTTTAAATAAAAAAACAAGTGGTGCGTAATGCAAAATGGCTAAAAAAATAATGAATTCTGCCAAGGGTTTCTGTGCTCCCCCTTATATAAAATATTGGTTAAATTGTAAGTCGCTACTCAGCGAGTAGTCAAATACACAGTAACGGTTCAGATCACCCCGAAATCCACTGTTTCAGGGGTGATCTGAACCGTTACGTAAATAAAAAATAGTAACGAGCTATGTTGGAAGTAAGTAATCTTGCCTGCGTGCGTGGGGATAATCAGCTCTTTGAGGGGTTGTCCTTTGGTTTGACTGAAGGTGAAGTGCTGTATGTGCATGGCCCCAATGGCAGTGGTAAAACTACATTATTGCGTGCGATATGTGGTTTAGTGGTGCCTGATGAGGGGGATATCGTCTGGGGCGGTGAAAAAACACGCAAACTTGCGGAAGATTATCATCGGCATATTGCCTATTTTGGTCATTTGAATGGCTTAAAAGACGAGCTGACGGCTCTGGAAAATTTAACGATTTCAGCTCATTTAGCTGGAGTCCGGGTGACAGAAGAGCAAATTTCTTCAGTTTTGGCTAAATTAGGCGTGGAAATTTGTCAGGAATTACCTACCAGCGTTCTTTCCCAAGGCCAGAAAAAGCGTACGGCATTAGCTCGTTTTATATTGAATAAGAGCAAGTTATGGATTTTGGATGAACCTTTTACTGCGCTGGATGTTGCCGCTGTTGCGGTGTTACAGGATGTGATTGTCCATCATGCGCAGCAAGGCGGGATGGTGATTTTAACGACGCACCAGGAAGTTGCGCTTGAAGGCGTTCATGTTCGTCATATCCATTTGAAACACTAGGAATTTTATGTTTTCTGCGTTTTTTACTGTGGTGCGTAGAGAGTTGCTGTTAGCCATGCGACGGCGCGCAGATTTTTTGACCATTTTGTTTTTTTTTATTATTGTGGTCAGCCTTTTCCCCTTAGGGGTTGGGCCGGAGGCTGATACTTTAAGGACGATTGCGCCGGGTGTGGTTTGGGTGGCTGCATTGTTAGCCTCCATGCTGGCATTGGGTCGATTATTTTATAATGACTATGTTGATGGCACACTGGAACAAATGTTGCTAGTACCTCAACCCTTGTCTATCTTGGTTTTAGGGAAAGTTTTTGCACATTGGCTGGTTTCCGGTTTGCCTTTGGTTTTTATTGCGCCGGTGATGGGGTTGCAATTTGATTTGGACGGCGAGGCCATCATTATATTAATAGGTGCTTTAATGTTAGGTACCCCCATTTTGAGTTTGATTGGTGCGATTGGTGCTGCTTTAACGCTTGGGGTCAGAGGGGGCGGGGTGTTGATATCTTTGCTCATCTTACCTTTATATATCCCCGTTTTGGTTTTTGGTGCGGGCGCGGTGGAAGCCAGTGCGTCGGGCTTAGGTGCACAGGCGCACTTGTCTTTGTTGGGCGCGGGATTGTTTGTCTCAGTGGTGCTGGCACCCTGGGCAACGGCTGCAGCATTAAAAATTTCAGTTGAGTAGGTTAGTTTTTGAAAATTAATATATTTAAATATGCGGCACCAGCTACGTTCTACCCTCTTGCAGGGAAGATGGTTCCATGGTTTATGTGGGCGGCGGCTTTGTTGGGTATTGCGGGTCTTTATTATTCTTTTTTTGAAGCGCCGTTAGCGGATTACCAGCAAGGTCAATCCTATAAAATTATGTTTATCCATGTCCCTGTTGCCTGGATGTCGATGTTTATCTATGTTGTGATGGCGATGTGGGCGGCGTCAGGTTTGATTTGGAATACGCGTTTGTCAGCCATGATGGCTAAGAGTTTAGCGCCGACCGGTGCACTTTTTGCTTTTCTTGCCTTGGTTACGGGGGCGGTATGGGGCAAACCGACATGGGGTACCTGGTGGGTATGGGATGCTCGCCTGACCAGTGAACTCATTTTATTTTTTTTATATATTGGGTTTATTGCTTTGGGTGCTGCGATTGAAGATCCTCGTCGCGCTGCAAAAGCAACTGGATTGCTGGCGTTAGTTGGCATTGTTAATGTGCCGATTATTTATTTTTCTGTTATTTGGTGGAGTACCTTGCATCAACCGCCTTCATTGAAGTTAAATGAATCGACGATGGGCGTAGAGATGTTGATTTCTATTTTGCTGATGACACTTTGTTTTTGGTCTTACACCATAGGGGTTGCACTCTCTCGTGTTCGTACTGAAATTTTACAGCGCGAGAGTAAAACGGATTGGGTCGCGGCACTGGTGCAAGAAGGTGAAAAAAAATGAGCATTGCAGAAGCACTGGATATGGGGCGGTATTCCGCTTATGTGTGGAGCTGTTATGGGTTGACCCTATTTTGTATTATAGTTGAATTAGTATGGTTAAGGCAGCACCGAAAAATGGTTTGGCAGCGAGTGTGTCGTATGGTAAGAATGACTAAGAGGCAAAAAGATGAAGCGCAGGCATAAGAAAATTGCACTTATTGTGGGTGGCGTAGCGGGTATAGGCATCGCTGCCGCACTCGTATTAAATGCGTTTCAAAGTAATATGGTTTTCTTTTTCAGTCCGACTCAGGTCATGGCAAATGAAGCGCCTGTTGATCGTGCCTTTCGTTTGGGCGGGTTGGTGAAAGAGGGGAGTATCGTGCGTCAAGACGATGGTTTAACAGTGAATTTTATTGTAACGGATCACGCCGTTGATATGCCAGTGGTGTTTACTGGCATTCTCCCCGATTTGTTTCGTGAGGGGCAGGGTGTGGTAACACAAGGCCATTTGGAATCGGGTAATTTGTTTCGCGCGGAAGAAGTTTTAGCCAAGCATGACGAGACTTATATGCCGCCTGAAGTAGCAGAAGCATTGGAAAAAGGCCAACAGGCAAAAGCTGAAAATGATAGTAGCTCAACCACGACAACTTTAATTGCTAATTAATTAGTCATTATAAATAGACTCCAAGGAGAGTGCTATGATTCCAGAAATAGGGCAGTTAGCTCTGATTATCGCGTTGTGTTTGTCAATAATACAAACATTTTTCCCGTTGGTCGGTGCTCACAAAGGTTATGCTTCCTGGATGGCGCTGACCAAACCGGTAGCTCAAGGGCAATGTGTGTTTGTCGCTTTAGCCTTTGTTTGTTTGACCTACGCTTTTTTGCAGGATGATTTTTCGGTGCTTTATGCGGCGAATCATTCAAATTCATTGATGCCAACCCTGTACAAGTTCGCTGCGGTATGGGGGGGGCATGAAGGGTCGATGTTGTTATGGATCCTTTTTCTTTCTTTATGGACGGTCGGTGTCACTCTGTTTAGCCGCAGTATTGACGATCAAACCCTCGCGCGCGTGGTGGGTGTGCTGGGTTTTCTCTCTATCGGTTTTCTTTTGTTTTTGTTGTTAACTTCCAATCCTTTTGAGCGCCTGTTTCCAGCAGCTCTGGATGGTCGAGATCTCAACCCTTTGTTGCAAGATCCCGGCTTAGTCATTCATCCGCCGCTCTTGTATATGGGGTATGTCGGTTTTTCTGTTGCCTTTGCTTTTGCGATTGCCGCGTTGATCAGTGGTCGTATTGATGCCGCATGGGCGCGTTGGTCTCGCCCTTGGACGACGGCGGCTTGGGCTTTTTTAACAGTAGGTATTGCACTCGGTAGCTGGTGGGCCTACTACGAACTGGGCTGGGGTGGCTGGTGGTTTTGGGATCCCGTAGAAAATGCTTCTTTTTTGCCGTGGATCGCGGGGACGGCACTGATTCATTCTTTAGCGGTCACCGATAAACGCGGTACGTTTCGTAACTGGACCTTGTTGTTGGCGATTACTGTATTTTCTTTGAGTTTGCTGGGTACATTTTTAGTGCGTTCTGGTGTGTTAGTTTCTGTGCATGCTTTTGCTACCGACCCAGAACGAGGTTCTTATATTTTGCTTTTTCTTGGTATCGTCATCGGTATTTCATTGGCATTATTTGCATGGCGTGCGCCGAAAGTCGGTTTTGGCGGAGACTTTAAACTGGTTTCTCGTGAATCGATGTTGTTAACTGGTAATGTTATGTTATCCGTAACTTGTGGTGCCGTTCTATTGGGTACGATTTATCCTCTTATTCATGATGCGATGGGGATGGGTAAACTGTCAGTGGGCGAGCCTTATTTTAATGCTGTATTTTTCCCCCTTATGGTTCCTGTGTTGTTTCTTATGGGGGTTGGGCCGATAGCTAAGTGGAAGCAGGCAGCAATTCCTGAACTAAAGGCGCGTTTAAAATGGGCCTTGCTTGCTGGTGTTATTGCGGCGATTGTCTTACCTCTTTTAATGGGGGGCGGATCGCTATTAGTCAGTTTCGGCACCTTACTCGCGGGATGGGTTATTGCCTCCGTGTTTGTTAATATCGTTAACCGTGTTAATTCAATGAGCAGCGATCAATCGGTCATAGTTAAGTTAGCAAAACAGCCTATGCATTTTTGGGGTATGGTTGTTGCCCATTTTGGTATTGGCATTTTTGTCTTGGGTGTGACTTTTGTTAAAGGTTTTGAGCAAGAAAAAGATGTACGAATGGATGTCGGTGATACGATTACCTTGTCGAATTATACCTTTTTGTTTGATGGTGTGGTTAAGGTTCCCGGCCCCAATTACGAAGCGCAACGTGGCATTATTGTTGTCAGTAAAAATGATGAACCCTTTGCCTTATTGCAACCCGAAAAACGGGTTTATACCGTACAAACCAACCCGATGACTGAGGCTGCCATTGAATCGACCTTCTTTGAGCAAATTTATGTCTCTCTAGGTGAGCCTGTCGGTGGTGGTTCCTGGAGTGTACGCCTCTATTACAAACCTTTAGTCGCCTGGATTTGGGCCGGTGCGGGTTTGATGGCTTTGGGTGGCTTGCTGGCAATGACGGATAAACGATACCGATTAACAGTGCGCCGTCGTCAGCCATTAAAATCTGAAAAAGAAGAAGGGTTGCCTAAAAATAAACCTTCCCCTGCTGTGCCAGCGGAGGGTTAAATTTATGCTTCGCTCTCTTCGTTATTTGTTGCCTTTGGCTCTGTTTTTAATTTTGGCTGGTTTTTTATATAGGGGGTTATCTTTAAATCCTTCGGAAGTACCGTCGCCTTTGATTGGTAAACCCGCGCCGGTATTTGAGCTGCCGACACTGCACGATGCCAACGCAACTTTTTCTACAAATCAAATGAAAGGAAAAGTATGGTTGTTTAATGTTTGGGCCTCCTGGTGCCCTTCGTGTCGTATTGAGCACCCTGCTTTTATTGAACTAGCCAAGCGCAATTCGGTGGCTATCGTTGGGCTTAACTATAAAGATGAACGTAAAGACGGACAACTGTGGTTGCGTACTCATGGTGGGGATCCCTATACCTATATTGCATTTGATTATGAGGGTCGTGTGGCCATTGACTGGGGGGTTTATGGTGCGCCGGAAACGTTCATTATTGATAAAAATGGAATCATTCAATATAAGCATATTGGCCCGGTAACATACCAAGACTTAGAAAAAATTATTATTCCGAAAATTAAGGAGTTACAAGGATGATGCGCTTTTTTGGTCTGGCTATTATTCTATTAGCATTAGCAGGTTGGGTGACGAATAGCCTGGCTAAAGAAGCGACGCCCATGGCTGAGGATCCCGTTGTCGAAGCTCAGGTTCTGGAGATCGCTAAAGAGCTACGTTGTCTGGTTTGTCAAAACCAGACTATAGCCGACTCGGATGCCGGGGTGGCCGTTGACTTACGACGACAGGTTCGTGAAATGGTGCAAGAGGGAAAAGGCGAAACTGAAATAGTGAGTTATATGGAAGAACGTTACGGTGATTTTGTAAGATATCGACCTGCTTTTAAGCTTTCTACTTTAGCGCTTTGGTTAGGTCCGGCTTTATTATTCTTTGGTGCGCTTACCATGCTATATATAAATTTAATACGTAAAAAACGTGAAGTGGTTGATGATGTAACTCCCTTATCAATGGAGGAACAAGCCAGAGTATCCGCTCTACTTAATAAAGAGGCGGGGGAGAAATAGATTATGGTTGTTTTTTGGATTATTGCGGCTTTTCTTTTTCTTGCTGCAATGCTGTTTGTATTACCGCCCTTGTTGTCCAGGAAGGTGATAGATCAAGTTATTGAGCATGATGAATTGAACGTATCAATATATAAAGATCAGCTTGCTGAATTGGAGCGCGATAACAATAATGGTGTTATTACTCTTGAATATTACGAACGAACAAAGCAAGAAGTTGAGCGTCGTCTCTTGCAAGACGTGGAGGATGTAAATAAAAATGGCGGTGGGTCGATTGTTCAGACAACAACGGAACCGAGTGGCCGTCCATTAGTGATTGCTTTGGCCGTGCTTATTCCTTTGTTTTCTATTTTGCTCTATATGGATTTAGGAAGTCCAACGGCGGTGACGGGTGTCCCTCCGGTTGTAGCGGCGGCTGAAGAAGGATCCGATACAGGTAGTGCTTCAGTGGAACATCCTGATACCGGTGCCCAGGTTGAAGCGATGGTGAATCAGTTGGCGGCGAGTTTAGAAGAAAATCCTGATGATATCGAAGGTTGGTTGATGTTGGCGCGTTCTTACCGTTTTCAACAAAAACACGCTGATGCGGTTATGGCGTTTGAAAAAGCGATGCCGTTGGTTGAAACAAATCCGCAACTGCTTGCTGATTTTGCCGATACGCTTGCCATGGCAGCAGAAGGCAGTCTGGATGGTCGACCTATGCGTTTAATTCGAAAATCATTGGAGTTAAACCCGATTAATGTTCAATCTTTGTGGCTGGCTGGAACGTATCATTATGAGCGGGGTGATTATGAACTTGCTTTGTCTTATTGGCGTAGACTGAAAAATATCGTTCAGCCCGGTTCGCAAGAGGCGAATACAATGGAGACCAATATAGCCGAGATAGAGGCACGACTCAGGGCTGAGGGTCGTGCTATTCCACCAGAGGAAGAAAGGGTCGTTGCTGCGGTAAAAGGCTCGACTTTCGTATCGGGTACCGTGCGGGTTGATCCAGTGTATCAAGAACAACTTGTACCGACAGATACCGTTTTCATTTATGCGCGTGCAGCAAACGGGCCGCGCATGCCATTAGCGATACTGAAAAAACAAGTGCAAGATTTGCCGTATGAATTCACTCTGAATGAAAAAATGGCGATGATGTCTGGCATGTCGCTTGCTGATTATCCGCAAATTATTGTGAGTGCTCGGATATCTAGGTCAGGCGATGCCATCGCTCAAAGTGGTGATTTAGAAGGCACGACCGCCGTGATTGATGTGGGTCAGGTCGGGCTGGATATTATGATTGATAATGTGGTGCCGTAAACAGAGTTCAGGTTTAAAAAAAAGACAGATTCAGCTGTCATTGATGCTGATGAGTAGTGTGTTGTTGGGCGGCTGTGAAAAATCAGAGCCGCTGCCTGATCGACTCACGCTAGGCGCTTCTTTTCCTGAGCTAAACGTGAGCACACTGCAGGGAGAATCGATATCTCTAGATGCACGACGACAGGATAAAGTTGTGCTTTTGAATCTTTGGGCGACCTGGTGCCCACCCTGTCGTAAAGAATTGCCGAGTTTGGAAAAGTTAGAGCAAATTCTAAAAGAGCATGCTTTTGCAGTGGTTGGCCTGTCTATTGATCATGATGTTGACTTGGTTCAGGAGTATTTATCTGATCAAGGTGTGACCTACACTAATTATGTCGATATTGACGGGCTAGAAGTGAATGAAAAGCTGGGCATTGTGGCTTATCCACATACCTTTTTAATTGATAAGAATGGTCGTTTAATTGCACGTTATGCGGGTGAGCAAGTTTGGCATACGCGCTCCATGGTTGATCAGATCACACAAGAAATTAATAAACTTGAATAAGGCAGAAAAAACTCGGAGTGAAATCATGATTAAAAAAAGACAGGGTGTCGTCGCGATGTTTTTTGTGGGTCTGTTATTGAGTGGCGTGACTTATGCTGCTGATTCTGCCAATGGTGGACAAATATATAGTAGTCACTGTACGACCTGTCATGGTGATGATGGGCGAGGGACGATGCCGGGTGTGCCGGATTTTACCCGAGGCCAGGGTTTATTCAAGCCTAACAGAGATTTGCTTGACATTATCGAGCAAGGTAAAGAAATCATGCCTGCTTTTCAGGGAATTCTGACTCGTGATGAGATGGATGACGTTGTTGCTTTTCTTCGAACTTTCCTCTAGATCGAGAGGACATTTTGATGCATTCGACCGCTCTTAAATTTTCTTCTATATTTTGTATTTTAGGTGGGTTGTTATCGTGTAGCTCTGGTTCGGAGGCGCTTGATTCTGCTGCATTGCCTAAGACGCCTGCTGAAGCGACCCCTCTCGTTTCTACGCCACAAAAAAATGTGCAGCAAGTCAAAGCTTTTCATGTGCATGAAGCATTTGGTGTGGGTAAAGATGTTTATGTACGATCTTTGGCGATTGACAAAGCGGAACAGGCCATCTGGATAGGGACGTCAGTTGGCCTGCTTTATATCGATTTACTCAGTCGGGATGTGCGCGATGTGTTTACACGAACGGCGGGCTTGGCGAATGAATATATTTTTTCTGCTTTTGTAGATAAAACCGGAGTCAGTTGGTTTGGTACGAATGGCGGTGGTTTGACTGCTTATAAAAAAGGTGAATGGGATACCTTTTTTCCAATGCACGGCTTAGCCGATTATTGGGTTTATTCGATCACTGAGCAGTCCGATGGTACTTTATGGATTGGTACTTGGGCGGGTGTAAACAGACTGGATGCGGCGCGAGAGAATTTTGAAACTTATGTTGAAGAGCTGGTCAATGAATGGGTTTATGGTATTGATGTTGATGCACAGGATCGAGTGTGGCTGGGTACGGAAGGGGGTGTCTCCATGTACGATGGTGAGACATGGCACGCCTGGACAAATAAAGAAGGTATGGGCGCGGCCAACGAAGCCGATTTACCCACAAATATTAATACAGGGCTGGGGACACGCTCTCGCCATGATCTGGGCATATTGACCGAAGGGCGAGAGACCTATAATCCAAACTATGTGTTTTGTTTGATGGTGGCCGATTCCGGTGATGTTTGGGTGGGCACCTGGGGAGGAGGCGTGAGTCGTTACGATGGTAAAAAATGGCACAACTATACGGTTCAAGATGGCTTGGCCAGTAATGTGGTATTTAGTATGGATCAAGATGCAGATGGAAACTATTGGTTTGGTACTAATCAAGGTTTGTCTTACTATGATGGCGAAAATTGGCAGACCTATCAGAGTAAAGATGGTTTAATGGGCAATAGTATTTATGCGGTGCAAGCCACTCCGTCGGGCGAAATATGGGTAGGTTCACGGACGGGTGTGGCACGTTTGGCCAGGGGTAAGCCCGCTGAAACGAAACAAAAAAAGCAGTAACAGGGGCAGAAGGTGATGGGATACCGAAGTATAGGCATTTTCTTAGTTGTTGCTGTGGCTATTGCACTGTTCTCTTATAAATTAGGGCAACAGGAGCCTATTGTTAAAGACAGTATCGCTGCAGTTACAAAAAGTGAATCGTCTGAAGCAAGTAACAGTACAGATGCCTCTTCTTCACAACCCATTCAAACTGCAACTGCACGCGCACAAATTTTGGATTCGGGAGCGGGTACCGTCGGTTTGCCTGATACCGGGCGTATTGCCCATTTTGAAATTGGTAATCGTAATGTCAAAGGTATTTACGCGGAAGCCGGACAAGTTTGGTTTGCAACCTCCGGTGGGGTGATACGTTATGATACAAGTTCGGATCAATACACGGTGTTTGATAATAAAACTCCCGGTATTTTGTCTAATGGTATTTTTCACGTCAGCCGTATTGATGATCGTCTTCTGGTTGGGAGTTATGGTGGCGGCTTGTCGGTCATGGATGTCAACTCGGGTTTGTGGTCCAATTACAATGTACCGCAGGGTTTGGCGGATCAATTTGTTTATGACAGTCAATTGGCGAGCAATGGCGATCTTTGGATTGCGACCTGGTCAGGTGTTAACCGAGTCGCGGGTGCTCGTTTGGATGACCCTGAGGGCTGGGATACGTTTACGGTAGAAAATACAGAGGGCGGCTTACCTAATCCTTGGGTTTATGGTGTTGAAGAAGGGACGAATGGAGAAATGTGGTTCGCAACTGAATCGGGTTTGGCGCGTTATCAGAACGGGAAATGGACAAACTGGCAGCATGAAGATGGATTGGGCGCGCCGATTGAATTAGTGCGAGATGCCATAAAATTTACCAATGATCCAGCAAAAGCATCTCGGCATCATGCGCAACAAAAAGCAGAGCAAGGTTTGTCAGATGTCGATGTCGCTTATAATCCTAATTATATTATTTCCTTGGAAGTTGATGCGTCCGGCAATGTTTGGGCAGGCACCTGGGGTGGTGGGCTGGCTCATTTTGATGGGCATAAATGGACAAATTTCACGACTGAAGATGGTTTGCCAGGCAATCATATTTTTATGCTCTATATGGATACAAGTGATACGTTATGGGTTGGTACGAGTAAAGGCTTGGCACGAATGAATTCGGAAAATAATACATTTACTAATTTCACAGTGCGTGATGGATTGTTTGCAAATAATGTATTCTCCATGGCTGATGGCGTTGAAGATAGCATTTGGATTGGTAGTTTTGGTGGTGTCGCGCGCATTGCTCAAAATACCTGGTCTGATATACAAAAGCCGTAACATTGGAGAGAACCAAAGAGCGCGCTCAGAGGTGGTTTGTGTTTATAGCGGCGGAGACAAGGTTGTGGCTTGGTGATGAATAGTCTGGGAACGCGCTTGGCTTTATTGATGTCAGTTGTTTTGTTTATGCTGATGTTGGTGGCTGGGTTTTGGATCCAAAAGCAGATGGTCAATACTATTTATCAAGAAGAAATTGATCAAGCCGAAGTTCATGCCAAGACGTTGCTTGCCAGTTTGCAAACGCTGATGCTCAATGGCCAAGGTACGCTTGCACGTCAGTGGTTGGATAGAATGGGTAAGGCCGAGGGTATTTCGGATATTAAAATTTACAGACGTGATGGCAATGAAGCTTTCACGGACTTATCAACGGTTAATGCCGTTAATGAATTCTTGAGTATTCCCATATTTGAGCGAACCCCTTTACCTCTCCAACAGATACAAATAGCGGATGCCGATTTTTTTCAGCAGGCTCTGCGTGGCAACACCTCTTTTAATCTGGATAATAACGACGAAATAACAGTGCTTATGCCGATTAAGGCTGATACCGCATGTATGTCATGTCATGGTTATGAAAGCGCTAGTTTGAGAGGGGTGCTGAAACTTTCAATTTTTACAGAAACGAGAACAGCACGCATCACGCAGTTACAGCGCAACTTGTGGATTATTGCCTTCGTCCTGGTTTCAGTCCTGGGTAGCGCGCTCTTTTTTATTTTTCGATGGAGTGTGTTAGATCCGGTGTCTGAACTTTTCACTGCGATATCCAGCGTTGCAGAAGGGGACCGGGAAGTTCTTCTATTGGTTGACCGAAAAGATGAATTAGGCAGGTTAGCCGCACGTTTTAACGAGATGCAAAAACATATTCGGCAGAGTGAGATTCGGGTTAGTGCTGTCATGGATAGTGTGCTCGAAGGGATTTTGATTATGGATGAGCAGGGCAAGATAGAATCGGTCAATCCTGCTGCATTGCAGACCTTTGGCTATCAATATGAAGAATTGCTTGGGCAGTCGATTGAAGTATTGATGCCGGAACCTTATGCTGCTCACCATGAAAAACCGGTGAATGCTTATGTGAATGAAGGGGAGCCGAAAATAATTGGTCTACCGGCTCGTGAATTGGAGGGCTTAAAAAAAGATGGCGTTATTTTTCCTATTGAGTTGAGTGTCAGTGAAATGTTGCTTGATGATGGGCGTTATTTTGTTGGTGTGATCAGAGACATTACGGAACGAAAGCGTCAAATGGCGATCATGGAGCACGCCGCATTACATGACAGCTTGACGGGTTTGCCCAACCGTACCTTGTTGACGGATCGATTAAAGCAGACTATTTTATTGGCGCAGCGATCTGGTGAGCAGTTTAGTTTGTTATTAATGGATTTGGATCACTTCAAAGAAATTAATGATACTTTGGGGCATCACTATGGTGATGTGGTGTTGCAGCAGGTTGCTGTTCGAATGCGAGAAACCTTGCGTGAATCCGATACTATTGCCCGCTTGGGCGGCGATGAATTTGCTGTGTTATTGCCTTCTTCTGATATAGAACATGCAGAAAAAGTGGCTAAAAAAATGCTGTTTTCATTGGAAAATGCATTTCTTATCGATGATCAATTGTTACATGTGGGTGGGAGTATTGGTGCGGCACTTTATCCGGAGCATGCAAAGGATGAAATGACGTTGCTGAGAATGGCCGATGTTGCAATGTATGTTGCCAAGCGCGCAGCTCAAGGGTTTTCCATTTACGACCCGGCAAAAGATGAGCACAAACCGAGTAGCCTGGCTCTATTGGGTGACTTGAGAGAGGCCATAGAGCAAGATCAATTAGTCTTGTATTTTCAACCTAAAGTAAATTTACAATCTGGACGTTTAATGGGTGTTGAAGCCCTGGTTCGTTGGCAGCATCCTAAGCGGGGTTTGATGTTGCCGGATTCATTTATCCCTTTTGCTGAGCAAAGTGGTTTGATTTTGCCTCTGACACTATGGGTGTTGAAGCGAGCTTTGATGCAGTTGAGTAAGTGGTACGATGCCGGTATTCATGTTGATATGGCCATTAATCTATCCGTGCGAAACCTTCAAGATAGTGATTTTCCTCGACGCGTTTCTAATATTGTGAGTCGTTTAGGGCGGTCTGAATGCAAGCTGTGGTTTGAAATTACCGAAACAGCCATTATGGCCGATCCTGCAAGAGCGGAAGGGGTGTTGGTGCATCTGAATGAGATGAACATTGATTTATCTATAGATGACTTTGGAACGGGATATTCCTCTCTTGCTTATTTGAAACAATTACCTGTGAAAGAAATAAAAATAGATAAGGGGTTTGTTATGGGCATGTTTAGCAATGAAAATGATGCGGTCATTGTGCGCTCCATAATAGATTTGGCGCATAATATTGGCTTACAAGTCATTGCAGAGGGTGTGGAAGACAAAAAAAGTTATGACCGCTTAGCTGAGTTGGGATGTGATTTGGCGCAGGGATATTTTATTAGTCGACCTTTATCCGTCGATGAGTTTGATAAGTGGTTAGCGGAATCTCAATGGCGTTGATGTAACCTAGAAAACACAGTTGGGCGCGAAGTAGAGCGTAAGGTTGCTACTGGCCATCCTGCCTCTTTTTACATTCAATACTTCATGTTGATTCGAATAACGTACGACCTTATGGATGTGCGAGAGCGAACACCTTGGGTTTTGAACGCCTAAAAGTCTTGCCTTATTATCTATGGTCTTGTTGGGTGGCTTGCTAACCTCAGGCGTGCATCGCTTAGGCATGCCTGAGTGTTTGTTTATGCAAATTTTTTAATGGCTATGCTCGTGGGATTCGTTGTCATGCCCAGGGTGGCTGTGCTCATGACCTTCCAGTTCGTTTTCTCCATGTTGATGGTCATGTTCGTTGTTGCCTGCCGCGTGGTTATGCTGATGTGCATGTTCATGGCCATGTGCGTGCGCATGGTTATGTTCATGGCCGTGACTGTGTTGAGTGCCATCTTCGTGCGTATGTACATGCTCATGTTGATGTGAGTGTTGATGCTCGTGGGTATGTGAATGTTGATGTTTACCTTCCATAGTCAAAGTTTCCTCGGTAGTTGTCTAGGTTGAAGTTTGATAATCCCATTG
>VAPL010108043.1_pt1 | contig 34873 bp, 28 predicted proteins | sample 3395061 | NCBI WGS metagenome assembly VAPL01 (sample SAMN08290444, study PRJNA428436) | hydrothermal vent metagenome | isolation source: Deep-sea hydrothermal vent chimney 2 | place: Pacific Ocean: Juan De Fuca Ridge | depth 2182 m m | reverse complement strand
CATGCGCCCGAATTCAGGTAGGCCATCGCGGCGATCATGTTGGGATCGAGGTCGTCTCCCACCGCGATATTGAGATCGTCCGCGGCCGCACAATCCACCGGCAGACCACCAAAGTATTCGCCGTTGCCATCCGCGTTGGTTAACTTGAACGACGTTGGCCGCAGAATTTTCTCGCAGAACTCCAGACCGATCTGCCCGACGGGCTTACCGAAGGTTCGATCACCGACGATCGCGACATTGACGTGCGGGATCATGCCGTTGGTAACCAACTCGCTGGCAGACGCGGTACCACGAGTCGCGATAACGATCAATTGCGACAAATTGATGGAGTTTCCCAAGCGGCCAAACAACCTCGTGCTGTCGTTGCTGCTCGCGCGATCTGCGTTGAACTCTGTACTCGAAAAAATCAAACCGTCAGCACCAAACCCACCCAGGTAATCCCCCAGCAATTCCGCCGTGCTCACCAAGCCGCCACCGTTGTAACGCAAGTCGATGATCACCTCAGTCACCCCGGCACTCAGAAAAGCGGCGAAAACAGCGTCGAGTGCGGAGTTCGCAGTACTGATGAACGTGGTCAACTCCAGGTAACCAACATTGCGGCCATTGCCTGCGTCGATAATCCGCCACTGAGGAACCGGATCGATCGTCACAACATCCTTGCTAATGTTCGCTGTGAACGAATTGCCCACCAGCGGCTGAATTTCGAAATCGACCGTATCGTTCGCGCCAAAGAACGCACTGATGCCTTCGTTCGCCACAATGTTCGCGATACTACGGGCATTCAGCGTCAATACCTGGTGTCCACGAGCGAGTCCGCCCAGATCCGCCGGACTGTCGGGAAAAGTACGGGTGATGCGAAAATCGGACTGTGCCTCGTCGGCGAATCGCCAGCTGAATCCGAAGCCTTCGAATTCTCCCGCGCTAAAAAAATCGGAATCCGCCTGCAGGGATCCGACGCTGCTGAACAAATCAATCGGATCACCATCGGTATCCTGCGGCCCCAACTGTGTCGTCACCTCGAGCACCAGCGCCTCGGGTGAGGCGTAGTTCGCGATATCGATGCCCGCCGGGAGCAACTCATTCCACAAATACCATTCGTACAGCCGGTCGAGCACGAACTGTTTCTGACCGTCAGCGCTGCAAGCGGCGGTTCCGATTCCCGGACCTGCGATACCGCCACCACCGCCACCGCCACATGCGGTGAGCACCGCGGCGATTATCAAAACACTCAATTTGCGCATTCGAACTCCGTCAATACTCAACGCTCACCAACTCCAACGGATGACTGGCCACGTCGAATTCCTGCCAATGCTGCAACACGCTCTTGCGAGTCACGGGGTGTATCAGATCGGGCGCCAGTTCAGCCAGGGGCCGCAGCACGAAGCTGTACAACAGAATGTCCTCGCGCGGCACCCGTACGGGTCTTTCGTCAATTACCCGATCATTGTAAAGCAACAAATCGATATCAAGAGGACGTGACTCCCACTTATCGCTGCCGCGATCACGACCCGCCAGATTATGTATAGACTCGATTTCGTTACAAATGCTCCGCGGCGAATCCTCGGTCTGCGCGGCAACGACCAGGTTCAGGAAGTCTTCGCCGTCAAACCCCACCGCAGCACCGCGATAGGTCGAGGACATTCGCAGTTCGCCATAGCGTTTTCGCAACTCGCCGATCGCCAGTTTCAGGTTTTGGCGCGGCGATTCGTTGCTGCCAAGCCCGAGGTAGACGTTCGCCATCAATCCGGTCGTTCGCCCCGCTCGATCACGACTCCAACATCTTTGGACCCGCGGATGGCACCCGGTTTGTTGACCCTGACCATAACCCACGCGACACCGAACTCGTCGCGGATGATCGCGGCAATGCGTTCAGCCAGGGTCTCGACGAGTTGAAAGCCGGAGTCGGCGATAAAGTCCTGCAAGCGTTTCGCGACCAGCTTGTAGTTCAACGTATCCGCGACATCGTCAGTAGCGGCCGCCGCCGCAATATCGGCACTCATTTCCAGGTCGATAACAACCGTCTGGCGGACGCGCCGTTCCCACTCCCAGATGCCGATGATCGTGTCTACTTTGAGCTCGTTAAGAAAAATCTTGTCCATAGTTCCTTAGTTTTCCTGATTCAGGTCAGCGCCGGTTCGTGCAGCGACTCCAAAGACCACCTCGCCAGCGCCCGGATCTCTGTTGCCTCAGTTGCTTCTGCAAGGCGCATCGCCCCGGCGACCGCAATCATCGCACCGTTGTCGGTGCAAAACTCGAATCGCGGGTAAAAGACTTGCCCGGGAAACCGGTTGGCCATGTCACGGCGCAACAGGCGATTGGCGCCGACACCACCGGCAACGACGATTCGCTGCAGACCCTCGGATTCTGCAGCTCTGACGGCCTTCCCGACTAAAACGTCCACTGCAGCACGTTGAAAGGAGGCCGCAATATCGGCGCGACGAGATTGCAACTCGCCAGCTGCCTCGACCTTTTTCACTGCAAGCATTACTGCCGTTTTCAGGCCACTGAAGCTGAAATCCAAATTCGCTTTCTTGAGCATCGGCCGCGGCAGTGAAAAAGCCGATTCATCGCCGCCCTCAGCCAGCGCGGCGAGCAGCGGCCCTCCCGGATATCCCAGCCCCAGTAATTTGGCGGTCTTGTCGAAAGCCTCGCCCGCGGCATCGTCGAGTGTCGTTCCCAGCACATCGTAGGCACCCAGCGCCCGTACCGCGATAAGCATCGTGTGCCCGCCTGAAACCAGCAGCGCAAGAAACGGAAATTCCGGCGAGTTTTCCTCTAACATCGGGGCCAGCAAATGACCCTCCATGTGATGCACCGCAACAACCGGGCATGCCCACGCCAGGGCCAGGCCGTTTGCCACACCACCGCCCACCATCAGCGCTCCAACCAGCCCCGGGCCGGCGGTGTACGCAATTGCATCCGGTTTTTCGACGCCCGCCTCACTCATAAGCCGTTGAATTAACGGCAGAAGCATGCGCACATGGTCGCGGGACGCAATTTCCGGCACGACGCCGCCATAAGGTGCGTGCAAGTCGACCTGACTGTGTAGCGCATCAGCGATCAGCCCGCGTTCCGAGCAAAACAACGCCACGCCGGTTTCGTCACAACTGGTTTCGATGCCAAGGGTTATCATAGGCGGCGAATCATAACCTGAACCCTTTGCAAACCGCCAAAACTGGCGTTATTATACGCGGCTCAGTCCCGGCCCTGTGCCGGGTTTATTTATGTCTGCACGGAATACCTGAACAATGCCAAGTGTTCGCGTAAAAGAGAACGAATATTTTGACGCCGCCCTGCGTCGCTTCAAGCGCGCCTGTGAAAAGGCCGGAATCCTTACCGAGCTTCGCCGTCGTGAATACTACGAGAAGCCCACTCAGGAACGAAAGCGCAAGAAAGCCGCGGCCGTCAAGCGCCATTTGAAGCGCATTTCTCGCGACCAGGCCAAGCGCACCCGCCTCTACTAGATTTAGTCTCACTGCCAATTCGATGTCCCTGAAAGGCCAAATCACCGAAGACATGAAGTCTGCCATGAAGGCCGGTGAAAAAGACCGCCTGAAAATCGTGCGTCTCATTCTTGCTGCGATCAAACAGGTCGAGGTTGATACACGCGAAGAGCAGAGCGACGAAGCTGTGCAGGCACTGCTGACCACGATGGTGAAGCAGCGCCGAGACTCCATCGAGCAGTTCGACAAGGGCGGTCGCGAGGACCTTTCCGCTATTGAGCGCGCCGAGATCGACGTGCTGATGACGTACTTCCCCGAACAACTATCCGCCGATGAACTCGCCGCGCTGATTGACGAAGCTATTCAAACCACGGCTGCCGAAAGCATTCGGGACATGGGCAAGGTGATGGCCCTGGTTAAACTCAAAGCGGCTGACCGCGCCGAAATGCGTACCGTCGGCGCTCTCGTGAAAGAGCGTCTCAACGCTCTCTAGCAGCCAGTTGGCCCCAAAATTGCGCTCTGGCACGGCCCGCTCATTAGGCTATGCTGTAAAAAAATAACAAGAATTTCCGAAGACCCAACGACTCGGGTTTGATGCGTGAACTGACTATGGCCGGATTGATTCCACAGGATTTCATCGATGATCTGATCGCAAGAGCAGATATCGTCGAGGTGGTCGGGCGCCGCGTACAACTGAAAAAGGCCGGCCGTGAGTTCAAGGCCTGCTGCCCGTTTCACGACGAGAAATCGCCCTCCTTCACGGTCAGCCCTGGCAAGGGCTTTTACCATTGCTTCGGTTGCGGCGCGCACGGTACCGCGATCGGATTCCTTATGGAATTCGACCATCTGAGTTTTGTTGAATCAATTGAGTCACTTGCTCACTCGATGGGCGTTGATGTGCCACGAAACGAGAGCGATCAACCGGCGAAGCGTTACGACGAACTGTTCTCGCTGATGGATACCGTCGCGCGGCACTGGCAGACCTGCCTCAAAGAGACATCGACGGCGGTCGAGTATCTGCAAGGTCGTGGCATCGATGGTTCGACCGCAAAACGCTTTGGTATCGGATTCGCACCCGATGGCTGGAGCAACGTGCTCGACAAGTTCGGCCAGTCTGACGAAGCTATTGAGCGGTTGCTGGCAACCGGACTCATTATTCGCAAGGACAATGGCAAGCACTATGATCGGTTTCGAGACCGCATCATGTTTCCGATCAGGGACGCGCGCGGCCGGACGATCGCTTTCGGCGGCCGCACGATGGGTGACGGCGAACCGAAATATCTGAATTCGCCCGAGACCGTCCTGTTCCATAAAGGGCGCGAACTTTACGGGCTTTACGAAGCGCGTCACGCATTGCGCCATATCGAGCGCCTGGTCGTGGTCGAGGGTTACATGGATGCCGTGGCCCTGGCGAGAAACGGCATCGACTTTGTCGTAGCGACGCTGGGAACTGCGACCACAACCGACCACCTCAACCGACTGTTTCGACTGACAGAAAATGTGTATTTCTCCTTTGATGGCGACCGCGCCGGCGCCAAAGCCGCCTGGCGGGCACTGGAAAACGCGCTGCCGCAGATACGCGAAGGCCGGCAGATTCGCTTCGTATTCCTTCCCGACGGCCAGGACCCGGACTCCTACGTTAATGAGAACGGTGCCGAAGCTTTTGTTCAGTTACTGGATGCCGGCATGCCCTTGTCTGAGTTTCTGATCAAAGAGCTGGCCAGTCAGGTCGATATGGATACGATCGACGGTCGTGCACGACTGGCAGAAACGGCTCGCCCGCTCATCAACAAGATACCGGTGGGTGTATATCGGGAACTGCTTATCGACAGCCTCGCCGAATCCGTTGGCCTCACAGCGCCAAAACTGGAAAAAATGCTGGGCGCTGGAGCGCCAGCTGGCAATCAAACAACGCATACGGGGCTCGGTCATTCTTCCCGCCGCCACCGCCCGCCGGCCAGTAGCGGGCCATCCGTTGTGCGACGAGCTGTTACGCTGGTACTGAATCACCCGGAGGCGGGGCGGAAGCTCGACCTCGAAAAGCTGGCGGGCGTAGAACGGGTCGGCGTTGATTTATTGGCGACACTCATTGAAACCGTGCAAACCGAACCCAATATCACGACCGCCGGATTGCTTGAGCGCTGGCGGCACGATGAGAAGGGGCGCCATTTGGGGAAATTGGCGGCAACGACCGTACCCTCTGACGAGGAATTCGATCCAGCCGCGGAGCTCGAGGAGTGCCTGCAGCAACTTGCCATCGCCGGTCGCAAGGCCAGAGTGGAGTTCTTGATTGAAAAACAACGAGTTACAGGGCTGAACGACGATGAAAAATCGGAGTTGACGCAGCGTTTCTAGTCCATAAGCCCATGAAAAAATTATAGATTCCGCTCTTTTAGGAGAGTAATATTAATCGTTTGTATCTTTTACCCGCAGGGGTTTTGTTTTGACAGAAAAAACTGCAGTCGTTGGCGCAAATAAGCAAGCGCAGCAACTAAGAGATTTGATTGCCCGCGGCAAAGAGCAAGGCTATCTGACGTACGCGGAGGTCAACGACCACCTGCCGAACGACATCGTTGACCCGGAGCAGATTGAAGACATCGTTAACATGATTAACGATATGGGCATTGCGGTGCACGAAAAAGCGCCGGAGGTTGAGTCGATCACCTTATCCGACGCCACGGCGACGGACGATGATGGCGCCGAAGAAGCAGAAGCAGCGCTTGCCAGTGTTGACGCGGAATTTGGTCGTACAACCGACCCGGTGCGCATGTACATGCGCGAAATGGGAACCGTTGAACTGCTAACGCGTCAGGGCGAAATCGAAATCGCCAAACGCATTGAGGCCGGCCTGAATCAGGTCAAGTACCACATGGTGCATTTCCCGCCAACCGTGGAAGCATTGCTGGAAGTTGCAGATCGCGTCATCGCCGGTGAGACCCGTATGCAGGATTTCGTAGTCGGGTTTATCGACCCGAACGAACCGGACGAGATCAAACCGCCCGCGCCCAAGAGCGATGACGACGAAGAGGTAATCGACACTGGCCCTGACCCGCTTGAAGTAAAGGCGCGTGTCAAAGTTATTCGCCGCCACTTTAACCGCGGCATGAAGTATCTCGATAAGTACGGCTTTAAGGACAAGCGCACCATCAGCGCGCTTTCCGATATGGCTGATCAGATCATGGAACTTAAGCTCGCGCCGAAATTATTCGACGCGCTGGTACGCAATCTTCGCGATGTCGTTTCGATCATTCGCAGTCAGGAACGCATGGTCATGCAGATCTGTGTTCGCGATGCGGGCATGCCACGCAAGGACTTTCTGTCCAGTTTCCCGAAAAGTGAAACCGACTATTCGTGGATCGACAAGCATATTCGCGCCAAACGCAAGCACTCCTCAATTCTGGCGAAACTCAAGAACGATATCCTGCGTGCACAGCGCAAGTTAATCGCGGTTGAAGTTGCGACGCGCCTTACCATTGTCGAAATCAAAGAAATCAATCGTCAGATGTCGATCGGTGAGGCGAAAGCCCGACGTGCGAAGAAAGAAATGGTTGAAGCGAACCTGCGGCTGGTTATTTCTATCGCCAAGAAGTACACCAATCGTGGTTTGCAATTCCTGGACCTGATCCAGGAAGGAAACATCGGCTTGATGAAGGCGGTCGACAAGTTCGAATACCGTCGTGGTTACAAATTCTCGACGTACGCGACGTGGTGGATTCGCCAGGCCATCACACGTTCGATTGCCGATCAGGCGCGCACCATCCGTATTCCGGTGCACATGATCGAAACAATCAACAAGCTGAATCGTATTTCCCGTCAGATGCTACAGGAGATGGGGCGCGAACCACTGCCCGATGAACTGGCGGAACGCATGGAAATGCCGGAAGACAAAGTCCGCAAGGTTCTCAAGATCGCGAAAGAGCCGATCTCGATGGAGACGCCGATCGGCGACGACGAAGACTCGCATCTGGGCGATTTTATCGAAGATCAGACCGTGCATTCGCCAGTGGACTCAGCAACGACTTCCGGACTAAAAGAAACGACGCATACGGTCCTCGCAGGCCTGACTCCGCGCGAAGCGAAGGTGCTGCGTATGCGTTTTGGTATCGACATGAATACCGATCACACGCTCGAAGAGGTCGGCAAGCAGTTTGATGTTACGCGTGAGCGTATACGTCAGATCGAAGCGAAGGCGCTGCGCAAGTTGCGCCACCCGACTCGTTCGGATCAGTTGCGCAGTTTCCTGCTCGAAGACTAGGGGTTCCGCTAAGACTGGGATTGGTCGTTTCCTGAAACCAGGTTAGAACCCCGGGACGCGAATAGACAAACAGTTTCTCGCCGCGCCATCGGAGAATTTGTAGTGTTCGATAGTGCTATCGCTGCTTATCTGGGCGCCGCTCGAATCGGCACAGGGGCGGACAGCGTGGCAGCGTTTTTCAGGTGGAATCTGACATCCTCACTATGCTGCCAGTGAGAGCAGTTCGCTGCCCTTATAAGACGCCTTCGTATTTCAGCTCACGGATACATGATGGGTGGCGCGAGGCAGAGCAGGACGTTCGTTCGCTACCGATCCACGTAGTAGTGGGTTGACTGTGCGGACGGTCGCATGCTGAAAGCCTCGCAAAACCGGTGCAGATTCTCGTAAATCTCAGTTGCAGCAGTTTTTCTGTATTTAACGTGCTCCAACAGGCAAAACAGGGCTACCTCGGCTACCGCTACGGAGCGGTCGGGGAGCCGTGCCAGATAATCGACAAGATTGGTATCAAGCCAGCCAAGCATTCCGACCAACCCCGCGATTGATTTGTCTACCAAGGCGTTGCGCGAATCGACCTTAGCAACCTGGTTTGCAATGACTAACGTCACCTGCGTTGCCATGGCCTGCATCAAAATCTCGTCAAAGTTCATTAGAAACGTATTCCCGGAACGGTGTAGCGGGATCAGCGCGGATTGCGCGGATGCGGACGAAGCCATCAACGCGCAGATATTCGTCGCACCAAAGACATACTCGTCGTCTACGCGCAACGTTGGCATCCGCAGACCCGGATGTGTACCGTATTGCGCTGCATCGCGACTCATAAGATCCAGTATCGGAGTGAACGTGTACTCAACGTCCAGCTCGTGCGCAACGATTAGTACCAAACGAGTGTAGTGAGAAGTGTGTCGGCCGAAGAGTTCCGGTGTTTTCATGATAGCGTCCTGGTCAGAATCTCAGAAGCGTGTGTTTGTGAAAGGTCGATAAAGTTGGCCCCATCCCCGTTGTTCATACAGTCGCCGCACCGTATTGGTACCACGGGTTTGACCATCGCAGCAATGTTTCTGGCGCTGCAAGACATCAGGCAGAAGGCTGGCGTCTGAGATTAATCTAGCACTGGAATTGAACCTTTTGCCCTCCCATAGCGACTGTCCTTGTATGATCGGGCAAAGGGCCGGGACATGCGCACTGAGACAGACCGCGTTTATGACGAATTGCTCGTCACATTGGTACGTAGCGGTAACCGCCGGGCCGGTCAGCGGCGCCCGCCAGCAGTTGAAGGCGGCTTTAGCAGGAGACGAAAATGACTGATTTTGATGACAGACTGCGCGCCTCGCTCAGCGCAGATGACCAGGAGTTCCTCAAGAACCTCGAAGGCGAGCGTGGATTATTCACGCAATTGTTCGATACGCTTCAGGGACCTATGGGCGTCTGGACAGGGTTTGGATTCGCCCTGACCCTGATCTTCGCGGTGTTAGGATTCTATTGCGCCTATCAGGTCTTTCTGGCCGTAGAAACTCGCGACCTTATCCTCTGGGCTATGGGAGTCATGCTGTCGTTCAACGGGGTTTCGATGCTAAAAATGTGGATGTTCAATCGCATGAATATGCTTGCCATTTTGCGCGAAGTGAAACGGCTCGAACTACGCATCGTCCGGCTTTCCGGGGAGAGCTAAGCACAGGCGATTGATCCGGTAACTCGGGCTTCCTCAGTCACGTGCTCGTTGCGCTGGAATTATGATTGTCTTGTGGAGCATCAATGTGTCGGAGACAGGAGTCCGCGCAATAGAAAAATTCCTACCGCGCAGACCCTAGCCTAGCCCTCATTGAAAGTGATACGACGCCTCAATACCATAAGTCCGTGGAGTCATGATCGTACCCGACAACGAGCCGAAGAAATCACGGAAGTAGTCGATGTATTCGCCTTCGTCGGTTAAGTTACGACCCCAGACATAGACTTCCCAGGTTTCGCTATCACTGATCAGGCCAATCCTGCCATTCATCGTCGTGATCGCATCGACTTTGCCGTATCTGATCGTATTCGGAACCATGAATGAACTGAGGTCGAAGGTGAAGATCGCGCCGTGAGCACCGATCAGGTCTCTGCTGGATTCATTTTCGATCGTGGTGAAGTAGTCACCCGTATGCAGCACGTCTAGGCGCAACAACATATCCGCATTCAAAGTATCAAGGCGATTGCGATATTGCACACCGAACGTCGCGTTGAACTCGGTGGCTCCAGGCAGTCGATTACCGGCCGCATTCACCGGGTCTCTGCGGACGCCGCCGGGCACATTGGCATCCGGCACACTCACTGATGTCCCGCCTGGAAAGTCGTCGAACGTCGCGTCTAATAATCCGATCGAGGCATTGAAGGAAAGGCTGTCGGTAGCGTTCAACTTCGCTTCAATTTCGAGGCCGCTGGTTTCGACCTTCGCCGCGTTGGTGATTCTGATCGACGTCAACTGTGTGCCAGTCACCGGATCAAACCCAAGGTCGAAGAACTGATTGACCTGGTAGTCGTCGTAGTTTGCAAGAAAAGCAGCAATGTTGAATGACAGACGTCTGTCCAGCGCCGTACCCTTCAACCCGAGCTCATAGCTGTCCACCGTTTCTTCGTTAAAGGTGATTCCGGCATCGAGATCTACCTGCGTTATGTAGTCGAGATTGAAGCCGCCAGACTTAAAGCCAGTCGAGTACTTCGCATATAGGTTGGAGTTATCACTGATCGCATAGCTGAGGCTGAGCGTCGGCGAAAAGTTGGAATAGGATTGCGAATCGATGTAACCACCGGCCGGAGTGCTACCAATTCTGAATACGGCGGAACGCGAACCGTCCAGATCGTAAAGAACATCCTTGGTTTCGTCCGAATAGCGGAAACCGAAGCCCAAACGCCAGCGGTCCGTGAAGTCATGACTACCGTTCAGGAAAAGGGCCCAACTTCTGGTCTCGACGTTGCCGGAGTTAAACGCACCATCGCCCGGGAGCATACCGAACAGCCAACCCGCGTTTCCAGTGACTGCGTCCCTGACGGTAGTACCGTCTTGCGCGTAGAGATAAGCACCCACGACGTACTTGAAAGCGGCATCGTCCGGGGAAATTAACTGAAACTCCTGCGTGGTCTGCTCGTACGCATCGGTGTAGTCGATGTACAGAAAATCGAGTGCCGAGGCATCCGTGTCGTTATGGTAGTTGATCTCGGTATCGCGGTAGGCCGTGATGGATCTGACGCTAAAGCCGTTATCGAGCGCGTAATCAATATTGAGGTTGGCGCCGAAAATATCGCGTTGGGTTCGGTTATCTTCGCTGAAGCTCACATCAAGAAACCCGGGGGCGAATCGGTCAACCGTAGAACCGAAGGTATCCGTCAACGGCGCGCCGAGAAGCGGAGAACTGTCTGACTGCAGACCGTCGATGGCAAAGTTGATATCCAGCTTGTCGCTCGGTTGAATGCGCAACTGCGCCCGATAGGACTGCGTATCCACGTCGTTCAGCTTCTTGCCCGTATTCGGCGCGTTGTCAGGACCGACCTGAGAAACAGCGCAACCCGGTGGTGTCGTGCCGCCAAGCGTGTCGCACAACGGGACGCCGAAAAATGGCGTACCGCCGATCACGAAGTTCGCCGTTGTCGGCACGTGACCGGGTTCCCAGACATTGTTGACGAAGCCATCGCGCTGGCGCTGCGAAGCAGATATTCGAGCACTGACGGTGTCGCTAAAGGGAATGTTGATTACACCCTTTACCTCGACGCCGTTGTAGTTGAAAAGATTGGCGCTGATATCGGCAGACCACTCCTGACTCGGTTTTTTGGAAATCAGACTGACAGCGCCGGCGACGGTGTTCTTGCCAAACAAGGTTCCCTGTGGGCCGCGGAGAACCTCAATGTGGCTAAGATCCACCAGGTCCTGATTGAGCGCTGGCCCCTGGCCAAGATAGACGCCGTCGAGGTAAACGCCGACACGAGAATCAAAGCCGATATTCCGGGAGTTCGCGCCAACACCGCGAATGATGATTTGCGACTGAAATTCAGTATTCTGGGAGAAACTAACATTGGGAATGTATTCACTCAGTTCACGCAGTTCCTGAACACCCGTCTGATCGATCGTTTCAGCATTGAAGACTGAAATCGCGATAGGTACTTCAGTAAGCGACTCGGAGCGCTTCTGAGCAGTTACCAGAATCTCCTCAAAAACGAACGACTCGTCGTCCTGTTGCTGCGCCAGAGCCGCACCACTCAGCAGTGCAACTCCCGCTGCTGCACAAACGGAAAACTTAGTTCTCGACATGTTCATCGGCTCCACCCTTTATTCGTTCTATTTATTATGTATTCTACATTAGCCACACGCGTCGGCAGGCCACCCGATCACAAGCAATAACATTGTGAATACGCTGGATACTCGTATACAACATTTTCGCAAAATCAAGGAAAAATGTAAGGTTGCTTGCGGCCAAGTTGCTGTGTTTTTCGGCCAAAAGGCCGTCGGACCGATGATACAATGCCCGCCTGGCCATCAACCGGAGAAGAAAAGCGCGTGATAAAAGACCGATCCGGGGGCAACCTACTGTCGGCTGACCGAACTTACCACGCCTACAAGATCGAAGCGCTCGCCCGATTCATGGCCGAAGAAGGTGTCGCGCCGGAACAGACGTTGGCCGAGACTGGCTTATCCTTCGAAACCCTCTCACTACCCGACACCCGCACATCGCTTCAACAACTCGCAACGGTGTTCCATAATATGATGAAACACGGCGATGACCCGACGATTGCATTAAGGGCTGGCCAGCACATGCGTGTCAGCAACTATGGACTGTACGGCTACGCTTTGTTGAGCAGCGCATCGCTGCGCAAGACGCTGGATTTTGCCGTTCGCTGCCACGAACTCGCGACACCCACGACGACAATGCTGCTGGAAGAACATGGCGACGTAGCGAGCTTCTCGATGACCGACGCGCTCGGCGTTGACGAATTGCACCGATTTAACCTGGAATTTCAACTCAGCCTGGTTTTTTCTTTGACCAAGGATATCCTTGGGTCGCAGTTTAGGTACGATTCCGTGCGCCTTAGCTACAACGTGCCGGAACACTGCGTGCACTATGAAGAGATATTGCAGTGCCGCGCTCTGTTTGATCAGCCTCGAAGCGAATTCCAGTTCCCAAGAGAGTTGCTGGACCAGCCGCTGCTCCGGAGTAATGTCATCACTGAAGCAATGGTCAACGAATTGTGTGACAACATGATGAGAGAACAAGCGCAACAAACAGACCTGACTCGAAAAATCTACGATTTACTCTTGCGCGACCCGGGCAATATGCCGAGTAGCGAACATGTCGCGAGTACGCTGGCCATCACTGCACGAACCTTACGTCGAAAGCTCGAATCTCAGGGCACTTGTTATCAGGCCATCGTCGACGAAGTTCGCAAGGAATTATCAATAAAGTTTCTGCGCCAAACCGAGCTGAGCGTCGAAGACATCGCGACGCAGGTCGGGTTCAGCGATGCTGCCAATTTTCGCAACGCTTTCAAACGCTGGACCAGCAAGACGCCCGGGATGTACCGTCCTTAATCGGATCGTTGATGGACGAAATCGGGCCTTTCTATCGTCGCTTTTCGGTCGAGGGAGATGAGATAGTCCGTTCCGTTCGGAAATGATCGGGTACAGTGAATCCCTTGGTCCCAGGTTCGAGTCCTGGCGGGCCCACTATATTTCTTGAGTCAATCTCCAAATGCGTCTGATCCGCCACGGCGAAGGTGTCGCGAATTTTTTTCCTCGCCGAACCCGAAGCTTTCCCATCGCAGTAGTCCGTTTCGACGTTGTTACCGTCGGCCAAAAGTACCGAGATAACGCAGCGGCATTTCCAACGGTCGCCTGGACCGTAGCAATCAATTCGTCAAGTGGCGCCCCACGCTTCGTTGCCTCAAGGTAGCGATCAGACGCGTGTTGACGTTATTTGGATCCATCAGATAAATCTGTCGCACTTCCTAACAGCCTGGCTGCTAACCGGTATATTTGGTGAAGTCAATTCTGTCCGGTTGCTGCGTTCGATCTACTCCGTTTGGTCAGATACGCTAGCCACTACGATGCACCAAGATCAGTCGAAAAAGACTTGAAAATCATATCCCTAAGAATGTTCTTGGAAAGGTTCATTTGAGCCCGAAGCAACCGCAGCGCATCTTTTCGTGATCTCGGATATCTATCACTGGCCATGCAATCAAAGGTTGCCGCCAGCGCAGCGCGCGCGCTCAAGTGATCGTCGTGAGGAGGCGGGCTCAAAATATGGTGGGATCGCACGTCACCAGATCATCGCAATCGCAAGATTTGGAAGCACCTCGAGCTTGCGCGAAAAATGGGGATGCGAACTCCGCAGACTGAGAACTAAAGTATACTTGGTTGACGCGGGCGATAGTGAGCCGCTGTTCGTAACTTGTAACTAGCTAATAACTCTTGCAAAAGCATGGAGTATTGTGAGGATATCGAACGTAAATTTTCACGATGTGCTGGATGCCGTGCCGGACGCAACGATAATCGTCGATGAGGCCGGACAGATCATTTTTGCGAGTACGCAAGTACGGTGTACCTTTGGCTACGCACCAAGTGAACTCATCGGGTTGCCCATCGAAAGATTGCTGCCAAAGTGCTTTAGAGTGGCACATCCGGCCCACCGCGAGGCATTCTTTACTGATCCCAAGCCGCGCCCTATGGGCCAGGGATCAAAGCTTTACGGACTGCGCAAGAATGGTACGGAGTTTCCGGTCGAAATCTCACTGAACGCTGTGAGGTCCGGGCAAGAGTCAGTTCGATTCGAGACGCGACGATTCGGTGGCAGAGAGAAGATAGTTTAACGGGTATTCTCGAAAGTTCTCTGAACGAAATTTACGTCTTCGATGCCGATACCCTGAGATTTATTCAGGTAAACGCCGGCGCGCGCGAAAACCTGGGATATAGTGTCGAAGATCTGCGCGCTCGAACCGCGGTCGACATCAAGCCTGACTTTGATAGGGAAAGTTTCGAGGCATTTATTGAACCGTTAAAACACGGTAGCTCCAGGCTCCTCGTTTACGAAACACGCCACGAACGAAAGGATGGCTCGATTTACCCCGTAGAAGTTCATATGCAGATAATGACACTCGACGAGACGCCTGCATTCGTCGCCATAATCCTCGACATCACCGAACGGCAGAAAACTCAGCGCCTGCTGCGCGAAAGCAATGAATTGCTTGAGCGGCGGGTCACTGAACGCACTGCCGCACTGCGTGATTTTCGAGAACAGGCCGACCGAGCCAATGCCGGCAAGTCGCGCTTCCTAGCCGCCGCCAGTCACGACTTACGACAACCGCTGCAATCGTTGGGTCTTTATCTATCGGTTATGCAGCGGCGGCTTGAACAACTGACCGACCATGCCGATCTGAGGGAGGTCAGCAACAAAATGCGCCAATCGCTGGATACGATGGGTGAACTGCTGGACGCGTTGCTTGATATTTCGAAACTCGACGGGGGTTCAGTTACTCCGGAGAAACGCGATCTGCGCATTCAGGAATTGCTGGAACGCATCGTCACCGACAATTGTCAACAGGCGGAAGAAAAGGGTTTGCGGTTTGAATGCACAACCGAAGACTGGGTCGTGCACAGCGACCCGGCGTTGCTCGAGCGCGTAATCGAGAACTTCGTCACCAATGCTATTCGTTACACGGATCGCGGCCGAGTGAAAATTGAATGTCAAAGAGCCGGTGATATTGCCAAGATCGCGATCAGCGACACGGGTGTAGGAATCACCGAAGAGGAACTGGATAAGGTCTTTGAGGAATACCACCAGCTAGACAATCCCGTCCGCGATCGTCGCAAGGGTCTGGGTCTGGGGTTGGCAATCGTCAAACACATCGCTCGGCTACTCGAGCACCCGCTTGAGGTTTCCTCGGTTCCGGGCGAAGGCTCGACGTTTGCTGTACACGTGCCGTTCGGCACGTCCTGCGCCGCGACAATAGAAGATCGTGAGCCGGCGAGAGCCGAACACCGCGATGGTCGCGAACCCACCGTGTTGTTGGTCGACGACGATCCGGCGATTGTTGACGCGATGACGATCCTGTTGAGTCAATCGAACTTCCAAGTCTGTTCTGCGTTGAGTGGTGACGAAGCATTGGCACACATCGCTAACGGTGTTCGCCCTGATGTTGTTATATCCGATTTCCGTTTACCCGGCTATAACGGTGTCGAACTCATTCGACGCGTTCGCAACGCAACCGTAGATGACTTGCCCACCGTGCTGATAACGGGTGACACGTCGGGGCGGGAAATCGAGGCAGCTAACCTTGTTCGCTGCACCGTCCTTCACAAACCCGTCGATACGGATCGACTCATCTCGCTGATCGAGACCATCGTCGCACAGTAGCAAGGTGCGCTACGCTTCGCATGTGCTCGCCTATGTATAGGTACAAGCCGCAGTGTCTTCCGGTAAACAGTAATTATACGCTGTGTGAATGGGAGAGATCGACCAGCCTGCGGTCGGCACCATCGCGGTCATCGACTGTGATGTTGCCATACTCGACGCTATTCGCCTGGTGCTGGAAGATCGAGGATGGAATGTTCGGACTTACGCCACCGGCGAGGAATTTCTCGCGGATTTCGATAGCTACACTCCAGTCTGTATCATCTTAGAACCGAATCTTCCGGGACACAGTGGCGCTGACGTCGTCCAATCTGTCGCCGGCCGGCCCGGTCACATCCCAATCATAGGCCTGACCGCTTGGCCCGACAGCCTTGTCACGATCGCCGCCGCGAACAGTGGCCTCCAGGTGATGCTGACGAAACCGGTTACCCGCGACAAACTTGTTCACGAGGTACAAGCTGCCATTGCTATTGTCATCGGATAAACATCACCCAGACTAAGTGATCGCGAGGACAGCTGATGAATTCCGGCTTCTCGATTTCTGGCCGGACAAGCCACGGAGCCCAGTCCCCGTGGCCGCTCATTGAGCATTTCTAATTTAAGGTACTGGTGTAACAACCGGCGTGTTTTCCCAGATGCCTCCTCGTTCCTCGGCATGATCCTCCATGGCGCCAGACGGAAACAGCGGCGGGTCTGGCTCGGTGTTGAGCACCGTGTGGCAGGCGACGCAGGCTGTTCCGCTGTTTACAGCTGAGGATCCCGGGTGCGATTGGCCAACCAGCTGACCCTGCGCATTGGTATATTCCTTGCCCAGCGCTTCATTTTCACCAATAAGGAACTCCCAGGTCGTTATGCCGGGCTGGAACAAATTGAGCCGCGTTTTCGGTATTTCCGTCCAGTTGGGTCCTTGCTCGGGACCTACACCTGCAATAGACGTTGCTTCAATATCCGCAACCCCTGGGCCAACGGAGACTGTCGCAGGGAACGATACGTAATGGTCGCGGGTCGTGTACTCCCAGAGATGTACTTCGAAACCTGCTTCGTAAACCTGACCCGGCACCATTGCGATATCATCTGCGTTGCCGGTATCCAGCGCCCGCTGCATCTCCACATTCCAAACACCGTATGATCTGTCAGGCGTCTCTGGAGTAAATGTTGTGCCGAAAGACGTAATGTCGGCGCGGCTGCCGGCACCCGCACGCAAAATACGGCGAGGTACTGTGTCTCCTTCAACGGGTGCGTATCCGAGCGCTACAGCGTCGTCGTAGGCGATAGTACCCGGATTGGGAGCGAGCGGTCCGACCTGCAGCGCATCGTCCCGGGTCATGTAGTAGAACGGCGTCTCCCAGAAACTATCCCAGGCAAACGCAAACTTGCCGGCAGTAGTATCCGGGTCAAGCAAGAACTCTGGGTTGCCGCCGACGATGTTTTGCGACGCGAAGACACTCTGGCCCGCGTCGCCCTTGCGGCCGCCATCGTCGCCGCTACTGCTATCGACGAAGGTCATGGCGAGAACGTTCTGGTCATCGGCCCGGCCGATCGGATTGCTGCGTGCGCCACGCCAGTGCCACAGGTCAAGGACAGGAGTGCCTTCTGCAACACCCGGTGCCTGGGCGGGATCAATATATTTTCCGTCATGTCCCGAAGCCGACGTCCATTCAGGCATGTGCCGGCTCACGTTGTGACAGGCCAGGAAGCAGCCGAACTCGCCGAAGTTGGTAACGTCAGTTGCGGCGTTCGGATCGTTGACCATGATTGTCGTGCGTTGTTCATAGATGGTCGAGTTTACGGACTGATCACCCTGCTGTGGGTCGCCATCAATTGTGGCCTGGGCGTCACGGCGGTCGCCACCTTCACGTTGCCATGCACCATTGGTGTAGCGAATGTATTCGTGACGCTTACCCTCGTTTCCGCGGTAGGAGACCCTCCAGAAAAACGTGTCGTCGTTAAAGGCCGCCTGCACATCGTAGGGCAGGACGCGGTCGTCATCCAGTCCTGTAATGCCGTTGCCGTGAAAATTATCTTCGGGAAACATGGGAATATGCCCCTGCAGCGTCGGCAAGTCGCGAGCAATACCGCCACCGCCATCCTGACCGTCCTGGCCATCGACACCGTCTGAACCGCCTGCTCCATCGACGCCATCTCTGCCGGGTGCCCCATCATCTCCCGCGCAACCCGCAATCGCGAAAGCAATCGCTAAGACGATCGCGCTCAACCATGGGGAACGAGGTATTGGAATCATGACCTTCTCCTTTGAATCAAACATGGGCTAACCTGCGCTGATGATGACTTATACATTGCACAACAGATTCTCGTAATTCGTACTTTCACATAGTGGAAAGCACGGAAAGAAAGGGACGACCACGTAGTAGTTCTAACTATCGAAGAAGAATTGGGTCAATAAAAGGCGGCATAAAATCATCTTTACCAGCCAAAGCGGCTCAGTTGGACGGCGTCTTTTCCGAAACGCCAATCGAATAGCGAAAACTGAAACCGAATATATAAACTTCATCGTCGTAGGGTTGCGCACCAAGACTAAGGACCGACGGAATTGTTGCAGGTGCAACACCTTCCAGAGCCCAATCCTCTGCCAGAAAACTCTGATAACGAAGATTCATGGTTAACACCAATCGATCCGAATGCTGATACGACACAAGCAGCCGTAGATACTCCAGTTTCGATTCAAGATCCGGGAACCGGCTCGGTCCGGAGGCATCGGATATTACATTGATCTCGGAAGTTCCCTCCGATAACGTGTAGTCCATCTGCAGACCAAACTTGCCGACAATCTCCCTGACCCTGAATCCTCCGCCGGCAGTATAGAAATCCTCTTTGTTCGTAGCGTTCCAGTCTTCTCTCGCGAATAATTCGCTGCCAAACTGTTCGGACTCTATATTCTCGAACCCGCCGGTTACGTACAGCGACGTTGAGTTGCTTAGCGCCCAGCTAAGATCCGCTGTCAGCCGGACTTCACTGCCAGAGGTGAGCCCCATTTTTGAACGAGTGTAGCTGTCGTCCGCAAACAAGCCGTTGATCGTTATAGTGACCGGGCTTTCCGGTAGTGATGCCGCCACCGTCAACTCGCCAAAAGTTCGATAGCGATACGCGAGGTTATACTTCCGCATCAGCGGATTTTGCCCGAAAGATGTCGCTACGGTTTCGTCGTAACGGTCTATGTCTCGCCTGGACGCGCCCCCTTTCAAATCGAACAGTAGCGTACCGTTTGGGCGCCAGCGAAGTCGACCCCAACTACCATCTTCGGTCTGTTCAGCGACCTCCTGGAAGTCTCTGTCAATAGTTTTTCGATCGTAGCCGCCGGAGAGACGAACGGTGTCGAACAGGTCATAGTCTGCACTGAGATTCAGGGTGGATCGTTCGAAACTGTATGGAATATTGGTGTCTGCGCCAGTGACAAAAGCCTCGGCGATCACTCCAGTCCAGAGATCCTGCGCTGTCCGATTGTCGCGTTCGTCGTATCGATACGCCAGTTTGAGGCGCGCTTTGTCAATAACTTTCGTTGTCAGACTGAAAGCAAAATTGGTCGTATCAATCCTGCCGTCCAGGCTTTTTCGCGGCAATGGAGCGACGATTGCGTTCGGATTGGTGGTGTATTGCAGAAATGCCTTGTTCTGTTTCATGCGACCGACCGACGCTGAAAATGCCACGACGGTTTGGGATTGAGAAAAACGCTGACCGCCCGACAAGGACAACTGGTGAAAGTTATTGCCGGGGGGCTGCGCCAGTGCGCCAAACTCGGCGCCAGGCGATGACGTAAACGGATTCTCCCAATTCAGTGCGTCATTGTTGCTTTCGAAATCAGACACATGCCAGGCGGCAGACAGGTAGCCGTTTTCGGTCGTGTAGCGCAGGTCGAAGTCCCCCTGATTTGTCACATAATCGATCGGTCGGCTCAACAGGCTTGACTGAAAAAAATAGGAGCCGCCGTAGATATCAACGCCTTCTTGCGTATGTCGGCGATAGTTGGCGGAAAACCGAATGCGATTGGAAGGCATGTAACGACCGCCGATCTGCAGAAAATCGCGATCACTCTTGATATCCCTCCGCGCCAGATTCGTATCGAGCTCGCTGAATCCCGCGGTTGCAGGTGCGCGAACCCAGCCTGAGGGCAGCAATAGTGTGCCGGCAGTAGATTGCTGGAATATCGTTTCGGTCGTGAAGAACTGCGTCCGTGGAATCTCGCGATACGAAAGGTTGTAGTCATATGTGCCCTGGTGGCCGCCCGCAAGCTCGACATATCTTGAAGCAAGACCGAGGTCCTCGACCTGCCAGCGCAGCTGATGTTCTTTGTCGGCGTAGCTGCCCTCACCGTCGACATTGGCGTAAATACGTTGTTCGTCATAACCGCTCGCGCCGCCAAAATATGCTGAATCGTCACTGACGCTTCTCGCGCCAAGCTGGTAGTCGGCGCGATATCCGCTTTCGAATGGGCAAAATTCGCATTCCCAGGCACTTGTATTCACCGCCTGAGACTGAGCGGCTGCCGTAGCCATCGCCATGCTCGTAATAGCAACAAGAATAAAACTGCCGGTTTTCGGCACCGTGTAGAAGTTCATCTTGGTATCCTGTCAGACGTGCTGCATTGAAAATTATCCTTCGTTATCGCAATAGTTTCGAACCGGAGGGGTGGTTGGAACCGTGACTCTGTGAGTGGCAGTTCAAACAACTTTCACCGAGTAAGAAAGGCGTTGGCGCACCACCCGCCAGGCCGTCATCCTGGTAAGCGACACTCGGGTGACCCGACTGGGAGTGACAGCCTTGGCAAAGCAACGGCGCCCGGCGGGTTAGCATGCCTGGGTGGTTGGATCCGTGCGGAGAGTGACACAGCGTACAATCCTCGCTGACCGGCGCATGCTCCCACAAATAGGGGCCACGCTTTTCAGCGTGACAGTCGTAGCAGGTATCGTTCAAAGTTTGGCGGGCGAACGTCGTTGCAACGGTGTCCCCGTGAGGACTGTGACATCCGCTGCAGTCCATCTTTCCCTCGAAGAATGGATGGGAAAACGCTTTCAAGGTTTCGCTGCGCTGCAACTGATGACAGTCGTAGCAGACTTCGGGCTGCGTTGACGTTTGCAAAACGGCATCCCTCGGCGCGTGACTTTTATGACAATCCGCGCAGGCAACTTCTTCGTTATTGTGCGGTCCACTGTGCCAACCGAAAGCGACCTCCCCGTCATGGCAGTCCAGGCACAAGCTGTTTTGCGTGCCAATGCCGGTTTTGTCGTCTGGCCCGAAAGACGTGATAGCGGGTCGCTGCTGTCCGCGCCGCACTCTGGGCGAATGGTCACCGCCCGGTCCGTGGCACGACTCGCACTGCAATTGACCCTGTCCGAACGGGCTGCGTGGATCCGTCGGCACACCATGTTTGGTCTGGAAAATAGCGAGTGATACAGCATCGTCGTGGCACGCTATGCAAGTATCGGCGCCTTTTCTGCTATACGAGACATCGGATGTAGTCTCGTCGGCCGGAACCGCCGCAAAAAGCGCCGTCATGATGAAACCAAGAATCGAGAGTATGGCGATGCGGCCGATCTGTTTCATATCCATTTAAATATGACTCCCTTTCTGAGAATGACCGAAAAACCTCGCCATATTCAAAGCCACCTGCAGGTGACCCCCGGATGAACTGGCAGCACTCTCTAGTATCGAGTTCGTCCAAATCTTTCACGTTGGCCAAAAGGAAATTGACCCTCGCCTTTTCTTACGTATTACAATACTCACATAGGCAGGTACAATCTCTGAATTAGTACTAGTACTTATGACCCCCTCCCCGATATTCGGACCGCCGGTATTAGAAAAATTCACGCTATTGACGTTCCCCCAATAAGCAGACCATTTAGCTTTAGAAAATACCGCATGTCAGGTCGGTAAATATCCGTGCTGAGCGACATACTTAGACGGTGTCAGCTGCCCCAGCGCACCGCGCGGCCGCTGCGTGTTGTAATCGACTCACCAAGCTGCGATATCCAACCCGCTCCGCTCGGACCAGCCACGGAGATTTTTACTCGAAGACTGATTTCGGTAGAACCAGGCTCGGCCGGCGACATCGAGTAAGCAAAATAAACCTTTCCCCTCGTCGCCCTGCGCCGCAAATATCTGTTAGAATCTCGCCCCTTGCGTGGGCCTGTAGCTCAGTTGGTTAGAGCAGGGGACTCATCACATCAGGTGCGCTTGCGTCGAAAGATGCAAAATGAACGGGATGAATTCAGGGAAACCTTAACAGTTCGGCTGATGGCAATCCTGAGCCAAGCCGCGAGTACACTCGCGGACGGTGCAGAGACTACCTGAGGACTTCAGCGTCCTTAATGACAGGCTAGAGCGTCCCGCCCCCTAACGATTCGGTCGAGGGAGATGAGATAGTCCGCTCCGTTCAGAAATGATCGGGTACAGTGAATCCCTTGGTCCCAGGTTCGAGTCCTGGCGGGCCCACCATTTGTAGAGTCGCGGCGTCCGCCGTGTGTCCGAGACCATGAAACGTCCGCTAGATCAGCTGCGAAGTGGCAACCAAGAAGACTTTGCGTCCCAATTTCTCTGCGGCATCAAAGTCCGATAATGATGACGCTGTAATATGTTTCCCAAATCGAACAGATCAGAGCTTCCCAAGATGGCGTTGTGGCGATCAAACATTCTTTTTCTTTTACTTCTCGGTTCGCTAGTCGGCTGTGTAACACCACAGACTGAATTGAACATCAAAAGGTACGGTGGTGGCTTTTTTTGGGTACCGGTTATTTACAATGGCATAGAAACAGAATTTGTTCTTGATACTGGATCGAATATGAATGTAGTGTCGGAAGGGTTTTTAAGCGCGCATAGCGTGGAAATCGAATCTTATGTAAGCCGATCTTCCTTCACTACTGAAGCATCCGACCTAGATTCCATGGCCACTTTGCCGGATCAAGAACTGCGTTTTACTCGGCCAGATTCATTCTCAATTGGTAGTATTAAATACCGTGTTTCTGGCCCATTCCTTCTTCTCGATACGAGTCACTCCGACAAGTTTTTTGGCCGCAGAACGAATGGTATAATTGGTACGCAAGCGTTAATTGTTACTAACTTTTCGATCGACTTTTCGAGCGGTTCTTTAACAATAGGAAGGCAACCAAGAGGCGTCGATCTTATTGAGCCGCTTGTAGTCAAACACGGTTTTCTTTACATGGACGTGTCGGTAAATGGAAAAACGATACAATTTCTAATTGATTCTGGGTCTGTGAGATCGCAAATTTCGATGTCAGACTTCTTAGAAGTAGCGAATGAATCTAGCGATTTTCAAGAATCGCGCGGAACATATATAAATATCGACGGAAAGCGAGAGAGCGTTAACGGTATCGCGAACGTTGATGAAATCAAGCTTGGCGGTGTCGAACTGTCGGATTTCAGTATTTTGGTCGACGATTCCAATATAATTGGCCTAGATATTTTGAGTCGTGGCACATTACATGTTGATCCTATTCGCCAATACGCTTCTTTTGTAGTCCCAGCGACTGGGTCGAAGGAGAACGTCAATTAGCGACTTTGGAGTGCCAGGCTACTTCATTGTTTTCACGAATGTGATCGGCAGGCAAACTGGCGAAGGTGATGCTTAATTTTTGAGTAAGTTAGTCATCGGACAATTCGTAGTATCGGATTCCGGACTTCTCTTACTCCCGGATCCGCACCGCATCGAACACCGTCTGCGAGTTCTGCCCGAATATCAGCGCACGCGCCGCATCGCTTGTTCGCTCATCACGATTCCAGTCGCTGCCAAGTTCGATGCCTTTGCGTACTGCTGGACGTTCTTTTAGCGCATCAAACCAACGTCTGAGGTTTTCGAACTTATCGAGATCGTTGCCCAGGCCGCTGTATGGCCTCACCCACGGAAAACTCGCGATATCCGCGATCGAATAGTCGCCTGCCAGAAACTCCCTGTCCCTGAGACGAACGTCCATCACGGCTAGCAACCGGTCGTACTCGTTCTGATATCGCTGCAGTGGATACGGCATCTCTTCAAGCGTGTAGTTGACAAAATGGCTAAGCTGTCCTGCCATCGGGCCAAGGCCGCCAGCCTGCCAGAATAGCCACTGCAAGGCGTCGAATCGCTCGGCGAGATCTTCCGGCAGCAGTACACCGGCTTTCTCCGCGAGATAGATCAGGATAGCCCCGCCTTCGAACACTGACACCCCGGATTCTTGATCGACAATCGCCGGCATCCGGTTGTTGGGTGCGATCTTGAGAAACGCCGGAGCAAACTGATCGCCCTCGCCAATATTCACCGGGATTGTGTTGTACGGCAGACCACACTCTTCGAGCATGATCGATATCTTGTGGCCGTTTGGCGTTGGCCAGTAGTAAAGATCAATCATGTCGAGCAGTATAGGGTGATCTTCACGCTAGGTGGTACCCGTATGTCCGAGATGCACACTGCGACGATCAAAGTTTCGGCGTCGGCGCAACACACGATTCGAGGCACACACTGGCGTCCTGACAACACCGTACGCGGTGTGATCCAGATATTTCACGGCCTTGGTGAGCATCACCGACGCTACGAACGATTCGCACGACTGGCAACAGCGCGCGGCCTCGCGGTTGTGGCACACGATCATCGCGGTCATGGCGAGCAGGCGGAATTGCTCGGACATTTTTCCGACAGCGACGGATGGCAGCTTCTGATCGACGATTCGGTGTGGGTGAATGACACGATTCGCGAACAATACTCCGACGTGCCAATAATATTGCTTGGTCACAGTATGGGTTCATACATCGCACAATATTATGCGATGCACCACGGCGATCGGCTCAACGCATTGGTGCTCTCGGCATCGACCTGGCCGCAAAAATCGAAACTGTTTCCGGGACGGATTATCGCGCGTATTGAAGCCTGGCGCATTGGCGTTCAGGGCAAGAGCGAGTTGCTGCACAAACTGGGGTTTGGTGCGTTCAACAAGCCGTTTGAACCGGCGCGGACAGAACTTGACTGGCTATCCCGAGATGAGGCGGAGGTCGATGCATACATCAAGGACCCGCTCTGCGGCGGTCCCTATAGCTGCGGATTGTGGCTGGACCTGATAGGCGGATTGGGCGCTGTCGCATCCGACAAAGCGTTGCAGAGAATACGCTCCGATCTACCGATTCTACTGACAGGCGGAAGCAACGACCCCGTCGGCGGCGAGCGTGGCCTTACCGCGTTGGCCATGCACTACGCACAAACCGGGCACAGCCGCATGACGCTGAAACTCTACTCCGAGGGCCGCCACGAAATGTTGAACGAAATCAATCGCGGCGAATTTTCAGCCGATGTATTGAACTGGGTAGAACAACACTTACCACGAGTAGCTGGCGCTTAGGCTGACTTGCCGTCCGCTGGCCGGCGTCCCGGGAAACGGCTGAAATTTCGAGTCGGTCACATTGTCGACGACCAGCGCCATTGCCAGACCCTCCGCGCCGGTCGCGGACCACCGCAACGACAGCGACGCAAGGTAAGTAGAATCCTCACCGATTCGTAGTGGATTGTCTTCCTGGAGCCGATATTCGTTGTCAATACGTAATTCAAACCCCTCTGCAAACCGATACACGAATGCCAACGTCGCGCGATGTCGGGCGAAATTCAGTGCATAGAAACTGGCGTCCACGGCTGCCGATCCGTAGTCCGCGTCCTTGTCGAGGATCGTGTAGCCCATAGCGAGATCTACCATGTCCCAGTTCCGAGTAAAGAACACCTCGAACCCGACAACATCGAGATCCACGGCATTAGCCTGGCGGGAAAACGGCACACTCGTTAGGTATGTCCAGTCAACCAGATTGCTGTCACGGCGACTGAAGAGTGTGGTCTGCAACAGCCAGTCCGTCGTCTTGCGCCGAATCGTCGCCGACAACTGCTTTGCTTTTTCGCGTCCGAGCAGTGAATTTCCGCCAAACAGCCCGCTTGGACGCGAGCTAAGCGCCGTGTAGCCAGGAACCTGGGACGTTGCGGCATATTCCAGCGAGTAGTCGATTGACCCGTCGGTGCTCGCTCGACTCAGGGTCACGCCGAACAGGGGGGACACGGCGCTGCTATCACGATTGCTGTAGTCGAGAGTTGCACCAAAGCGCCATTCTAGCGAAGCACCGTTCGCCAGCGTCTTGCCGATCGCTGGCACCAGAGAAAATGTCGCGTACTTTCTGTCGGTAAAATCGCCGTTCGTCAGGTCGGTTGAACGCACCAACTCGTCCGCAGTGATTTGTCCGCCGTAACGCCAGGACACTCTGCCGGCCTGCCGCAACCCCTGAAATCCGATACCGACGACTTTTGTCTCGTGCTCGAAAGATCCGGGCGCACCCGACTCGACGGTCGTGCGATCGAAATCGTAGTCATCAACAAGGCGTCTATAAAAACCGCCCACTTCGAACCACCCGTTGCGGGTGTCACGGCGATGGTTTGCGAGCAGTAAAGTCGTCTGCGTGTCATCGGTTTCGGGCAATGACGCAAAGCCTGTGTAAGCACCGGGCCAGCCGAAAAATTTGTCCTGGTAGCTCAGGATCAGGTCGGACTGGGATGCGTTGTCTGCATGCTGCAGTTGCAAAACGGCGCGCGAAAACTCGTGATCGCCAAACGGCACACTACCATCACCCTGTGAGCGTGCGAACGAGACGGCGACACCCAGATCGCTGCCGGACGCACTACTCGTTGTGCGGCCGAAGCGCAGCGATTGAAAGTTGAGATCATCACTACCGACGCCCAACGAAACGTAGCCGCCGTCCGTGACTCGTCCAATTCCGTAGGAAACCGTCGCGACCGCGGAATTAAACCCTTCGACCGCACTGTCTATACCGACCAGCACCGCTGGCGACGACATCATTGCCGGGTCCACCGGAAGCTCCGCAACATAGTGACCGGTCTGCGGGTCCATGACTGTCACCGCACCCAGCTTGAAACCGGTGTTCTCAAACAGCCCGCCACGTACCGTCACATCGGATTGCCCTTCCGCGAGACCGCGAGACTGCAGCTCGGTAAGTGGGTCGAAGCGTAAGGTTGTTGCGGCGGTTGCATAGCTGCTTGCCGGCTTGTCATTCGCAACGCGCGCTGCGTGAACCGTTATCTCCGATATTTCTTCGTCATTCTGCTCCGACCATGCCGTGGCGGTACAAGAGACCAGCAGCATCGCTGCACTTAGAGTTTGGGTATATCGCATTGAGTGTTTTCACTAAGAACTGTCGCCCCTGGCTTCGAACTTGGCTCGAAGCTCAGTCGGCAAGTAAAATGACAAATAGGTACGGCAAATTTTCTGCGTTTCAGCGAGTCGCCGTTCGGATATGCGGCCTTCGCAATGTAAGGCGTCAGCGAACATCGTGTCACCGAGGGAAGTATACATGCCGAGAGCCGACGACCAATCGGAACTTTTTGGCATAAAGAAATAACGTTCGAACGTATCCGCAACCGCTTTCGTCAAGTCCTTCAACGCCGCTCTATAGCTCCCGGAAATATTGGATCGACCGCGGGGCAAGGCACGCAGCGCGGCTGCCGTCTCGATCCAGTATGCGGCCGCCTCAGCCACGAGATGATCCGAAAGCTGCATCCACGAACCCGGCTGACGGATTCGCTCCGCACCGTTTACGTACGCAATAAAGCTCCGAATCCAGAAACTCGCCAGGTCCTGCATCAGGTCGTCCATACCGTCGTATATTCGGTAGGCCGATCCGCGAGACACCCCGGCCGCGGCAAACACTTCGCTGAATCGCATCGGCTGACCACCGCAACTCTCAACCAAGCCTTCTGCCGCATCCAGCAATTTTTGACGATTGGCGCGCCCGCGCGTCCTCAGCCTGGGTATTCGCTGATCTGATCGCAATTTTGCAAGTTTCGAGTGACCGTTCGGCATCGTACTATTCCCCGTTCCGTCCCTCAATTTATGCCGCTTGTGTTTCGTATTGTCAATGCGGCGCGGGCCTTACGGGCCCGGGCAGGATCACCGCAATTTCATCATCTTGAGCAGTGCAAGCGAGAGGCTGTATACATCTCCCGGCCAGCGGGCAGACAGGTAGTGCCGATCGGTTACGACGAAACCCCGCTCCAGGCGATCCAAACGGTCGCGCAGAAGCGGCTTCGGTCCACTCAGAAAGTTCTGGCGATCGGCAAGAGCGTCGGTGACTTCGTCCTCGACCGTCGTCCCCGGGTAGGTCAAATAGTAGTCGCCCAACCATAGTCGGGTGAGATTGTAGGCAGCCATTTCCTGTGATTTCAGCAATGCGGTCGTTTTGAAGTCATGAATCACAGATTTCCCGGTTTCCGGGTTGATACTGCGTGCTGCCAGCAGAACTCCGTGACAAATCGCTGCAACAGGCTTTCGCGCCACAAAAAAGTCGACCACAAGTTTCTGCAGCAGGTCCGACTCCAGGTACTCCTTGACACCCTTGTCATGCCCCCCGGGCAAATACAATGCCTCGTAATCTGCTTCCTGCAACGCTTCGTATTTAACCGGATTCCGATACGACGCGTCACCAAGCATCGCCGCATGAGCGTCGAGCGCGTCGCGACTCGCTCTCAGCAGCGGCCGCAGCAATCCGAGTCGCTTTCCACTGACCATCAGACTATCCGCAGCGCCCTGCTCGCCACCCGGGGTCGCAAAGACAACATCAATTCCGCCTTCGGACAGCAATCTCCACGGCACGGCAACCTCCGTCGGATCGAACCCGTAGCTCGGCAGCGGCATCAGAACTTTTGCCGGCATTAGAACCATTGAATAGCGGACGCGGTAAACATTCCAAGCAGGCCGACAACCGACAGGCCGAAGGAAATACTTCGCAGCGTCGACAATCCTGAATAGTAAAAGATCATATGTGCAAGCCGGCCCAGGAAATAGGTCAGCGAAAACGCGTTTAGCATTTCCGGGCTGGCGCCGGACGCTATTCCGAATGCCGCGAACAGAACGAAAGCCGCGACGCTCTCATTGTTGTTCGCATGCGCGCGGGCCACCCGAAACAGCAGATCGTCGTGGTCGACGTTTACCGGATAACCTGGAATCTGTTTTCGAAGGATGCCGACTACATCGGCCACGAGCAACTGAACCAGCAGCAGAAACCCGCTGAGTCCGAGCATCAGTATTGTCATCTTGTACGGTTCTAGTTGTTCCATTTCTACCTTACCCCCGGTTCAGTCTATCGGAAATTTGCGGTGCGGAGCTATGTGCGCTTAGTCAGGACAACGCGCTGTCGAACGACTCTATGCCCCCCAGGTCCGGGCCGACAGGGTGAAACTGCCACCCGAGCGCCAGACAAGCGTCCCGATCCCACGTGCCGTCACCGTAGTAAGAGATCGTCTGAAATTCGTGGTCGCCAAGCTGCGCCAGCGCAATACTCATGATTTCGACCCGACTGGAAGACTCGCTGGACGTGGCCAATGGAAACCGAGTGAGATCAAAACCTGCCGACGTCAACTTCAATTCCGCGGATTCTCGCCAGCCACCGGTAGCAACTGCGATGGCATAGTTGTCTGACGTACACAGGTCTTCAACCCGTCGGCGAGCGCCGGGGGTTTCCTGAAACGGCCCGTTGTCTGCGATATGCGAACGTAGCGAACTCACGAACCCTGTCTTTATTCGCTCCATCTGAGACGGCTCGGCGGTAATCGAGTTGTCATCCAGCACCTGCGTCAATATCCCGGAGTCGGTAACGAACTCATATTCGGCCAGGGTCGATCTGAAATCGACCGGCCCCAGAACGAGATGCACAGCGGCTCTGTACAGATCGTCATCAACCGATGCAGACAGCAGAAGCGTGCCGTCAATGTCGAATATTACAGCGTGCATGTAGTTCACCACTCGGGCTCTGTCGACCCACGGCGGTGTCAACCTGGAAATACGGAGACAATCGCCCTAGCAATGTCGATGAGGCATTCTACGCGAAGGCTTCACGGGCGAGCTCTGACAAATTTTTCATTGAATCGGAGTATGGACCCGGTCCAAAACTCACGCGCGAGACCCCGAGTTCACAAAGACGAACGATTGCGGGCACATCGGGCGTCATCATGATCTTTACTGGCAAATCGGTGTGCTCACAGAGTTCGCTAATCAGGCTCTCATCCGATAGACCCGGCACGAAGAAGCCACTTGCACCTGCCTTTTGATACGCGCTTGCGCGAATTTTGGCATCGCCGATCAGATCTGTGTGTGCCTGATCGGGCGCTGCCTGCAGAAACAGGTCAGTCCGAGCGTTAACAAATATTGGCACGCCCAGCTTGTCAGCTACGTCGCGGATCGCCTTGATTCGATCGCATTGGGCAGCAACGCTGTGCAGGCCTTTCCCATTAACGATCTGGTCTTCGAAGTTCATTCCGATCGCTCCAGCGCCAATGATACGCTGGACGTTAATCGCAACTTCGTCCGGAGACTCGGCGTATCCTCCTTCGAAATCGATGGTCACTGGCAATGACACCGCCGAACAAATTTGCCGGGTATTGCGTTCGACGAAGTCAATTGGAATCGCTTCGCCGTCGTCGAAGCCCTGCGCTGCCGCGACTGAGTGGCTGCCAGTCGCGATCGCTTTTGCGCCAGCACTGGCGACCGCTTTGGCGCTGCCGGCATCCCAGATATTAAACAGGACGACGGGGCTCCCTTTGACGTGAAGGTTCGTAAACTGTTCTGCTTTTCTTATCGGGTTCATGCGGGCTTTCTCCGGGATACGTGGCATCCGCATTGTAGCGACAACAGGGTGCGATTCTAGCCAGATTCGGACGTCGTCGATATTCGGAACCTCGGTGATTGTCCATAGCAGACACCGACGATCGCGACACTAATCCCTGGTGGTCATCGCCAGAACAATGGCGCCCAATACACCGGAATTTCCACCGAGTCCCGGCGGAACGATGTACTGGTCGATGCTTTTTTCGATCGCATCAACCGCGATGAATCCGTTCAGAAGTGCCTGAACGTTTTTTCGGATCATCGGGAACAGGTTCTTGTTGCTCATAACACCACCGCCGAGAATGACCTTTCCTGGTGACAGTAACAGGATCGAGTTGGTCACCAAATGAGCGATGTAGTGCGCTGTTTGTGCATAAGCTACGTGGTTTGTCGGTAGTTGATCGAGTTGCTTGCCCCATCGGGCAACGATCGCCGGGCCTGCTGCCATACCCTCGATACAATCAGTATGAACAGGGCAGTTACCCTCAAAATCGTCACCCGCCGCCCGTGGCGCTCGCATGTGTCCCAGCTCCGGGTGCAGCAAACCGTGAATCGGCTGGCCATTGACGACGACGCCACCTCCGATGCCGGTACCAACCGTGATATACACCACGGAATCACAGGCAACCGCAGCGCCCCACTTTACCTCGCCAAGCGCCGCCGCATTTACATCCGTATCGAGTGCGACCGGAACCGTGAGCCAGTCGGCAAAATACCGGTACAAATCGCAGTCGCGCCACAACAGCTTTGGCGTTGGCCCTAATCGACCGTAGTCCGACGCCGACCGGTTCAGTTGCAGTGGTCCGAACGTACCGATACCGAGTGCGGCAAACGGGCCGTGAATATCGATCAGGTTCTGCAGCTCGGCCTTGATGCGAGGTAGAGAATCCTCCGGGGCCTCGGTATCAATCTGAATCCGCTCGAGCAACTCACCGTCGGCCTTAGCGAGAGCGCAGACGATCTTGGTACCGCCCAACTCAACACCCGCGAATAACAAACTCATGAGCTCTGCCGCAGCCAGCAAGCAGATCTATTCAGCCACACGACTCGCAAGGTACTCACTCCTGTCCAATTCAGCGAGGCGCGATTTTGTCGGATTACGGAGCAAGTTAAACAGACATCCTGCGAACAGCAGGCCGGCGTATACCGCCGCAAGCAAGAATCCAACTTTCGGATCGCCGTCGAAGGCATCGCTGACCACGCCCATGCTGAGCGGCCCCACCGCCGCGCCGAGCGCCGTGAAGAACAGGATCACCCCGGCCGCAGAGCCGTGCTTGTTTTTCGGAAAACAGCTGATGCCCTTGGAGTTCAGGGTGGGATAAATTACAGACATGAACAGCCCGGAGAGCGGCAACAAGAACACAGCCCAGTCTCTACCGGCAAAGACGCTGCCGAGGAAACAAAGGGCTATCGCACCGCTGAACAGCGCCAGAACTGCGGCCCAATTGAAGCGCGCCATCATCCAGATCCCGACAAATCGCCCGGCCGCACGCAGCACGAAAAAGATCGTCAGTGCGTAAGTTGCCAGCAACATCGCATTGCCTTCGTAGCCGAGCAGGTAGGTCGGCATCCATACGTAGATGGCGCTTTCCGCGGCGACGTACAAAAAGGCGGCAACTGAGAAACCCAGTGCATAGGGATCTTTTGTCATCGAAAGCGTTGTTACAAAGTTAGTGGGTTCGGCTGTGGCTTTCATCGTCTCCGGGTAATCGATCCGCGTAGCTGTAATAATCAGCAGTACGCACAGAGTCGCTGCGATCACGTACAGCCACTTCCAGTCGATACCCTGACCGAGCAAATAGGTGACGATCAGAGGCCCGATGATCGCGCCCACGCCGAAGAATGCTTCCACACCGTTCATGGTCGCGGTGTGTTCGGTTGTTGACTTGGAAATATCGCCGATCAATGCCAATGCCGCGGTCTTGAAGATGCCGATCGCCAGTCCGGATAACATCATCAGGCTGAGAAAAAAGCCGAAGGAATCGCCGAGTACAAACAGGTAGGAGTTGACGGCAAAAAGGCCAAGCCCGAGTATGATGGTCCTTTTTCGACCCAGCTTGTCGGCAAGATACCCCAGCATTATGCCGGCCAGGGCGATGGCCATCATCGGTCCGTAGTGCAACAGACCGGCAGCCGTCATGCTTAAGTCGAAAGACTTCATGACTTCGGGAATGATCACACCTACGGCGTCGGTGGTCATGGCAAACATCATGAACATCATGTACGTGAGCCAACGAATGACTCTAAGGTTATAACCTCGCGATGTACTGTTCATTTACCGATCCTCCGAATGTCTGCAGCTGGTACTTCGTCAAAACTATCGGTGACGATGTACTGGCTCAGCACTCCGTTTTCTTGCCGGGTAATAACGCCGCGCGCTGTTGTCAGGTCGACGAACAGCTCAATACTGGCCTCTGCGAATTGCCATCGCAAACAGAGCTGATCACTTCTGCAGTCTGGCATGTCGAAGTCTCCCTGAAAACCGCTTGCGGAGTTGCGCAAGCGGATCAATGCGAACAGGGACTGAACCACGGGCTTTCTGACCGCAGCAGCGATCTCTGCCTTATCGAAATAGTGCCTGTTGATGTCGCGCCCAACACCGGTTCTCTGCAGTAAATCCATGTCATTACCTTCCGCCAGCAAACCCATGTAGTAGACCTGCGGTACGCCCGGCGCGAAAAACTGAATGGCTCTGGCGAGCAGATACAGGTTATCCGAGCGCCCGACTGCATCGTAGAACGTCGTGTTGACCTGATAGATATCGAGGTTGGAGGCCGCCTTTCCACTTGCGGACCGACTCTGACCGTCTGTCCAATCGCCGATTTGATCGACGAGTGCCTCGATCTGCGAGTCAGTCAGCAACCCGGGACGTTCGCTGTCACTGGCCACATCGACAATTCCGATACCGTCGTGAGTGTCGAGGACGGTAACGCAATTCCGCGGCGATATTGCAAACCATTTTTTCAGCGCTTCAGCATTGGTGCAATAAATCGAGTGCAAAACCAGCGGCGGAAGTGCGAAATCGTAAACCCAGGAGACGCGATCCGCTATGTCAATCTGTGTCTGGTGATGTGAATGCAGCTCCACCAGGGAGTCCATCCCGAGATCCGCAGCCGAGCTTCGAAGCGAGTCGATAAACTCAAACGTCTCCGGCAACATAAAGCAATTCGTTCCCCGACGCTTAACTGCGTATCCGACCGCGTCCAGTCGAATCGCCTTTATTCCGGAGCCTGCAAATCTCTCGAAGATCGATTCGAGGTACGCACGACCTGCCGCACTCTCGACGTTGATGTCCAGCTGCTGCGGACTGAACGTTGACCAGAAATCATACGTCGCCCTGTTGTCGAATCTTACGGTTGTGAAAGGCAGCCCCGGGCGAGGTCGATAGATTTTCTCGAGCTCTCGTTCAGACGCGCTTGTCGGAAACACATCCTCGCGCTTTAGGAAAAAGTCCCAGTAGTCCGATTTTTCACCGGTGCGTCTGACGTCCTGGAACTGTCGCGATTCGCTGGAGACATGATTAACGATCAAGTCGCTCATCACGAACATTCGCTCTGATAGTGTGCGAATTGACTCCCAGTCGCCGAGGCGAGAATCCACTAGTGTGTGGTCTGACGGGTCGAAACCGGCATCCGCACCGTCAAAGGGCGTGAAATACGGCAGCAGGTGAACGCCGCCGAAAAGATCCGCGAGTTCACCGTCCAACAACGACGTCAAACCGCCAATGTCCCCCCCTAGCCGGTCGACGTAGGTGATGAGCTGAACAGCATTGCGCATGATCACGGTTAACAATCCCGGTGTTGACGTTGCCAGCAGGTCTGGTCATTGCAGCTACGAACCGGTACGCCGTAACGTTGAGTCACAGTCTTCTTCATTCTTGTGGTACGGCGTCCGACCGCAGCGCGGCATAGGATTTAGTATCGTCCCTGTGCCGCCTGCGTATTCGCGATTCTAGAAGTTATACGTTACACCGATTGACGTCGATGTGCCGCTAAGCGCTCTTGCCCTGACGATGTCACCGGCACTCGCCGTGCCTTCTTCGGACTCGGTGATAACGAACTCGTCAGTTAAGTTGTTGATATTGAAGTTTAAGGACAAGTCGTCGGTGACATACCAGATACCGTAGAGGTGAATCAGATTGTAACCGTCCTGCTT